>Ga0315273_10000841_pt1 | contig 33542 bp, 25 predicted proteins | sample YL17G02_0_MG_FD_205753 | JGI IMG/M metagenome (GOLD analysis project Ga0315273, IMG submission 205753) | Sediment microbial communities from Yellowstone Lake, YNP, Wyoming, USA - YL17G02_0 | ecosystem: Environmental > Aquatic > Freshwater > Lake > Sediment | place: USA: Wyoming | collected...
TTTGCAGTTGAATGATCCGCACTTCAACGTAAGTTTTCGGATGGCGTCGTAGCCGCGAAATCCCGAGGCTTTTCCTTCATATCGCCCGGCAATAAATGCCGCGCCGATGGCGCCTGCGATTTCATGACAAGGATGCACGGCGACTCTCTGATCGAGAAGCTGTTCAAGCGCTGCCACGACGGCTGGATTACCGGCAACACCCCCTTGAAACGAGATATTGCTGCCGATTCTCCGCCGCCCGACAACTCGGGAAAGGTAATTATTGATCACCGAGTAGGCGAGGCCGGCAGCAATATCGGGGACGGGAATTCCTTCGTTCTGTCGACGGGTCAGCTCGGAACTCATGAAAACGGTGCAGCGATCACCCAGATCGAGTGGAGCTTGGGACTGGAAAGCTTCCATGGAGAACTCACAACGGATATCCAGGCCCAGGAACTTCGCCGTTTCTTCAAGAAAAGAACCCGTCCCGGCTGAGCAAACCTTGTTCATCTCGAAGTCAGTCACCTGGCCGTTTTTGATTCTGATGAACTTCGAATCCTGACCGCCGATATCAACGACGGTATCGACCTCGGGCGAGAACCTGATAGCGGCTTCGGCGTGGGCAGTAATCTCATTAACTGTTGTGTCGGCCCCAATGATGTCGCCGATATATTTCCTCCCGGATCCTGTTACGCCGACGGCCCGTGGCCGGCAGCCATTCCTTGTCAGGCTCATCAGGCTGAATGCTTGCTTTACTGCTTCCAGCGGTTGGCCACATGTCGAAACGGAAATGGAGTCGAGAACACCTCCTGAACGATCAACACACGCTACTTTGGTATTCGTCGAACCAATATCAATCCCGAGGAAGTACTCGCTTTCTGTTCCTTGTTTGGCAATCGGATCGATTCCGAAGGAGTGTGATCGTTCGCGCTCGCGGAGCGGCTTGAGCAACTGCACCGACCGAGTCCTGAAGTCACGAAGGTTATCGATTTTGTGCAGAGCTTCTTCAAGATGACAGTGGTCTTTCCGACCGTCTCTCATGGCGTATCGGTAAGCCCCGATCGCGCCGGCAAATAAGCATTCGGCTGGAACGATCAAGGAGTCATTGTCAAGGGTCAGAATGCTTCTCAGCATGCGGCAGATCGCTTTGTTCTGAGCCACACCGCCGACAAAAACAAGAGGCAGGTCGCTAGCCGCTCCCGAGGTTAATCCCGCAGCAATACTACGAGCAACCATCTGGCAGATGGCGCCCGCAATTTCTTCAAGCGGCGCTCCACTTTGATGTTTGTGGATGATGTCGGTCTTGGCGAAAACGGCACATCTTCCGGCAATTGTCGGCGGCCGCGATGACTTTAGAGCACACTCGACCAGTTCATTCAGCGACAGGTTGAGACGAGTGGCTTCCTGTTCAATCAAAATGCCCGAACCGGAGGAGCAGCGCGAATTGTGGAAAGAATCCTTGAAAATTCGTCTGCCCGCCACCGAGTCGTCGCTCAGCCTAATGACGTGGACGCCTATCCCTCCGACAGACAAAATCGAGCCGGCATTTGGTACCAGGTATGTCGCACCCTCATAGATTGCGACAACTTCATTGACGGTGTCAACACCTAGTGCATCGGCCAGACTCCTGGCGCCCGAGCCCGATAAGGCGGAAATGAAACATTGATCAGACTGATATTGATCTCTCACGTCGTTCAGGGTCTTCTCGATGCACTCATGCAGATGTCCCCCTATTCTTTCGCCATTCAGGAAGATGACTTCGCCTGCTTGATCGAAGACAGCTGTTTTTACGGACGTTGCCCCGATGTCAAGAGAGATAAATCTCGATCGACTCATTCTTCTCTTCCGTTGGTTTGCGGGGAAAGACCAGATAGTCTTCGATAACTAGCGCATCAAGACCACAACGCAGAAAGCAGTTTAGCGCATCGGTCGGGGAGCAGACAATCGGCTCACCTGCCTGATTGAATGAGGTGTTCAACAGTAGCGGAATCCCAGTGATTTCAAAATAGTTTCTAAGCAGACGATAGAAGCGAGGGTTCGCCGTTTCTGTGACCGTCTGAAGTCGGGAGGTGTTGTCAACATGAACAACGGCGGGGATAAGAGACCTCATATTTTCTTTCACCTGAACGGTGGTGATCATATAAGGGTCCGAACCCGATCCGTTCAGTTCAAAAAACCTGTTAGCCTCCTCCGCCAGAACCGAAGGTGCAAAGGGACGGAACGATTCGCGGTTTTTGATTTTCAAGTTGAGTCGATCACGATACAGTTCTTTTCTCGGGTCACTTAGAATACTCCGAGCTCCCAGGGCTCGCGGACCCATTTCCATGCGTCCTTGAAACCACCCTACCAGCTTGCCTTCGGAAAGGAGCTTCGCCGTTGTCGAAATGACCTCATCATCTTTCCGCCAGATGGCTGCAGTGCTCGCCCGCAGTGCATTTTCGACCTGATCTGCCGAAAAGCTTGGTCCCCAGAAATTGTGTTCAATAGGTGTGCTTCTACTCGTAGCTGAACACTGATTATGGAGAGCAAGAGCTGCACCGAGGCTGGTTCCATCATCTGCAGCAGCTGGTTGGATGAAGACCCGTTTGAACAGACCGGATCGTTTAATGACACCGTTGGCAATGGCGTTGAGGGCGACGCCACCCGATAGGCAGAGACTTTCCTGCTTCAGCTTGCTCCGATGATACGCAAGTGTGTGCATGAGTGTCCGCTCAAGTGAATCTTGGAGCGCGGCTGCAATGTCGGCCGCTTTCTGGGAGAACCCGTTGACCCAGTCGATCGCACCGAAGCTATCGTCAAGTACCTGATAAAGATCGGGAGTCGCGACACCGACCATGGTATATTTGCCGTCCGATCCAAGTTGAACCAGCTCGTCAAAAATGTGTTTGTATTTCGCTCGATTGCCGTAGGAACTCAGCCCCATCACTTTGTACTCATCCCCATAAGAGCGGAATCCGAGATAGAGAGTGACGATCTGGTAAAGTACGCCAAGTGAAATTGGCAGTCCAATTTCATCGATGATTTCGATTTTCTTATCTAGTCCCAAAGCAACAAGTGAGCTTTGCTCTTCACCGTATCCATCAATCGTCAGAATCAAAGCCTTATCGAAATCAGAACTGTAGAAGGCCCCGGCCGCATGCGCCAGGTGATGTCGCACCGGGACGAATTTGCTTTGATCAATAATCCCTCCGGAAAGTTGCGCAAGTTGTCTGACCAGGGTCTCCTTATTGAGGCTATTATAGTAAACATCGAAATACTGTCGTCGAAGATTGTCGCGCTGCTCGAGATGAAGCTGATCGGAAACACGCTCAATTCTGCGGAGGATAGAATCTTCTGTGAAGTCACAGAAGTGGGCGACATAGTCGACGCTTTCCCAAGTAATCCCAGCCTGCCTGAGACAATAAGCTATGGCTTGTCGCGGCAAGACCGTTCTACCGGTTAGATTTAGCCCGTGCTTTATCCGAGTAAAACGTTCTTCAGCGGCGAAAGCCATGATCTGGCCATCGATCACCAGAGCGGCAGAGCAATCGTGCCCGATCAGGTGCAAAGGGAAATACTGCAGCGGCAAGTATTCTTCGCCGAAGCTCAATCGCACCTTTGCCGAACCAGGTGTAGATCTTGTCAGGCCGACGGCAGTAGATTTGCGACAGTCTTCAAACCCGCTGATTCCCAGAATAATCATCGGCTTCAATCCCCTCTTTTGCCTGAAACGAAATAGTATTCCGGTTTTATCAAATAGTCGATCGCGATGAGCCGCTTTTCAAGCGATAACTGCCTAAATTGATCAATGAGAATCGCCGAGGACGTGTAAGTATCCAGTTCTGCAGCCACCCCGAGCCATTTCTCAAAATTAACCCCGTGGGAGCGGAAGAGACTCAGGATTTCCTCCATAGTATAGCAGTACTCGTAGGGAGGAATCATCTGGTCGGTCAACCATTGTCTGTTCTTCATCAGCCATTCCAGACCCTCAACTCCCGAACCGCAGGGAGTGTAGAAGCCAGAATTGTCGGCAAACTGCCGTCCTAGTTGATCGATAAACTCGACGGCAATGTGTTCCCGTTTTTCAAGTGACTCACCATGAGCAAGAGTTTCAATGAATGCCTGGTTGAGACTGTGTCGCGTTCGCCCATGTCGCCCATACAACCATAGAATGATCGTGCCATCGTGTTTGAGGAGACTGAGCAGGTTTGAGAAGGCCTCGTCGACATTCTTGATGTGATGCAGTACACCAGTGCTGATGACAAGTTCAAAGATGTCAGCAGGCAGTCTGTCGCGATCAAGAATGTCGCCTTGAATGAAAGTAATGTTCTCCAGGCGCTTTTGTTTAGCATTGGCGTTTGCTCTTTGAATCGAGGTTGCGGATAGGTCGAGCCCTACGAAGCGGACGTTGGTGAAGTGGCTCGCAATGGCGATAGTCCCCTGACCGGTTCCACATCCAACGTCGATAACCTTCAATTCTTTCTCAGACGCTTGTTTCAGTGTCTCCCTTAGGTATTTCAGCAGGATCAATCCTTCACGACCTGCAAAAGACACATCGGGAAATGGCCACTTCTCGTAGTGGCCTCTAACCGGCTCTGGATCTGACGTGGCGCTATCGACTGATGAATCAGGCTCTTTGGTCGTAATAACCTCTCACTTGTTGGATTTCTTAGACATAGAACCCCGATTTCTCCGAGAAGCGATCAGCCATCAGGAAGTGTCGTCTCAGCCTGTGGGCATACTCAGGGTTTTGGATGTCCCCAATTCTCAGATTGCCGCTGATGATATTCACCAGCATGGTGGCATCGGCGTCACGCTGGGAGTAGAAGTTCGGCACCAATTCGTAGAACAGTCCCAGGCGCTTATCTGAGAAAAAGAAATTCCGAATCGCCATGAGTTTTAGCGCCTCCAACTTCTCTTTGGAAAAATCATAAGGGCCCTCCCGGACACTCACATAATCCTCTTCCAGATTTAGGTTGAACCGGTCAATATCGGTCAGACTCCGAGCCAGCTCATAGAGAGGCGTTCCCGGAAAATAGAGAACCGTAAAAAACATGGCGAGTACCAGGTCACTCGAAGTAGCGAAGTCAATCGTCATTCTGACTTCCTCTTCAGTTTCCGTGGGAAACCCGAACATGAAGAAACCGCGCGAAACAATCCCCCGGGCGGTGCTCAAAGAGATGGCATTTCTGATCTCGTCCAGTTGGAGATTCTTCTGAATTAGCTTCTGGATTCTGGGCGATCCAGTCTCAACGGCAAAGGCGATGTAGCGAACGCCCCCGGACCACATGGCATCCACCATCTCCTGATCGATGATATCCCCCCTAACGCCGTTGGGGAAAGAGAAAGTGATTTCCATATTGCTTTGGACGACCAGATCGAAAAATTGCAGCGCCCTTGTCGGTTGCATGTTGAAGATGTCGTCGATAATCTGAAACGTTCTGATACCATCGCGTTCATAGAGAATCTTCACTTCTTCGAGTATTCTCTGAGGTGAATGATAGCGAAACTGCTTCCCAAACACGTGATGGCAATAGATGCACTTGTAGGGGCATCCGCGGGAGGTAAAGATGTTAGCGTGAGGTACATTGTAACGAAACGAAAAGTCAACATGACCTCTGTTGATGCCCACATAATCGACAGCACGGTGGTCGGGCAATGGCAGTTGATCGAGATCGTGCACTAGTGATTGTGGCGGGTTCAGCCGGACACCCTGGTCGGTTCTGACCGCCAGTCCGGGGATCTGCTCAAGGCTACGACCAGTCATGTAAGCCCTGACAATATCAAGGATCGTGCTCTCTCCTTCGCCGACGGCAGCAGCGTCAAACGATTCGTCGTTCATTACCTCAAGAGGGGAGTCTGTGGCGTGTGGTCCCCCGGCAATCACAAGCGGCACATGGAATTCAGTCTTGGCGACGCGAGCGATCATATGCAGGGGGCTTTTTCCCATTGTCAAACTGCGGAGTCCCAGGATGTCAGGATGGAAATCCTTCATCCAGACTCCAAGCTGGTCCATGCTGTGCTGGCGAACATCAAAAGACTCAATTCTCACTTCAACTTGATCTCTGAAGGCTCCTTTGAGCGAAGAGGAGAGATAAAGCAAGCCCAGAGGGTACTCCAGCATGTCCTTGGATGTATCCAGACTCACTCTGTTGACATCAATCAGTAGCACTCGATACTTTTTCACTGGTCATCTCACTTGTGATCGTCAACCATTTCGGGACACTATATTTTCGGTAGCTAAAACCACTGTATATCGAAAGACCATTATCTTCATCGCCGCTATGGGTAAGTCCGCTGAGAGAGTAGAGCATCAACATCCGGCGGTTACGTTTCTGCTCTCGGTAACAGGCTTCAAAAAGATCCGCGCCTTCATTGTGCGCTTCACGCCGAACCAGGTTCAAAAAGACAGAGCTGATGCCACGGCCGAGAACACGGCAGGAGACAAGAAACGAAAGGACACGCCATTTCCTTTCATGCTGCTGACAGATGGCTACGCCGATCTTCCCGTAATCAACAAAGCGATCTTTGAGAAGGGCGACATAGACGCGATAGGAACTGTCGCTTAAGAAATGTCGAACCGATTCTTCAGAATAAATCATGCCGGTGGCATTAAGTTGGCTTGTGCGATTCATCAGTTCCATGATGCGGCTGAAGTCATCTTCGTAAGCTCTTCTTAAGAGCAGGCGCGTGTCAGTCCATTTCAAGAACTCAGTCCGATTCCAGTTACAGTCTCTTTCCGCTGCTTTTCTTTGCTCAGTATGGAAATACATTTCCCTGCGCCGGCGCGACTCATCAGTGATGAATTGCGGATTGAACTCCGGCAATTCGGGCAGAAGGAAATACTCATCTGCGGAGTAAGTCCTGACTTCGGGGAGCAATTCGCGGACCTGCGCGAGCTCAAACGGTTCATCATCAATGAATCCAATCGTGTTGAGGGCGAGATCCAGTCGGCGAGCAATGGTTGTGATGCTCTTGATTTTGTTGTTCCAGCTTATCTGGGGCTGAAGGAAGTACCGGCTGATGTCATGTCTGTTCAACTCCGCCATAACCGGCTCAATCTCATTGGTGCTGGCGATAGACAGAAGAATCCCTCGGCTGTCCAGAGTCTGCAGGATTGACGTTACACCCGTTTTCAGTCTGCAGGAATCATTTTCGGCGAGAGTTCCCGTCCACATCGTGTTGTCGAGATCCCAGATCAGGCACTTAATTTCCTTTTCAGTTTTCATGGCTCCCCTCACCCCAGTTTCTCTTCTGAGCTAGATTAAGTTTGAGAGCGAAGAGCCCCATCCCCCAACCAAGTTGCCAAGCGGCTCGCACCGAGGTTTTCGCGATATTCTTGTAAGAATAAAACTCTTGCTGAGCCCACCTGACTCCTTCATGAAGCTGAAGCGGAGTCATGTTTTGCGGAATATAACAGACGTTGGGGCTTATATATTTCGACCAATCATTTTCGATGATCCGACTCTCCCGCTGCAACTGACTGTAAATCGGTGTACCCGGATATGGAACTAGACAACTGAAATTGACGAGATTGGCGCCGCCTTCCATCGCCACATGTAAGGAACGCTCAAAAACCGATTTATCGTCATCCTCAAGCCCGAAAACAAAAGCGGCCACGACTGCAATACCATGATCGAGGATGTTCTTGATCGCATTGACGTAAATCTCTTCCACGGAACCTTGGCTTGGTACTTTCTTCAGTGTGCTTCGGTTGTTGATCGAGTCGAATCCGACAAATAGCCCGATACAGCCACTCTCTTTGGCCATCTTCAAAGTCTCGTGATCATAAGCGATGTGCCAGGTCGACTCTGCCGCCCATCGTTTCTTTAAGGGAGCGACTCCCTGGAAAAGCTTCCTGGCGTAACTGGCATCACAGTAAACATTGTCATCGGCGAAAAGAAAGTTGTCAGAGGGCAACTCCGCCAGCTCGTCAATGACTGACTCTACCGGTCGGTAGCGTGGATACTTCCCAACATAGGCATGAAGCGAGCAGAAATTGCAGCCATACGGACAACCCTTGCTTGCTTGAACCAGGTACGGGATACGGTAAAGCTCGGTTTTGAGTAGATCGCGTCTCGGGATCGGAGTGTTACTTAAATCAGCCATTGCAGCAGGTCGATAAATCTTCTGCAGTTGCTCCATTTGGTAATCATCAAGAACTCGCGTCCAGTTCAACTCGGCTTCACCGACGACGACTGCGTCAGCAAAAGGGAGCGCTTCCTCGGTGTTCAGCGAGACATGAATCCCCCCCAGAACCACTTTGGCACCCTGACTTCTGAATCTGCCAGAAAGTTGGTAGGCGTAGGGGGCCGTCGGTGCCTGCACGGTTATTCCCACCAGATCCGGCTGATAGTCAAAGTCGATATCTTCGACGGCTTCGTCGATATAGCGAATCTCTACCTCCGGTGGGGTCAATGCCGCCACGGTCAATAGACCAAGTCCCGGATATCCGATCCCCTTCCTGAGTCTGGTCCTCTCTGAAACCGGAACGGACTTGGCGGTCGTGACGGGATCAATCAACAACAGCTTCATCAGACGATTCCCTCGCGCGGGTTCGAGTTCGAACGCCGTTTTCGCTCGATAAACTTTACGATATGTTCGATCGTAGCGAAGTTTTCGGGAAACAACTCTTCATCACTGATTTCGATGTCGTAGGTTTGTTCGAGATGCAGAATCAGCGAAATGGCTCCGGCGGAATCGATGATACCTCCCTCAAACAGGAGGTCAGTAACTGCCAACTTATCCGTTTGTTTGTCCAGCAGAAATTCGGAAGAGATAAACTGACGAAGTTCGTCGATGTAGTTTGCACCCGGCTGACTCGCACTCATTCTCAAACTCTCATTTCCGCACAATGGCCTTTGATTCTTGACTCAGATCATACAAGTTGTGATCACGGTACCAGCTGATGGTTTCCCGCGCACCTTCCAACAAATTATACCGTGGATCAAAATGGAGCTCTCTTTTTGCCTTCTCAATACTGCAACCCCAGTATTTCCGCCCCTGACCGCAACCGGACCTGCTATTCAATTCCGGCGACGAATCAATGATCCTCTTGAAAATGAAATTGCTCGTCGGAGGATCGGAGTAAAGCTCTAAAATCACCTGTTTGAGCGTTTCATTGATCTGCCTCAAAGTGTAGACCTCCGGATCGGCTATGTGGAAGATCTTGCCTGAGGCGTTCGGCTCTGTGAGCGATCTCACGCAGACAGCAGCCAGATCAGTGACATAGCAGAGGCACGCAGTCTCAATAAGACTGAACGATATAAGCCTGTCCTGCTCGGACAGTAGTTTCAAGGACTTTAGCCCCCTCATATCACCCGGCCCATACACAAACGTCGGTCTCAGAATTACAGTGGGTATGTTGGATGCATGTTTCAGCACCTCTCGTTCGGCAAGAAGCTTGCTCCTTCCATATTCTGTTTCCGGCCGCGGGACATACTCTTCGGAGAGGAGTATGTTTTCGGAACTTGGACCCAAGGCAGCAATACTGCTCACCAGCACAAACCGCTTGAGGGATGGTGCATTGGCGCGGCAGATTTCTAGGAGCTTTCTTGTCCCTTCAACGTTGGTTCTGTAATAATCCTCTCGTCGTCGCGCAGTAATGAGGCCCGCCAGATGGATTACAAAATCAACATTCCTGAGATTGTCTGCATATTGATGCGGGTGATTCAAGTCACCGCGCACCCACTCAGTCCCGCCGTGATTGCCGGCCATCTGATGATCCTGGCGCGCCAGACAGACTGGATTCATTCCTTCTTCGATAAGCCGCTTGACCAGGTGCTGGCCGATGAAGCCGCTAGCGCCAGTTACAAAACAGTTGGCCATGTTTCCCTCTATGCCTCAATAGGGCTTCTGTCTTTGACCAATCCGATCTTCCTTCCCAGAGTCAATCTACGGAAGGGAATCTCCTTGAACAGCCTCAACGGATTTGTGACATACTGCTCAACTTCCATATAGCACGCCAAGAAACAGCGTTCTCGGCAGGTTGAAGACTTGTCCATCCACTCTCCCTTTTCCTTCATCAGAGAGTAAAGGTTTCGCCAGTCTTTCAGATTGAAAGCGTCCTTCCGAATCATGTAACAGGGGAAGTAGACCGTTCCATCCGGTTCAACCCGGGGCGACAAGAAGGGGAAACATCGATGCTCAACGAATGTCTCGAGCTTGTCGAGATAGCTCTCTGAACAGGCGACCGGCTTCCCCGCCTTCTTCAATGATCGTAATCGGCTGATGGCCGATGAATATCGTCCGTTATTAATGAGATTCCGAAGAGGGTACTGGCCGCGATGCTCGGGAGAAATGCTCAATGTGAGATTCAGAGAATCGCAGAATTCGACCAGATCATCCAGGCCGTCGATATTGCTCTCACAAACCACAGCATGAAGGGTGATGTTGAAGCGATGCTGTTTTCGAGATTCCGCGAGCATCATGATATTGTTGATTATCTTTCGCGTTGCGCCGGGAACTCCGCTCAAAGCGTCGTTGACCGTTTCGTCAACCGAGTCCAGGCTGATGATGAGTTGATCAACCAGGGGAAGAATCTCAATCAAGGGATCGATCTGATAGGCGTTGGTACTCAAAACAATTGGAAAAAAGCGCAGTTCGCGTGCCCGTCTCAAAAACGCTGACAAGTGGGGATGCAACAGTGGCTCCCCGCCGGTGAAGTTTATGGCAGGGTTCTTCGGACGGATCTTTTCAAGCAAAGTTAGGCCCAACTGCGGAGCCATGTCCTCTTCATCTCCGGGTGGATAGCAGTAGGCGCAGCGAAGATTGCAGCGCTTCGTGATGTAGATGTTTGTCATGAGTGGACGGAATATCTTCAGGCGAAGGTGAACAGAGACAAAGTTGAAGAGAAGATTTACTAACAGTTCATAGTACGGTCTCTTGGATACTTCCTTGGATTCGTTTGAGTGCGATGCTTTGTTCATACCATTTGCCACAGGTCTGAATGGAGTACGAGCTTGCCATTCAACCCCTCTTCGCGTTGTTAAAGCAACATCAGTGCCAATAGTACATTGAAATGAATATATGTCCTTTTCCATTCTCAGACAAGCAATTATGTTCACAGGCGACGGGATCGGAACGGCTGGAAGTGGAGACTTGGTAACCACTGTCGACGGTAGATAACCATCCACAGTGGTAGTCCGCAATGAAGATGATCGATTCGAAACTGCCAATGGTGGAGGAACAGACGAATTCCGGTGATCCGATAGTCGGGATGGATTCGAGATGATTGGTATTTGTGGCTTGGCTGAATTGTTGCTATTCTCGGGTTAGTTGGGCTTGCTCCGCAATAAGCTCGTCTGTTGCGAATTTGCCTTCTTGCGCTGAGTCAAAGTTTCCTTGGCAGCAGCTTTGAATCAATGGGCGCATCCATCATCTTTTCGCAGCAGTTGGCATGATATTTGAGTCACTCTGGAGAGAGCAACTATCGGAGATGAGGGACCAACTGTGACAGATGTGCAGAAGATGAATTCAACACCGCGGGCTCTGGCTTTAGGACCGGGTGGGAACTGTCGACAGGACAGTGGTTTCAAAATGCCGAGGCACGCAATTTCCATCTTTATCATGCTATCTGTAGCTGCCATTGCCTTTGCAGAATGTCGTTCCGAATCGCTTCATGAGCAGGTTGACCCAGCCCTATTGTCGGATCTTATGTACCAGGTATTTACGGATCATTATGACAGCGCCTATGTCCTGTGTGACCGGGTGATAGTCGCGTATCCGCAGCACCCTTCAGGATACTTCTTCAAAGCGTACACCATGATGGCTCAGATGACCGAGGAGTTTGATGATCTTTATGAGGAGGAATATTTCTCTCTTCTTGACTCGGTGGAATCTCGAACAAACAATATCATTGATACCTGCCAGAATGACTGCAAGGCGTGGTGTTGTTGGTACCTGGGGAATATTTGGGCTTACCGCTCGTTGTGGAAGGCGAGATTCGGATCGGTGATTTCGGCATTCAAGTTGGCCACCAGGGCACGGGAGAGCTACGAGACAGGGTTGATGTATGACAGCAGTCTGCATGATCTCTATGCAGGATTAGGATCTGTCCACTACTGGAAGTCGGCCAAGGGAGGCGTTCTGAGGACCTTCGGCTTCTTGGCGGACGATCGAGAAAAGGGAATTGCTGAGTTGAAGGTAGCCGCCGCGTCATCCGTTCTCTCCCGGGAAACGGCAAGGAAAACCTTGATTACAGTTCTGAGTGACTTCAAACAGTATGACTCGGCAATCGCCTATGCTGAAGAAATGCTTGCAAGTTATCCCAACGGTAAATCGTTTCTCTGGGGGATATCATGGGCCTATTACCACAAGGAGAACTACCAGAGGGCTTATGGTTATTTCCTCAAGCTGCGAAGCCGTCTGTCCGAGAAGCCGGGAAATTACCACAAATTGATTGAATGCGACGCCCAGATCGCTCGCTGTCTGGAGAAGCTAGGGCAGAAGGAGCAGGCCGCCGAATGGTGTACTCTGAATGTATCTTATCTGGGCGCAGTATCCGAGTCTGTCCGCAAGAGACAAGAGGAGAATATCGGCTACCTCATACGTATGCAGCATCACTACTAGATGGCTTCTTCAGTTTCTGTTCCCCGAACCTCCATCGCCCTTCTTCTGATTATTCCGAGTGTTAGATTGGACCTGTGCAAGAAGAACAGTCCAATAGCTGATGTCGGGACAAATTGCGACAGATGCACCACGATCGCAAAGGCTCTTCCCTCAACGTCGGTAATACCGTACGCTGTCAGAGTCAGCACTGCCGCCAGATGAAAAGTGCCTATGTGACCGGGAAGCGACGGGAGAAACATCGCCAAAACAACAGCCCCCAGAAACGCAACAGGAGCCGTAGCCGGCAAAACGAATCCAAACGCCCTGAACAAGCAGTAGATAGAAGTCATCATCAGGGACCAGATCAGTACAGTCTGGCAGACCAGTTTCAGAGCATTGGTCCGCTGACGCAGCAAAGGGAGTACTTCAGCAAACTCGGTCAATGACTGTCTAAGAGAATCGCGACGCGTTGCGGGCGCTAGCGAAAGCAAGCGCGATATTATTGAGATGGCGATTCTAGGTTCAAATGCTGCAGTAGCAATGAAGAGCATAACACTGATCATCACCGTTCCAGTCGCTACGGCGAGGATTCCAACATTGAACTGCCATCGGATGGGGATGAAGGCGATGGACCCTGCCACGACAAGAGTGAGCATGCCTGCGTCAAATATCAGTCGTTCCACCATTACCGTCGCCAACAATGACGGTTTGGTGAGTTTCTTGTTGTCTCGCGAAATAGTCAGGACACGTGCGTATTCGCCAAGCCGAAAGGGAACAATGTTGTTTACTAATTGGCCTATCGAATTCGCGGAGAAGACTTCAACGACCGGGACAAAAGCTAACGGAGACAGAAGAGTTTTCCAGCGCAGCGCCTGAATCAGCATTGCGAGAAATCCCAGAGATAGATTTGGTATCAGCCACCAATAATTAGGAGCTGCTATCGCCTCAGTTACCTCGCGCAATGAATATGATTTGAATGCAAGCCATAAGGCGAAGACAGTGACCACGCAGCCGATGGCTATAGATGTGGACCTTTTCAATTCCTACCTGATCAATTTGGCAATCGGTAGCGTCCGAATTGCCAGTTGGGATGCATCATTTCTCACTAAAACGCGTGACCGAAATTAAAGTAGAGCCCCGTAGACTCCTCGCCGAATCCTGCATCGAGACGCACTACGAAAGCATCCATGTAGAAGCGCAGTCCGACGGTAGGGTTTGTTGTCCAATTCCGCAGACTCATTTGCCTGGGACTTTCCCACACACTACCGGCGTCAAAGGCTGCTGTCCCCCCGAGTCGCCCGTATATCGGATAACGCGCTTCCAGGTTACCAATTGCAGCGGTTTTGTCGAGGAATCTATCCTGGGGTGATCCGCGCAAAGTGGAACCGCCACCTACGGGCAGTAGCAGTTGCACCGGCAAATCTGTTCCGGCAAGATATTGTGCCTGAAAGCGGAGGGCCAAGACCGTCTTCGGATAGAGTAGAACTGAATATCGCTCCACACTCAGTAGCACCCGCGTGAACGAGACATCGCCAGTCTGCCAGGCAGGGGCATATTCCATCTCTCCCTGCAGAGCGAGACCCCTGGATGGGTTGGAAAAGACATCCCTTGTGTCAAAACGAAGATTCGCCACTGCAGAGGTGAATTGAACGCGTGCAGGGCGCCGTTCAGGAGATAGTTGCAGCAATCGGCTGTTAGACTCGAAATGATAGACGCGGATGGTTTTGTACCTTACCCCCAATTGGCCTATCAGCCGTGGGGTCAAAGAGCGGCCAAGAGTCATATTGACCTCGAACTGTTCCTTTGTGTAGAATTCGCGATCCTTGAACCGGGAGTCATTTCCAATTCCGAAGAAGCTGTTCTTGATCCACTTGTCATAATCGACCGTGACATCTACCGCCAGCGGATAGAGCTTGCCCTGCCGCAGATCACGATCCGGCCAGGAATAGACTCCCCGATACCAGCGTTCCCCTTTGGAGCTATTGAATGCCGTTAGGTCCAGCGATTCACCAGTCCTTGCAAAACTGAGAAAGAAAAGCTTGGCCCCATAGCCGAGACCCGTATCGGTATCGTACATGAGGATCGGGAGAGCGTTTGCTTTGCGGTGGTTAGGCGGTGTGACTTTCTCCGGTCGCTTTGGGGCACTCCTAAGTGCGTTTAACACGCCAATATCCGCCATAAATCCGTAGTGATCAGATGCATACAGACCATTCACTGCGGAGTCCAGCACGACCTGATTTCGTAGAACATCATTTTGTGAGAAATGTTTGCTCACGAAAAGATAATCGATGCGCCCGGACCGTGCTGACCCAAGTGCACTGAGCCGGTTCCACAAATCCAATTTGTGTCCGCGTGCGTCTGCCAGGCTATAGGAGAAGACGGTATTCGTGTTGTGAATGGGATCCCATGTAACGGATTGTGATGACGTGTCAGGCTGACCTGTGTCATGGAATTCCCCCAGAGTACAGAGGTCACGCATCTCCGGTGATCCGGGAAGCGCGTTGAAATCGCCACCAACGATAACGGGGTTATTGGTCGGCAAGACTTGAAGTTTGTCCAGCAATCGACGCATCTCAGCTCGCCGTCTGGCCAACCCCACTTGCCATCGATTCATCACCGATTGATACTCCGTCTCCGAAATGTGCCCCGTCTTCTGCAGATCAACAAGGCTGTCGGAAATAGCGGTGTCAGCCCATGCCGCCGCACTCAGGTGATTGTTAACCAAGTATATGACTGAGCTGTCTACAATAATGCCCCCCACCAATGAGGAGATCGTTTCATCAAAGTGCACAGTGACGGCATCGCTGTATATGCCCGGACCACCAGATAGTTTCCATTCGTCAACTTTGAAAAGACGAAGGTCGTGTCGTGCCAAAATCACATTTCCTTCCTTGAAACCGGCCGGAATCCCCACCGGTCCGAATTTGATTCCAGCAATACAGACCTGATGAATCTCTTCCATGCCCAGTGCCTTGGCTAATCGATTAGCATAGTGACCGACTGGAGTAGCCTCCTGCAGGAAGATCACGTCCGGTTTGATTAATTGCAGTTGCGAGAGAAGCCATAGATACCTTTGTTCTCTGATCGTTTCGCTTTCCCAGTGTCCGAAAGACCAGACGCCTCGATAGTCCGATCCTGACCATAAGTTAACGGTCAGCACGCGCAACGACTGAGATCCTTCAGCATACACCTTTTGGCAAAAAAGACAACCGAGGCATAAAAGGATGAGTGACAAGCGAAATTTCATGAATACTACCCTTTCCTATGATCGTTAGATCCAGTCGTACACACGTGATGAGTGACCAGCGTTGGTCTCTTTCAGCTTGCCTGACTGCGGTTCACTAGGTCAACCCCTCTGCGACTTTGACATTCTATATTCTCGTCACTAGCGTAGTTACCACCGATCCACGCATCTTTCTTCGCCCGGCTCCAACCCTTGAGCTTCCGCCCGCGCTTGAGAGCTTCGGGCTCGAATTTGCATCCCTCAGAATATACAGGTCCCACTGGTTGGCGCAAGGAATTCCACTTGGCATCCACGTAGTGTGGGTTGTTGGAGCAGCTCAGTATATAGATGAAATGTGGCATTATCATGTGTGGGTCGCCCTTCGACCCGGCTGAGTGTTTATCTTCGTGGGTTTCGGATGGCTCGTTCAGGGCACCATTTCGACCAGCAATCCTGTGCGCGACGTCAGCTGAATCTGGACACGAAGAGCGGGATGAAAGACCGTCGAAAACTGCTTGCCACCGCTCAAATTGTATACTAGATTTCAATGCTTGGTGTGCGAATTAGTTTGGCGGCACACGCTCTTCTGTTGCTGATTAGCGATTTCGTTGGTTGGAGGAGGATATTTCATGTGGCCTATCGTGACGAATCACAAACACGGTGGGAAACGAAAACCTGCAATTGCTAAACAGATTGTTGTAGCCCTCTTGTATTTTTGTGGCGCGCTGCTTCTATCTTGCGATCCGATTGGTCCCCTGTTTCCGTCGGATTGCCCATCAAAGATAACACTGAACCGTACATCGCTGACTCTCTATGAAGGACGTACTGCCATAATCTCGGTGAATGAGAATATTGCAGACTGCCATCTGGAATGGAAATCGGATGACTACTCTGTCTTCGTGATCTCAAAAGACAGCGGAAGGAGTGTAACCATCCTGGGTAGTGGAGCGGGCGTCGGCGAGATTATAGCGACCTTGAATTGGAATAGGTCAGCAAGTTGTAAAGTGACTGTGCTTCCCGTGTCTGCCTGCTCAATGAAACTCCTTCCCGAAACCCTCTTAGTACCCGCGGGGGGAAGCCGCTCTTTTCGTGCTGTTATTACCGATAGCGTGGGAGTAGAATTGACCAGAGCAGGCATAACGTGGACCTCTTCTGATACTGCAGTGGCCTCAGCCGGATCGGTGCAGGGAACGACTCGCAATGAAGGGTGGGTATCTGGCCGAACATTAGGTGAGGTGTCCGTTACCGCAACCCAAGGAAATTTGAACACGAGTGCACGCGTTCGGGTTCTGCCTGATATCCTCTGGAGCGTTTGGGGCAGTGAGGGAGGTGATGTCTTTGCGGTCGGGGGATACGGAACGATCGTTCATTTTGGCGGAAATCGGTGGACCGTTACAGTGATCGAGCACTCACAGAGACTATTCGACATCTGGGGCAGTTCGGAGAACAATGTTTTTGCCATTGGCGAGGCGACAGTCCTGCGCTTCGATGGATACAGGTGGTCCCCAATGTATGGTGCCGGCGGCCGCCTTAAGGGCAGTGCTATCTGGGGTAGCGCCCCTAACAGCGTCTTTGCGGTAGACTTCTCAACCATCTATCATTACGATGGCATAAGTTGGACGACCACGATAGTTGGGACGCAAGCGGACTTGCTTGATGTCCGGGGTAGCTCGGACAGCAACGTTTTTGCTGTCGGCGCGAGTGGTACAATTTTGCACTTCGATGGGGAGCGTTGGACTGCTTTTACGAGCGGAACATTAGAGAGACTGAAGGGTGTCTGGTGTGTTTCAGAGAGTGACGTCTTTGCAGTTGGTGAATCCGGCACAATTCTGCACTTTGATGGAAACAAGTGGGTTGCTATGTCCAGCGGCACGAGAGTCTCTCTGTCTGGTGTGTGGGGTGCCTCTGCGAGAGATGTCTTCGCTGTCGGCGACTCAAACACAATTCTGCATTACGACGGAATAAGTTGGACCACTATGATCCAAGCGACATCGGGCTGTCTGTCCGATATCTGGGGTAGGTCAAGCCATGATGTTTTTGCAGTGGGCTTCACTGAAGGAACAGGAGTTGGCAGGATCATTCACTTCGACGGAACTCAATGGACTATAGTCATGTGAACTACCAAGAGTCAACGGCACGCTATGAATTCTTTGTCGTCACCTAGATCTGGACTCGAGGGGGGTGAAACACTGGCAAGAAGGGATTGCCACCTCTCAAACCGTATTTCGCCTTTCAGCACCTCGCATCCGAATTGGTTTGACCACATACAGCTAACCACGGTTGTCAGATCGCGAGGAGGCCTGACATACCCGGTTGGGGAAAGAAAGTCAGGGTTAGGTGACTTGGGGAATTGTAGTTGTGTCGCAACCAGCCCACGGCAAGCCATGGGGTACCGGGGGCTTGGGAATTGTTTCCCTACATGTAATGAGTCAGACCGGTTTGTAGAGTGACAGCATTCGTAATAATCTAACAATATGACCGTAAGGACATGAACACATGATACGGCTCACTAGCGACATTTCCTCAGTTCGTCTCCTCAAGTTTATTTTGCCTTTGTCCTTGCTTCTTGGTCTGTTTGGTATTGCCTTCTCAGGTTTTTCGGTAAAGTCGTACGACCATCTATTGCCAAGCGATATGCTCAACGTGGCTGGCAAACAATCGTCCGTAAAAGCGCTCGCCCTGCTTTACGCTCCCACAATAAGAAGTGACTCTGCCGTTGGGAACCCAGAATGGATCTGGTACGATGCAGTCGTTCAAGGGGACAGGCTTCGACTTGCCTATTTCCCCACCTGGCGATCGGAGAATCATCCTAACAAGGCAATCAGTCTCCTATATTCGTTATGGCGTTTTCTCTATTACGGTGGGGTCAGAGATATCGAATATATAGCTATATCAATCAATTTTGAAGATGGTATCGTGACCGAGGTTGAATTTGAATCCCCGGAAGAGAAAGAATACAGGATCGTAAAACACAATAGGATCGTTTTACCAGCAGATGATGAACGGACGATTGCAATGACACCGCTCGGCAAGAGAAATGGTATGGCCGCGGTATTTCAAATTGCAAGCTGGAATCATCTTTTCAGAATCGAGACCATGAAGCTGGAGGGTAAGGTTTTTCAATCACCTAGACTCGAATATCTGGACGGGAACTCATACGTACGGTACAAAATGAGGAGAAGGAGTGAGCCTTCTTGGATGGAGTGAGTCGCGAATGCCGCATTTACAATTTGGCTGGATGATAATTGGCCATAATCCTTTCCAGTCAATTCTCCCACAGTACCGCAGAATTCTTGACCTACTCCGCTACAGTCCTACTCGTCTCAGCAGCTCCCCAAACTCGGGAAGATTGCGCACCGAATCAAATGCCGGATGAACTCCGAGCCACACCAACCAGTTGTCCTTTTCCTCGAAAGCCTTTTCCAACCAGTGCATTGTCGCCGCGCCATCTCCGAGACCGGAATAGACCAGCGCGATGTGATAAGACGAAACATACTGCTTCTCCGATAGATCAATCAACCGCCGCGCGATTTCACGAGCCTCAGCACTTTGTCCCGAAACGCCCAGGCTAAATCCTAACCACGAGATCGCGTAGGTTCCCCCCCGCGCCACAGACTCTGCCTTACGACACTCAGCCGTTGCCTTTTCCAGCAGACCTTTCTCGACGTAGGCGCCGGCAATCCAGGCATGCGCCAGAGCGAAACCAGGGTCAATCTCAATGGCTTGCAGAAGAGGGGGTATTGCCTCATCGAACCTACGCGCAAAGTAAAGCGTGCCGCCAAGTGATGCGCTGATGATCAAAGACAATGGATCCAGATCACGGGCTTTCTTCATCATTAAGATTCCCTCATCGAATCGTTTCATCGCAATAAGGAATAGGCCATAGTAGTGACAAGTGATGGCGTAATTGGGATTCAGTTCTAACGATCGTTGGAACTCTTTCTCCGCCGAAACCCAGTCGCGATCATAGAAGTTGTGCGCCCAGCCCAGCGACGTGTGTGCCTCGGCCAGGTCCGGGTCGATCTCCAATGCCTTCAGCGCCGCCGCCTTCGCCTTGGGGCAAGCCTCAAGCGGTGGCAGATGATTGTAGAAGGCGAGAATATTGTAGGAATCGGATAGACCGGCGTACGCCCGCGCATAGCCCGGATCGAGATCGATCACCTGCTTGAAGTACTCCATTCCCTTCTGCAATCCCCCCTGATATCGCTTGTTCCAGAAATAGCGCCCCTTCAGATAGAGATTGTAAGCCTCCAAAATTTCGGTCGGCTTGGCAATCAGCGGTCTGCGTTTGTCGCCTGCCAATCGCACCTTCAAGCTGCCAGAAATCGCTTGCGAGATCTCATCCTGAATTGCAAAGACGTCCTCCATATTTCGGTCAAAGCTTTCTGCCCACAGATGATAACCATCGGCCACGTTCACCAACTCGGCTGTGATGCGAATTCGATTGCCGGCCTTACGCACGCTTCCTTCCAGAATATGGTCGACATTCAGCATCTTGCCGATCTTGCGAATATCCAGGTTTTGCCCTTTGTACTGAAACGCCGAGGTGCGCGCCGCAACATGTAGTCCACCTGCGCGGGTCAGGGCGTTAATGAGCTCCTCGGCAATACCGTCACAGAAGTACTCCTGATCCTTCTCAGGACTCATGTCGACGAAGGGGAGAACGGCTACCGAAGCCTCTCGCGGTGGCTCAGGACGGGAATCAGCCCCCGGTAAACTGGTCCTTACCCTAGTCTGCTTTAGATCAACGAGCAGTTCCGCCATTTGCTGGTAGCGTTCGAACGGATCTTTCTTCAGAGCACGATCAATGATCCCTTGCAGCCGAGACAACGCCTCTCCGATGTGAATTGAGAGCGGCTCCGGTTCGACGTTGACGATGGCGTGAATGATTGTCGCCTCAGATTCTCCGGTGAACGGCAACTTGCCTGTTAGCATCTGATAGAGGAGTACGCCCAGGGAGAAGATATCCGAGGCTGGAGTGATCGAACTACCCGTTAACAATTCTGGTGCCATGTAGCTGATTGTGCCTGCCGTTGTTTCCGACTGGCTGGGTAAGTCGGAGTCCTGTGCTTTGGCCAGTCCGAAGTCGAGCAGTCTCACTCTGCCCTTATCGTCAATTATGATATTAGCCGGCTTGATGTCGCGATGGATAATGCCTGCTTGATGGGCATTATTGAGGCCTTCACAAACCTGAATGGCAATGTCGATGATCTGTTCTAGAGGGAGTTTTCTGTCTCTGATGAGGTCTCTCAGAAATTGGCCCTGTATATACTCCATAGCATAGAAGGGGCGACCTTGAAATTCGCTCACCTCATAAATCGACACAATATTGGGGTGAGTCAACCTGGCTAAGGCCTGTGCTTCACGCTTAAAGCGGGCGCGAAAGTCAGCGTCGACCGAGAGATGTGATGGCAAGAACTTGAGAGCTACACGACGTTGGAGTTCAATGTCCTCGGCAAGGTAGACCTCACTCGTGCTTCCTTCGCCGATTCTCTCAATCACGGCATAGTGCGAAATAACAGTGCCGAATCTCTCGAACGGGAAGACAACTGCGGTCTCTTTCTTGATCCCTACTGAGACCGTCGTGGCTGATTCGCCCTGTAAGTCTCCAATTAGTTCCCGGAAATTCTGATATCGTGAATCGGGGTCCTTCTGCAAGGCTCTGGCGATGACTAAGTCCAGGGGCTCGCGAATGTTATCCCGGTGTACGTTAAGCGGTATGGGTTCCGCGTTGACGATGGAATACAGTACCGCCGCGTGAACCTCTCCCAGAAAAGGCAGCTTTCCCGTGAGCATCTCGTAAAACACAGTGCCAAAAGAGAAGATATCTGTGCGGTGGTCTGCTGCCTCGCCTCGCACCTGCTCCGGGGACATGTAGTTTACCGTGCCGACAATCGAACCGGTTCGTGTCAGGCGATCATATCCCTCTATGCTCGCCAAGCCGAAATCTACGACCTTCGGACGGCCTTCGGCATCGAGCAAAATGTTGCCAGGTTTGATGTCCCGGTGGACAACCCCTTTCTGATGAGCTCTATTGAGTCCTTCACAGATTCCGATGGCAAGGTCGACAGTCCGTTCGTCGGTTAGACTCCCATTTTCGATGAGTTGCCGCAAGGATAGACCCTCGACAAACTCCATCGCAAGGAAGGGGCGACCGTTATACTCACTGACTTCATAGACGGTGACGATGTTAGGATGATTCAGTCTTGCTGCTGCTTGCGCTTCGCGCTTGAAGCGCGCCCGGCAATCAGCATCTTGACAGAGGTGGTGAGAAAGAAACTTGAGAGCAACCTTGCGATTGAGCTCACTGTCCTCGGCAAGATATACCTCACCCATGCCACCCGATCCGATCTTACTGACGAGAACGTAGTGCGAAACCTTGTGTGCTTGAGACAAATCTATCAGAGGTCTGGTCTGGTCATCATCGAAATGCTCTCCAGCCACTGCCAACACCTCTTTCCTTTATTCGTCGTCGGACGACACCGAGAAATGGTTCCCTGAAGTTACCTTTCCCAAGGGGGTGCCGCAACAACAATTACGGTTTCTGGCATTGGCTTTTCAGTCGACGGGAAGGACAAATGTGAATCCTACTCCTGTTGTGGTTTGATGTCACTTGGTTTGCTCAGAGTGGGAGCCACAATAAAACACAGAAGCAAGTTTCCTCTGCTCCACGGCATTGTAGCTGTCGCTATCGAGCTTAAGTGCGTTTTGCGGATCTGGGTCAGACTTCCTATCGACCGAAGCTCAGAATCGGCGGCGTTCCCGAAGAAGTCTGCTTCTATCTGCGGGCAACGTCACCCATCATTCACACAACACTCAAATCACTGAGATCGTGTCTGTTTCCGAGAACGCGCCTGCCCCGGCTGAGAGTCTTTCGCACGGATAGACCGGAATACGGCAGCCATCTGGAATCTCTGAAATGTGGTAATGGCTCACTGTGAGTCATAGGCCCATGCTTTCCAAACCCAACCAGCTGCCAGCCCAAGAATCATGCCGCCAAGAACATCAAGAGACCAGTGCTCTTTTGCGGTTACTACGGAGGCGCAAACGAGAAGCGCCAGGAGTACTGAGAGGACGCGTTGCAGACGACCCCTGAACACGAAAAGGCTTATGAATGCCGAAAGCACTGCCATCGCGACGTGCATGGAGGGGAATCCCGCTAGCGGCTCGATGCCGCAAGTCGTTTTGAAGCTCCTCTGTGCCTCCGCAAGCTCATGCACGAACTGCCATGGGGAGTTGGTCGGGATCACGAGACGGAGAATCGTACCTGCTATAATCAGACCTGCAAAAACAACACCAGTTCGACGAAAGGCTCGAGTCGAAAGCCCCCAAATTCCCGCAGCTCCCCAGAATATGACATAGGCGAAACCGAAATAGTACACTGTCCAGGACCATCGTACATAGGGAATGAAACGATCCCAGAAAGTCTCCACATCAACAAACCGCTGATAGCCCCATACTGCGTACAGTTTGTAGGTTAAGTAGAAGGTCGCCAACTGCAACGCCGTGATGGCCAAGACCATAGCTATGCGCAGGTACCAGCTAGTTTCGGATTCCGTAGGACGAGAGCGTTGAGAAGTCATCGTTCTAGAGTCTCGACGGTCTCGATCGGTTGCTGCCATTGACTCTCCAAAACCCGCAGGCTATGTATCGAATGCACGGTTCCATCCATGTGCTCGTCGTCAAGCCAATTCGGACTGAAAATAGCAGAAGTTAGTAATCGGTTTGAGTGGTGGCAAGCAGTTTTCGGAGGTCTTTCATCACCCTTTTCGTGATATTATGGGAAGGCCGCGGTCAAGTAGTTTTTTTTCCTTTCGTCGCCGTCAGGCGACGGCATTTGTTCGCGTCGGATTGGACACGTCACCTATTCGAGCTCTTTCCTTCTCCATTTCATATTGTACTTTCGAGTTCTGCGCCTTCATCTCTTCCGGAGTTGGGCTTTGCATTTTAGCCAGCCTAACATCTTCATAGCCTTTTCTCTTGGCTACTACTCGATAGGAGAAGGATACGCTGCCGGTTCCTCCCTGTAGCTCATTGACGTTGAAACTGGTAATGCCCTTTGAGACATAGACGCCTCTGCAATCGCCCTCCAATTGCACGAACACTTTCATCGGGTGCTGGCTGTCGATTGTGATTGTTTGCAGAAATAGCGGATTAAGTTCGATATGAGTTCTGCCGTTCGACTGTTGCCCTTCTCCGAAATCCTCAAACCAGACTTCGGGGGATTCCTGACAGCTGACCAAACGGTACTCTCAATTATCGATCTTGACAGCCTCATTCTTGCTGCCGACTACATTCAGGCTCCCTTCGATGTGTTCACTTTCCGAGACATAGACCTTCACTGAGAAGAACCCAGCCCAGGTAGGGGAAGTTCCTGCGGCGAAAACGGCAGCACATCCACCTTGGGATGAGCCACTGGTAGCACTGAAATACCCGCCATAAGCAGGCGCAGAATAATCACCACTATTCTCAGCATGACCATATACACCAAAACTGGGGCTACTATCATCATTGTAACCCAGTCCTACAACGCCATAGTGGTCACCGGTACCGGTATTTGTGGTGCGTAAGTATCCGCCATAGGTGTCTCCCTCCCCAAAACTCGTAGCAAGGGCATCGACGCTGCTCGAGCGTTCCACGACGAGCCTGAGTGTTAATTGTTCGGCTTCCGCGACGGCGTCAGCGCCATAGTGGCCACCGCCGGAGCCTGCCGCGAACTTCCCTGTCCACTTTGAAGTGCATACTGATCGTGGCTAAAAAATTCATCCCACGACTCGCATCTCCCGCGGCATGTCAGACAGCACGTCAGCGCCGGTTTCGGTGATCACCACATTGTCCTCGATGCGGACGCCGTTGCGGTTCGGCAGGTAGATGCCGGGCTCCACCGTGAATGCCATGCCCGGCTCGAGCAGCTGCATGTTGTCGCCGCGTATGTAGGGCTCCTCATGGCCTTCCATACCGATGCCGTGACCAGTGCGATGGGTAAAATACGCGCCGTAACCTGCCTGCTCGATCGCGGCCCGGGCGGCTCTGTCCACCTCCGCACAGGGGACACCCGGCTTCGCCGCGGCGCGGCCGGCAGCATTAGCCTCCTGCACGATCCGGTGGATCTTCCGATATTCGTCATCTACAGCACCTACTACAAATGTACGCGTCAGGTCTGAGACATAACCTTCATATGCCGCGCCCCAGTCTACGACGAGCAGGTCGCCTGCCTGCAGTTTGCGCTCACTCGGGAAGGCATGCCCGTTGGCCGCGTTCGGCCCAGCGGATACGATCGGGGCAAACGGCAGTTCCGGATCGGAGCCATGCCTGAGCAACTGGGTCACCAACTCGGCCGCCAACGCTTTCTCGGTCATCCCGATTTTGAAGGAGGGGATCGTCGTTTCGAGCGCCTCCTGGGCAATCTTCACCGCCCGGCGCATCGCCTCCACTTCGGATTTATCCTTCCTCAGGCGAAGTCCGGCCAGAACAGGGCTCGCATCGGGATAATCCGCTTTGGGCGCGCCCTCCTGCACATAGCGGAATTCCAGCAGACGCAGATGGCATGGCTCAATCCCGATCCGCTTCCCATCGAGACCAAGAACCTGGGCGGCCTTGCGAAACGCCACCCTCCACTCGGCCGGGTTCTCCGGATAAGCAAAGACCTTCAGTTCATAAGGCAGCGAGGCAACCTTCTGCAGCTCCAGCTCAGGCAGAACGATCGCCGGGACCTGCTCCTTTGCGAATAGCAATACAACCGGACGTTCCATTAAGTGGAAGCGCAGGCCGGTCAGATACCTTAGCGTGGGGCCCGGGTTCAGGATCACGGCGTCCAGGCTTGAGGTTCGGAGCGAGGCGTTCAGTTTGTCAAGGCGGGATTGGCTCATGCGGGTCTCCTCTTGCTTTGCGCTCTGCGCCGTCTCTCGCTGATTCCACTAGGCGGCAGTCCCCGCAGGGGGCAGCGCAGGATATTTTGGTAAAACCGCCGTCGGGGACGGTGGCTTGATCTATACTCAGTATAATGTATGATGCCTCTTTGCAAATAGGTATAGTATCCAGTCAACGATCACCGGAAAATGGGTGATATGTAAGGATGAACGATGAGTACGGACAAATCAGCGATGTCCACACCTTCTGCCGGATCGCTTTCACCTGACCTGTCCCCTGCAGGAGATTAACGATGCATTTTTGCGGCTAAGCATGCACTCGCTCAAGCCCAGGCTTCAGCACCAGAGTAAACAACACTGGAAACAACTCGTGGATACCATCGGACTGCTTGACAGATCCAAGCCTTTCAAACACATCCGCCTTGAATCTATTTAACCCATTCGAGCCGATGGCCTTCTCCACTTTTTCCATAGATGCTCGCGTCCCATGTGACCATAGCGCAGACCACCACACTTCTTCACTGGTGTAGACGAACTCTGCGGTTTCAGAGATTACTTGAGCATCAGCGAAACCTGCCGCTTTCATTATCATTTCAAGCCCGTCTGGCCTGTCAAGTACCGGTGGCGGCGGTGATTGCGACTCGGGTGTCTGCTTTGTCTCAGGTTCGGGGGGGAGATGTGCTTTGACAAGCTCGCTAAACCATTTCCACTCTTCATCAAGCAATCTATCCCACGTCGTTATTGCGATTCGGCCATTCGGACGTAGGACGCGGCGCATTTCCGAAATTGCACGGTCAAGTTGAGGAAAGAAGAAGATAGCGAACCCGCAGAGAATACAATCAAACGACGCGTCAGGAAACTGCAAGTATTCGGCGTCCATCTGGCGCACTTCGACGTTCATCAGCTTTTGGCGGCTAATTTCCTCAGCGATTTCGTCCACCATCGCTTGAGATAGATCAACTCCTGTAACGTGTCCGAGTGGCCCAACCGCGTCGGCAGCAGGAAAAAGAACCGCACCCTTGCCGGTTGCCACGTCAAGAACCCGAGCTCCCTTCGGAATCTGGGCGAGCTCAACGAGACGGTGACCAAAATGAGAGAAGAATCGGGGACCGACACGGTCGTAAGTAGGAGCGGCTCGGCTGAAGACTCCCGCCACTACTCGTTTCTTTTGCGTCACATGATGAGACTCATCACTACTCATCAAATTCTCTCCAAAATCGTCATTACACGCCGCAAGCGCGGAGCTCGTGCCCTACTATTCTGACGTGCCGAGCTCGGATAGGTGGCTGTTACAATCCGACTAAAATAAATATCATGTTAACAAAGGTCTTTTCATAGGGACCTACCGCGCTGCGTTTAGGAATATTGTTGGGATTAAGGGGCAAGCCGCGCACATAGGAACTTATTAAGACGGCTATTTAATTGGAATATACCACCCCACTGAAAATGAACCCTCGAAGGTATCGAGGTTACGGCCGATTCGGAATGAAATGCTTTTTCCGCCGAAACGGCCCGGCTTGGAGATCATGCAACCAAACAACCCGGCATGTTCATAAAGACCACCACAGACTCCGAATACAATGGTTTTGCGTTCCAGGCCACCATAGCCAATCCCGCCGAGTATGGTTCCATATTGCGTCATGACCGGAAGCCCCTCGCAAAAGGAGGCTAGGCCGTACCATGAGTCGGTCGGGCCGATGCGGATATGCCCCGAAGGAAAGTCACGGGAGTGTCGAAAATCAAAATCCTGAACGTTCCACCTGTTGCGGGGAAAAACTGTTCCCAGATTGCGCAACCATCCGGCCCCGATGCCTATGGGTTTAAGCTCCAGTGAGATGTTAGGATTAACATAAGCATGGTTCGACTTTGGATAGGGATAGGGATAGTTTTCGTTTGCGGATATTGGTTCCGGCGGTTCCTCGACAGACAAATAGCCGCCCTGAAAACCCAATATGAAGGGAGAGTGAATGGTCGGACGAACGGCAACAAAGCCGCCGAAATCGCGGAATCCAACCATATGCACTTCCTGTCCTCCTTCACACCCCTGAATAAGCGTGGCGTAATTGCCATATCCTATCCCCCCGCCCATAGTGACGTGCGCGGAGTCTTTGGTGCCGGTGTAGTAACCAACCGGAAGAATAAGCAGGAAAGAAAAGGAGGCGATCCTCGTAATGAACTTCATAATTTTCTCCGCCGTATCCCCGGGGCGGGCAATGTCTTGAAAGAACCGACCCGGAATTTTAATATCTATTTTCGAAATGATCGAGTAAGCCAGAAGCTCACTATCCGAATACAAGATAGCAGGTTTTGAGTTTCCGCCAGCTCATTTTTATTCTTGATGGTTGCGTCAGAAAAGCGTTAAAACCCCGGTTCTTTCCGCGATGCGGAATTCGGGAGGATTTTCCTCTATGTCGTCAAACAATTCAGGCATTCCATAATCTTGAGGACTTAGGAACTTCATCATTGTAGGTCTCCTTCAAATCACAATCCTTATCGGCGCCGATCTTCTCGATGACCCGGTAGTGCCGGATTGGGCTTTCGTGTGCGAGTTGAAAGTGCAATCGGGTCATGTCGTTTGAGTCGCTGTCTGCCATAGTTGACGGTATCTCGGTTCTTGCGGTCCTGAGCCCGCTTGTTGTCAAATGCCTGTTTCAAGATATCGTATCCTATATACTCAGAACCCCATCCATAATAGCCGTCCTTCTCATTCCATCTAGGAAAATGAAATCAAGTCGCTTGCAGATAATTGGATTGCCCTTGGCATAAACAATGTCCTTATGGTACGCCTTCTCAGGAGAGGTGAAGTTGTCGACTCCCACCGTACCACCGAGAAAATCGCTTCTTCCGTAGGCCCAATGAAACCCCGCCTTTTCATCCTCCAGAACGTTGCCCGTCACAACGGCCCGGTCATTACAGCCTATAGCCACCTCGGCAATATGGCGAAGGGCCTTTTCAGTAGCGAATTCCCCGCGTTTCCTCTCCGCAATCGGACCGTCTCCTGTGATTCTGACGATCTGATTGGCCTTTACCACGAAAACTGCCATTTCGCCATCAATGACTGCGGGGATCTCGCCCTCCGTTTGGCTGTTTTCCTTCTCGTTGGGGCAAACAGCGACCTCTCCCGCGGGAAGATTCGCAAAGCGTTCCGTATAGTAGCGGGTACCGGGAGGTAGCGAGCCGGTATCCTGAAGGACTCGCTTATGATCTGATATATCAAAATGACAGGCGTGGCCAGTTGAAAAGATTACCTCGATACCGTCAGAGCCCTCAAAAAGGGGCGCCAGTCTGGCGCAGGTCGCGGCGACCTTCTTGTAATCAGCCGAGAGCGCCGTTTCTTCCATGGACCTTCTTACCGTTGGAAGGCTCGCCGCCCGCAGGTTCACATACTGCTTTACGAATCCAATAAGTGGAGCCGATGCGGAAAACTCGGGCATTGAGATGACAATTGTCGAACCCCTGATAATGTCTTCGAGTCTGGTCTGTTGCCCTTTCCACATCCCATTTTCAGGCATGTTTGCATTATGCGAACCAGTCGCCTTATAGGTGACGATTGGATTGACGCTTATCCCGTACCTCCGGGAGAATGCTTCAATCTGTCTGTGCCAATCCTCTGCCATGTGACGACGATCCTGCCATTCTTGATTATCCCGGATATCGCCGTGCGGCAGATCATGCATCACCGTCACAACCTCTCCAGGTCGCGGCGCAAACACGTCAACGAACAGCTTTTCAAGATTGAATGCCATAGTTTGCTCTCTCGAAATCCCTTATTCGTCCAATCCCATTTTCTTTAGAAGAGCGGCGAATCGCCTGTCTGAGCCCAGACGACTGGACATCGCGTCAAACTGGAGGTCTAACAATCCCGGATCATGTTGCTCATATGCTTTTTCGAGCCACTCAAATGCCAGATCCAATTCATCCAATCGTGCGTAATCCTGGGCCATGACATACGGGGAAATGTAGCGGTGACCGGCCAGCAGTTTCAGGAGGAGGAGGTGCTTCTGCCAATAGCCCTGCCATCCCGATTGTTCCAATGCCGTTCTTAGTGCCTCCAAAGCCTGAGGGTCGAAGAACCCAATAGCAGTCTCACATTCGAGGTACTCCCCGATTGCCTGGTCATGCAGGCCACGACGCTCGTAAATGCTCCCCAAGACGAAGTGAACCACCCAGAAATCCCGATCCATACTCAAGGTCGTCCGGCACTGTTCTTCGGCTTGAGCGAATTCCCCTTGCTCGCAATGGAACCATGCTGCCGAGATCCTGATAATCAAGGAAAGCGGGTCGAACGTCTGGGCCTTCTCTATCTCTTCGGCTGATTGTTCTTTTCGATTCATAAGTTCCAGACACTGAGAATACCATTGATGCGCCGACGCATACCCCGGGTTCAACTCAATGGCCCGCTTGAATTCACTCTCCGCTTTTGGCCAATCCCAATCATACACATAGGCTATATAGCCCAGCGAGGCATGAGCTTCGCCCAGCAGTTCGTCCTTCTCAAGAGCTTTCAATGCCATTGACTTCGCTTTGGGAAATGCCTCTGCCGGAGAAAGCTCCCAGACTTGATTCAGCATACTGTAGGTGTCAGCCATGCCGGCGTAAGCGAGTGCAAAATCCGGGTCTCTCTCAATTGCCCGCTCGAAAAACTCGAGCGCTTTCTTGAGTTCTTGGGGTGTTCTCTTGTTCCAATAAAAGCGGCCCTGCAGGTAGAGATTGTAGGCTTCAAGATCGTATGCTCGTTTTCTGGCCAGAATAGCCTCTTCATCTCCAAACAGCTTGATCTTCAGTCGGTCGACAATCGCCAGCGATATCTCGTCCTGAATTGCAAAGACGTCCTCCATCTCCCGATCGTACCGTTCCGACCACAGGTGAGAACCGTCTGAAGCCTTGACAAGCTGAGCGGTTATGCGCAAACGCTTCCCTGCTTTTCGCACACTACCTTCAAGCAAGTGTTCAACACCCAGTTGTCGCCCAATGTCGCGCACATCCTCATGCTTCCCTTTGAAGGCGAAGGCAGATGTACGCGCAATGACGCGAATATTCTCCAGATGCGAGAGGGCGTTGATGATTTCCTCAGACATACCGTCGCAGAAGTACTCCTGCTCAGGATCAGCGCTGAGATTGGCGAATGGCAGCACGGCGATGGAGGGGTCGGGGGTAAGCTTCAGATCGGTACCCGGGGAGCGTTTCGCCAGCGCCCGAAGATCGCCGACCACATCGGCCGCAGTCTGGTATCGAACCTCGGGGCTCTTCTCCAGCAGTTTGCCGATAATCCGCTCAAGTTCAGTAGATATTCCGGTGCGTCGACGCGCAACAGGATCGGGGCGAGCGTCACAAATGGCCCTGAGTGTCGCAGCTTGGTTGTCCCGCCGAAATGGGTTGACGCCCGCGACCATTTCATACAGAACGACGCCAAGCGAAAAGAGATCGGAGCGGGCATCGGCGGCTTGCCCGGCGACCTGCTCCGGCGACATGTAGCCGACGGTGCCAAGGGTTGAACCTGTCTGGGTAAGACCGTCGCAATCGAGCACGGCTGCCAACCCAAAATCGAGCACGCGCGGGACGTTGTCACGATCCACTATGATGTTTGACGGTTTGATATCACGGTGGATGACGCCAGACTCGTGCGCCTTGCGAAGACCGTTGCAAATCCCCAGCGTCAATTCGATGACTTTGCCTTCATCCAGACGACCGGCAGCGACAATCTTGTCGAGCGAGCGCCCCTCAACGAACTCCATGGCAAAGAACGGCCGGTTCTGATGCTCTCCGACTTCGTGAACAGCTACAATGTTGGAGTGGCCGAGCTTGGCAGCCGCTTGTGCTTCACGCTTGAAGCGTGCCCGGCAGTGGGCGTCTTGACAGAGATGAGGGGACAGAAACTTCAGCGCAACCTTGCGATTAAGTTCGGTATCCTCTGCCAGATACACCTCACCCATGCCTCCGGCACCGATCTTCTCGACGATCCGGTAGTGCCCGATGACCGTGCCTTTGGAGAGCACCGTCACGGCTTGGGTTTTATCGTCATCGGGTTGCATAGGCCATTCCACATAGCTCTGCCGTTCAGGTTACCCCTTCACCCTATTCAGCCCCGAGCATCCTCCTGTCGGCGATTGGATCAAAGAGATCGCCATTCTTCAATAGAGTACGCATCGCTTTTGCCTATCAATCACGCTTCCAGTCCTATCTTCTTAAGCAGAGTTGCAAACCGTTGGTCCGAGAACAGACGCCCGCACCCTGGCACAAATACGTGGATTATCAGTTCAGGATCGCGTTCTTGATACGCTCTTTCGAGCCATTCAAACGCCTGATCCAATTCGTCCAGCCGTGCATAATTTAGCGCTATGGAAGTGGCAGGAACATAGCGCTGACCTGCATATTGCTTCAGCAATTCAACATGTTTCCGCCAGAAGGCATGACACCCTGATTCCCGGTATGTCTTTCTTAATGCTTCGAAATCATGAGAGTTAAAGAACCCCCAAGCATCCGCGAACTCCAAATACTCCTTGATTGCCTCATCATGCATCCCACGTCGTTCATAGAAAAGTCGCCGGGCATGGTGGCCCAAAGGAGAAGCAGGATCCATATTCAGGATTTCCTGGCATTGTTCTTCCGCCCGAGCAAATTCACCTTCCGCGTAAAGAATCCCTGCTGAAGCGGCTCTGATAATCAAAGAAAGCGGATCAAGCGTTTGAGCTTTCCGGATTTCTTCTATCGCTTCTGTTGTCCGTTTCATAGACCGTAAGTAAAAGGCGTACCAATGGTGCGCAGTTGCATACCCGGGGTTCAACTCAATAGCCCGCCTGAATTCACTCTCCGCTTTTGGCCAATCCCAATCATAGTTAAATGCTATGAATGCCAGCGAGGCATGTGCTTCGGCCAACAATTGGTCCTTTTCAAGCGCTTTCAATGCCATCGCCTTTGCTTTCGGAAAGGCCTCGACTGGAGAAAGCTCCCAAACCTGATTTAGCAAACTGTAGCAATCGGCCAAGCCAGTGTATGCGAGTGCGAAATCCGGGTCTTTTTCAATCGCCTGTTCGAAATATCCGATCGCCCTCTTAAGCTCCTTGGGCATTCTTTTATTCCAGCAATACCGACCCTGCAAGTAGAGATTGTAGGCTTCAACGTTGCGTGCTCGACTTCTTACCAAATCATCCTTTTCATCTCCCAATAGCTTGATTCTCAGTCTATCTACAATTGCCAGGGATATCTCATCCTGAATTGCAAATACATCTTTCATTTCCTTGTCGTATCGATCCGACCAGAGATGAGAACCGTCTTTCACGGCGATCAGCTGCGCGGTTACTCGCAAATGGTTGCCTGCCTTGCGAACACTCCCTTCGAGCAGCGTTTCCACTCCAAGCTTTCGCCCGATTTCGCGGACATCCTCGTTCTTGCCCTTAAACGAAAAAGCAGAGGTTCGGGCAATAACACGCAGATTCTCCAACTGAGAAAGGGCATTGATTATTTCCTCGGCCATGCCATCACAGAAATACTCTTGTTCCAGGTCAGAGCTCAAATTCGCAAATGGGAGCACGGCAATGGAAGGCTGCTTCGTCAGGATCTGGAGTGTCGGTTGTCGGCAAACCCCTTTCAGATCTACCAATAAGTCGTCCACGTGCTGATAGCGAAGATTCTTGTCTTTGGCTAGCGCCTTGGTCACGATTCCCTGCAATCCTTCCGGCACTCCCGTTTTGTAGCGCTCCAATGGCTCAGGTTCGTGGTCGATGATGTTGCGTGAGGTTGCTACGTCGTTGTCGCCTTTGAATGGTTGCCTGTCGGTGATCAGTTCGTACAGAACTACACCTAGTGAGAAGATGTCAGTCCGATGATCGACCTGTTCACCGCGAACCTGTTCGGGGGACATGTAGCCAACAGTGCCAAGCGTTGAGCCAGTCTTGGTCAAATGATCGCAGCCGTGAACCGTCGCCAGACCAAAGTCGAGAATC
>Ga0315273_10000843_pt1 | contig 33517 bp, 32 predicted proteins | sample YL17G02_0_MG_FD_205753 | JGI IMG/M metagenome (GOLD analysis project Ga0315273, IMG submission 205753) | Sediment microbial communities from Yellowstone Lake, YNP, Wyoming, USA - YL17G02_0 | ecosystem: Environmental > Aquatic > Freshwater > Lake > Sediment | place: USA: Wyoming | collected...
GCTCTGGAACGTGCTTTACGGCTCTTTGTCTTTTGTTTCAATAGCAGGCAACTTCACAAGCAGCGTTTCCCAAATTATGCTGCTCATGTTATGGATTTCATTAGCCCACTACTTTAGACACTCCCTAAATTTTGGGGATATGTTTGTCGTTTTCCTGCAAAACAGCCTTGAGATATTTCTCCGCACATTGCTGGCAGTGAAAACAGACCGCGTCGTAATTGGGTGATTTGCGCGCCCGCAATTCGCGACCTGCCGTGGCAAAATCACCTTCCGCTTTTGTCACCCATTCAACGGTTGCGGATTTCATAAATAACCTTGCCCTCTTTGAGAACGTCGCGCAAGAACCAATCCCCCATTTTCACGCGTTCTGACAAATATTTAGGTGTGTGAACGATTAAGTCCAATCCAAATCTATATTCAATTTGCTGGCAAATTTGAATGGCTTGTTGCACCTCTTTTAATGATGTATCCATCACGACCAGCATATCCACATCGCTTTCGGGGCGTGGATTCCCGCGCGCATATGAGCCGAACAAAATGATTTTCTGCGGCTTTAATTTATCCACAATTTGCTCTACCACCTGATCAATGGCTTTTTGTGGAATACGCTTACGCTGGTTAATCGTCGGGACGTTTACAACAACCATCTTGAGACACTGCTTCTTCTATAAACTTTCTGGAAAGATTATATATGGCATAGTCGAAATTATGGCTTAAACATTTACGCAGTACTTTGTAATTATACAACCACTTTTCATCACAACCCAAAACAGATGGAACGGCGTCCCACCCTCCGCCGTCCCATCTTTCTTCTTTTTTCTTTCAATCCCTACAACTTCGCGAACCGACTCACCACCTTCGCTGCCGCCTGCCCCCGCCTGCTGGGGGTGAGCGGGACGATCCATGAGTTCACCTTGAAAGATGAAGTCACCTCTCTGCAACTATTTGCTCACCCACCCGCTGCCGGATATACTTGACCACCTCGCCCGCCACGTCGAAGCGGCTGGCGCGCTCGAAGCCTTTGAAGTCCGGCTGGCGGTTGACTTCCAGCACCATCGGCTGGTCTCCTTTCAGGCGGATATCCACAGCGGTGAACTCCCGGCGCAGGGCGCGGGCGGCACTTTCGGCCAGGGACTGAAAAGTCGGGAATTCGCTCATTTCATGCCTGTCAAAGCACCCGCCGAGCGAATAGTTGGTGCGGAAATCCCCTTTGCACGGTACCCGGCTGACCATGACGGGCAGTGCCTGGTAGCCGACCACCATCACGCGGTAATCTTCCTCCGCGGGCAGGTATTCCTGCAAAAGCAGTTCCCCATATGGATAGTGCCACAGGCGGCGGTGCAATTGCTCGGTATTTTGAATCAGGTAAACGTGTTTGCCGCGCGCGCCATGCACGCCTTTCAACAGGCAGGGATAAGTCAACTGCTCGGCTAGCGCCTCCACCTGGCGCGGGTTGAAAAGCTGCCAGGTGCGCGGACAGGCAATGCCATGCTCCGCCAGGACCAGATGGTCGTGCATCTTGCTGATGGCGTAGCCCTCATCGGTCAGACTTTCGTCGATGACAACTTTGCCCGCGTCGTGGAACAGGCGGGCAAGGGTCAGGGCTTCAGAGATGTACGGGTAAAACGTACGTACTACCAGCCCGTCATAGTTCTCCAGTAAATTTTTACCCATGCCAAAGGCGTTGGCTCTGCTCCCCTCGATATCGAAACTGATATCATGGATGTTGTAAACATCCATTTCCAAGCCCTGTTCCCTGGCCGCATCCAGTACCCGGCGGGTTGTGTAAATTTCTTCCCATCCCAACCAAACGACCTTCATGGCCAACTCCTCCGGAGATTTTGACAGAGTGACTCACTTTACGCAGTGTCATTCTTCGCTACGCTCAGAATCTCGGTTTTCAGGGGTAGAGACCCTTCGCTCCACTCAGGGAATCACGGCTAATTGCATAACATCAGTGAGTTAAGAGGGACGGCAGGAATCCTGCCGTCCCTTGGAATTTTCTACAACGGGAACCTGCTGATGACCACCGCTGCGGTCGGCAAATTGACCTTGTCTCCGCTCTTCAAGTCAGAGGGTGCCTTGCCGCCTTCCTTGGAAGCGGACTGGTAGATGAAAATCGGCGTGCCTACTTCGGCGGATTTCAGTTCCACGTAGACTTGGCCAGTCAGGTAACCATCCGCACCCACGGCGCAAGAGGTGACCCAACCGATAACCTTGCCGCGTTTATCCACGGCCGGGTCGCCGTTATGGGCCATGCGCACGCCCTTTTCGGCAAAGCGGAAGCGCACCACCACGCCCTTGCGGTTCTGTTCGTTGGCCATCAAGGCTTCGCGTCCGATGAACCAAGGCTTGTAGAACTTGACGTAGCCGATAAAGCCGCTCTCGCCGATGCCCAGGTCGGGTCCGCCAAACTTGCCGGAGCCGTCGCCCATTTCGTGACCGTAAAGCGGCAGGCCGGCCTCAGTGCGCAGCGAATCGCGCGCACCCAGACCGATGGCCTTGATCCCAAATTTCTCACCGACCCGCATGAGCGCGTGCCAGAATTCGGCGGCGCGCTGCGGGTGGACGAACAACTCGTAGGCCATTTTCTCGCCGGTGTAGCCGGTGCGCGAAACGATCAGGTCGAAGGGTTCTTTGATCCCCATCTCCTTGGTACCGATTGTGGCATCGCACAGTTGGGTACGCTTGAGGTCCCGGACGCGGATATTTGTCTCGGCATCCGCCCCCAGCGCCAGCAGGATATCCATGCTGCGCGGGCCTTGCAGGGCGATGTCAATACGCATATCGTCCCCGGCTTTGGGGTCGCGCAGGTTGCGGATGACGGCGTTATAGCCGAAGGTTCGTGCCCACGGACGGGCGTTATCAATTTTGACTTTGCCATCGCGCACCGCTTCCAGCCATGCCCGATCTTTGTCATCGTTCGAGGCGTTGACGACCATCAGGTATTTGTCGTCGGCGCGGCGATAGATCAGCGTGTCATCAACCACCTTCGCGTCGGGGGTCATGAAGTGGGTGTAGAGTGAGTTGCCCGGATTCAATTTGCCGGCGTCATTGCTGCAGACGCTATCCAGGAAGGCGGCGGCATCCGCGCCTTCGATGTGATACACGCCCATATGCGAAACATCGAACAGACCCGCCGCCTGGCGTGTGGCCAGGTGCTCTTCCAGCACCGAGCTATACCACACTGGCATTTCCCAACCAGCAAAGGGGATGACCTTGGCACCCATCTGTTTGTGGACTTCGAATAACGGTGTGCGGCGCAAAGCCGCTTCTTTCTCCACCCATTGGAAGTCCGGGAGTTCCTCCCCACTCCCGCCACTGACACCGATATAAAAAGGTTTGATATCGGCGACCGGTTCACCCTCGGCTTGGGCTGGTTTCTCCTTTGAATCCGCGACAATCACCAGTCCGGGGATGTGACGCGGGGTGTAATCCGGTTTGCCATCCAGGTTGAGCGAAGTGTATCCATCCGAATGGTCGCGCAGCCAGGCAGCGGTGAATCCGGCCTTTTCGGGCGGAACGCTCAAGCGGAAGCGAGTCAAATCCACACAGGTGAGCGCGCCGATCACTTCGCCGCGTGGCGTGACAACTTTGGTCGGCTGGCTCTCACCAGGCTTGAGGGCGGAAATATCGCTGGTGAGGATGTAGTTCAGGAATTGGCGGACGCGGAATCCGTATAGCTCGAAAACGCCATTAGTGACATCGTCAATATAATAAAAATGGGGATAGCCATGCCGGGTGAATTCGAAATCCACGCCGGAAGATTCGGCCAGGGCGCGCACCTTCAGTTTGGCCTCTTCGAGAATGCTGAAATCCACCTTGGCGCGGCGTTTGACCCGGTTGATATTGGGAATGTCAATGTGATGCGGCGCGGCGGCCAACAGCACATCGGCGATGATGTTGGCCAGTTGGCGGCATTTATTTTCATCGAAGCCGCGCTGTGTGATCCAAGGCGTGCCCATCCGGACGCCGGATGGATCGTTGGGGATGGTGTCGCCGGGGATGGTGTTGCGATTGGCGACGATCCCCACCAGGTCGAGAATCCGCACTGCCCGGTCACCCGAAAGGGATGTGCCATCTGGGGCCTGAATGGAGCGGCAGTCAATATTGAGCAGGTGTGAATTCGTCCCGCCATAGGCGATGTGCATGCCGCGTTCCTTGAGCCGCTCAGCCATCGCAAGGGCGTTTTTGACGGTCTGCTCTTGCAGTTTCTTGAATTCAGGAGTGCGCGCCAGTTTAAAGGTAAGCGCGAGCGCCGCAAAAATGTGCACATGAGGCCCGCCTTGTTCACCGGGGAAGACGGCTTTGTCAATCAGCTTGGCCAATTCTCTATCAGTGGCCAGGATGATCGCGCCGCGCGGCCCATCGAGGGTTTTGTGCGTGGTCGAAGTGATCACGTCGGCGTAACCCACCGGTGAGGGGACGACTCCCGCCGCCACCAGCCCACCGATGTGGGCGATATCGGCCAATAAATAGGCCCCAACTGCATCTGCAATTTCTCGATACTTTTTCCAGTCTGGGATCCAGGGATAGGAGGAGTACCCGGCGATGATCATCTTCGGTTTGTGTTCCCTCGCCAGTGCCATCATCGCATCGTAATCAATCTGCTGGGTGACGGGATCGATGGTGTACGAAACAATGTTGAAAAATTTTCCTGAACGATTGACCGGCGAGCCGTGCGAAAGGTGTCCGCCGTGGAACAGGCTCATGCCCATCACCGTATCACCTAGTTTGACCAGGGCATGGTACACGGCGTTATTGGCCGGGCCGCCCGAAAGCGCCTGCACGTTGACAAAAATCTGGTCGGGGCCAATGCCATTGGCAGCAAAGGCCTCAGCGCAGCGCCGGCGGGCCAGCGCCTCGACCACATCCGCATATTCGACGCCCTTGTAATAGCGCGGGTCGGCGTAGCGGCGGTAATGAGTCAGTTGGCAGGCATAATCCAGGATTTCGGACTCGGTCTGGTAACGGCTCAACTCGGGGGGATAGCCTTCGGCGTAAATATTCTGGAAAGATGACCCCATCGCCTCGCGCACTGCCAGCGGCGCCTGGCTTTCGGACGGGATGAGGATCAATTTGCGGGCCTGTCGTTCTGACTCGATCTGGGTGAGTTCATATATTTCGGGGTCGAGGTCAGCCAGGGAACCGCGAAAAAGATAATCGGACATAATATTCTCCTAAGAGGAAAGTGGTTTTCGATATTCGATAATCGGTTCGGCAGATTTTCGAATTTTGCCTTCCGAATATCGATTATTGAATTGTAGGACGTTCAGGGTGAAGGGTCAAGTGGAAAATGGCAATTCCCTGTTGTAATTGGGTCATATTCGTGACTCCACTAATTTCGGAAAATTGGGGCTTGAACTTAACCAAAAAAAACTGTACACTGTATTCATGACAACTCCTTCAAAAACAGGCCAACTCAAAGACCTCGAGGGACGCCATAAACTGCTCCTGCGTCTCGTCGAGTTGAGCATAACGCTGAACTCGACCCTCGACCTGGAAGCCCTGCTCCAACTCATTACCTCGACCGCCACCGAGCTATTGGATTGCGAAGCCGCCTCCATTCTGCTGTACGATGAAAAGAACCCGCGCTTGTTCTTCGCCGCTGCCACCGGCTCGGATCCTGCAAAACTGGCTGAGATCCCGGTCCCTATTGACAGCAGTCTCGCAGGGACAATTTTCCGTACCAACCAGCCTCTGATCCTGAATAACGTGGAACAGGACCCGCGTCATTATTCCCTGGTTTCGGATCACATCAAGTTCAATATAAAGACGTTGCTTGGCGTTCCCATGCCCATCAAAGACCGGACAATGGGCGTGCTGGAAGCGGTCAATAAACGCGATGGTACTTTCACTCAAAGCGATGTCACTATCTTATCTGTCACTGCTGCGCACGCCGCGATCGCGATCAACAACGCGCGTTTGTTGCGGGCAACACAGCAGGCATTGGAAAAGGTCAGGATAACGAACCAGATCAAAAGTAACTTTCTATCCCTGGCCTCCCACGAACTGCGGACACCGCTTGGCATCATCCTGGGATACGGCACTTTCCTGCAGGAAGGCGCCAAGGGCGAACTCTCGGACCACGCCGGCCAGGTGCTCAACGCGGCGGCACAAATGCGCTCGCTTCTCGATCAGATGAAAAATCTGACCCTGCTTCAATCCGATGAGATGGAAATGAAGCCGATGGAGATCTCCATCCAGGATGTCTTGAATTTTGCCCTTGATGAGATCAAATATTCCGCGGCCAGGCGGGACTTGCAATTATCCTATGCCGTTCAGGATGAGCCGATCTTTGTTAATGTAGATCCCGAAAAGACCACGCTGGCATTTGTCAATATTCTCAATAATGCCATACGCTTTTCACCTGAGGGGAGTGAGATTTTGATCGGCGCGGCGGAACAAGGCGGCAAAGTCATGGCATGGATACAGGATCATGGGTTGGGTATCCCCGTTGATAAATTGGAGAAGATATTCGAAGAGTTCTATCAGATCGAACCACCGAATACGCGTCATTACGGCGGGCTTGGGATCGGGCTTACGATTGCAAAGGGTCTGGTCGAAGTTCAGGGAGGCAAGATCTGGGCAGAGTCTGAGGGAACAGGGAAAGGCTCGACGTTCAAGGTGCTCCTGCCAAAGGCATGAGAAAGTGTTTTGAAAATCCAACATCAACTGAAACTGAATTTCAAAACACTCTCCTATGCAGGTAAACAAAGAGCCGCTCCTCCGAAGGTCCCCGAAGATGGCAAGGGGCGGCTCTTATTGAATCCTCTTACTGGTTTCCGAACACTTCATGTGCCGCCCCCAAAAAAGAAACCGGGGATGGCAACCCCATCCTTTTTGCACGACGGATTGCCCATGCGTGACTAATCTCGGCCGGATGGAATGTGACAGGTTTTCCTTGTGCTTTTCCAGCGACCATTTCATCCTGGCTGATTTCTCCGTCGCCAATACCGATCAAAATATCACTACAGGCGACCATGGCCTTTGACGTGGGGGACAGTTCATTCGAGTTGGGTAAATTTCCACCCCATTGTTTGTCAGCGATAAAACAGACGTGATCCACCGCGTTACTAATACTTTCTGGATAATACAATGCCAGGTTGGTAACGATCCCTGTTGTTGTAAACCCCATTGATTTTGCCAATGGATAGATTGCCCCCACTCCGCCCGTTGTCGCGCCAATATTGATCAAGGTCGTTGAAGGGGAATATCCAGACAATATTTCCTGTGCAATTTGGAGCATGCCTTTTTCATCCTCGTAAAAGCTGGAATATCCAAAAAAGGTTAGTACCGTTTTTCCTTGAGCCTGGAAAAAAATACGCGTCTCATCGGGAGTCATGGTCCACCCGATAACATTGTTTTTTCCTCGCAATTTCAGATTGAGTCGGCCTAATTGTTGGCGAAACATATTCAATAAGCACCTTTCTTTCACCCGGCATATCAATTTGATGTGACAGGCGGGATTCTGCTGGCAATGTTTGGTATTGTAATGCCAGTAGGGATATTATAGGCGGGTGTGCATTAGTTTTTTGGATCGCCTTTTTGGTACACGGGATAACACGGATTTCACGGAAAAACTTAATATTGATGCCCAACCCAAAGACTTGCGACAACGCGCTATAATTCATCGAAATTTCCCAACTAACAATATGTCAACACCAAACTTTTCACTGTTCACTAATATCTGATAACTGGAACTCATCATGCTTATCCATTCTGCTTCCCAACTCCTCACCCTCTCGGGCGGCCCACAACGCGGACACGCCCTCGGTACGCTTGGCATCATCGAGAACGGTGCAGTCGTTGCTCGCGATGAAAAGATCGTGGCGGTCGGCACCACAGATGAACTCAAGCACGCCTATCCCGACGAACCAACTCTCGACGCAGGACACTGCGTGCTTATGCCCGGCTTCGTAGACCCGCACACGCATGTCATCTGGGCCGGTGACCGCGCGGACGAGTTTGAAATGAAAATGGGCGGCATGGCCTACCTTGATATTCTTGCGGGGGGCGGCGGAATTATTTCAACGGTCAAAGCCACACGCACAGCCAGCATCGAAACCCTCATCGCACAGACCCGCCCTCGTCTGTTACGCATGTTCGCGCATGGCACCACCACCGCCGAAGCCAAGACTGGTTACGGCCTGCAAACATCAACCGAACTGCGTTTACTAAAAGCCCTGCTGGCACTGGATGACGAAGGTCCGCTTGACATTGCCATCACCTTCCTCGGCGCGCACGCCATCGCACCCGAATTCAAAGACAACCCGCAAGGCTATACCGATGAAGTCGTCAACACTATGCTGCCCATGCTGAAAGAGTGGTGGGAGACGCATGCCCCGCGCCTGTCTCTGCCTTTTGTGGATGTCTTCTGCGAGACGAAAGCCTTTGACCTTGAACAATCGCGTCAGGTCCTGACGAAAGCTGGGTCGCTGGGATTCCCGCTCAAAATCCACGCCGACGAGTTTGACAACCTCGGCGGCGCGGCGCTCGCGGCCGGATTGGGCGCGGCCTCCGCGGATCATCTGGTCAAGACATCGGATGCAGACATCACCGCGCTCGCGAAATCAGACACCGTCGCGGTCGCGTTGCCATGCACGCCTTTTGGCCTCGCCGAAAAAGATTACACGCCCGCCAAGAAGATCATCGAAGCAGGCGCCATGCTGGCCCTCGCCACAGACTGCAACCCCGGCACATCCTGGAACGAGTCCATGCAAATAGCCATCGCGTTAGCCTGCCGATATATGAAACTGACTCCTGCGCAGGCCATCGCCGCATCTACAATTAACTCGGCTCACGCAATTCGCAGGTCCGATACGATCGGTTCCATAGAAGCAGGTAAACAAGCGGACATGTTAATCCTGTCTGTGGCAGATTATCGTCAGGTTGGCTATCGCTATGGAACGAATCTGGTGAAACAGGTTGTCAAGCGCGGGCGTGTCTATTCAGTGGATGTTGGGTATTACCGTACCGCGTAAAGTGGCAATCATCTCGCAGATGACTGTCACTTGGGGCGGGTAAAAGAGGCGGCTTTTCATCCAAAAAAGGGATACAATAGGCACATGATAAATCAACAAGGTCACATACTCGTTGTGGAAGATGTCCCGAACATCCTTGAGCTGTTGGAAGTCACGCTAAGATTCAAAGGCTATCAGGTGGTTACAGCGCGCAACGGCCAGGAAGCGCTCGAAAAGATCAAGCAGGAACGCCCGGCTTTGATCATCACCGATATTCTCATGCCAACAATGGACGGCTATGCATTTGTGCATGCGTTACGAGCAATCCCCGCCAACCTGGATATTCCCGTCATCTTCCTCTCGGCCACTTATGTAACGCCTGAAGACAAAGCCTTTGCCATGAGTCTCGGCGCTACACAGTTCATTGAAAAACCAATCGATACGGAAGAGTTTCTGCTCAGCATCGCCGAATTGTTAATGCAAAAGCAGCCTACGGCGCCGATCCCGCTTGACAACGAATCTTTTTACAGCGGGTATCGCGCCCGTCTTGAAAATAAATTGCGCCACAAGAACAATCAGGTGGCACGCGCCCAAAGGATACTGAAAAACCTGCCTGAAAATCAAATCTCCGCGTATGAAGACCTGCTTCAACAAACCCTGCAAGACCGCGCGGAAATAGAAAAGGAATTGCAGGAAGTCTATCGCGTGATTGACGAGCTTCGAAAATAATGCGACCAACTTTAAAAGACCTCGAACTTCGCGCGCGCGGCGCGGGCAAATTTTTACGCGCTGGTTATCAGCGCAAACATCAAGTGAAATACAAGGGTGTGATCGACCTCGTTACCGAAGTGGATCACCAATCCGAAGCCTATTTGATCGGCGAGATCCAAAAACAATTCCCGGATCATCACATTCTCGCGGAGGAAAGCGGCGAGACGGTAGGCGACAAAGACCACATCTGGTACATTGATCCACTGGATGGGACTGTGAATTATGCACATCACATCCCCATCTTCTGCGTGTCCATTGCCTACGCCTCGCGCGGGACCGTTATGCTGGGCGCCGTTTATGATCCTTTGCGCGACGAGATGTTCACCGCCGAACGCGGCAAAGGCGCATTCCTTAACAACAAGCCCGTTCAAACATCCACCACGACCGAATTGCAAAAAAGTTTATTAGTGACGGGTTTTCCCTACGACACATGGCACACAAAACTGGATAACTTTTATAATTTTGAAAAACTCGGCAGGCTGACTCAGGGCGTACGCCGCCTTGGTTCCGCAGCGCTGGATGCATGTTATGTCGGTGCAGGCCGTTTCGATGGCTTCTGGGAACTCTCACTCAGTCCCTGGGATGTGGCTGCGGGGGGGCTTATCGCCGAGGAAGCCGGTGCACGCGTCACAAATGTAGATGGCAGTCCCGATTACATCTCCGCGCCGCAATCCATCATCTGCGCCACGCCGGGGATTTACAACCAAATGCGGGAAGCGTTGAGGTAGCATAATTAGAATTCAGGAAGGGACGACTCTTTGGACTAAAGGGATTTGTTGCAAAAGTATCACCAGCACCAATGAGAGAACAAACGTCGCGCTGACCATGAGGGGAATCCCGACAAATGGACTGCCCGTCATTGCATTGATCTTAACTCCCAGCCATCTATTTGCCAAAACATATAGAAAAATATCATGCACCAGATATATGCCAAAGGTAAGTTTCGCCAAATAAGAAACCACTGTCTGCAGCTTAATTGGGGATTTATCCGCAAGGACCAGCCCGACATTTTTCAAAAGAATAAAGCAGGCAACGGATAAGGCACTAATATGCAATGATAGATAATCAAAGATAAATTTATTGTCTCCCTTACCAACAGTTACCTCAAGATACATCCATGTGCACATGCCTGTGACAATCACAACGATCCCAAGGGCAGAAACGTAAATGCTCCAGCGCGGCGGATTGCTTTGCCCCAATATATACCCAGCAAGAAAATATCCAAGATAGCCGGTAATATAGGGTTGAACAAATAAAGTGATACCCCAACCTGATATCCTTGCGATCAGGGAAAGGGTCATGGTCATGCCCCATAACAATAAAATGTAGCCGCTTTCCCGGCTTGTGACTGAGCGAGCCAGGGGCCGAAAGATCGGCGCTATCAAGTAAAGGCCAATTAGAACGTATAAAAACCACAAAGTGTAATAGACTGGACCCGTGACAAAATATTGAAAGGTAAAATAAAACCCATCCAACAGGGAAGGTACGCCTGCATAGAATCCCTTCCACCAAATATAGAATACAGACCATGCCATTAATGGAACGAATACTTTTACAAATCTTTTTTTGAAGAAAACTGCAATATCATCTGATGTCTGTAAAAGCAGGTAGCCACTGGCCATGAATAACAAGGGCACGCCAGTACGCGCCAATGAGTTCCATGCGGCCGCTGATATCCACCACGAAAGTATGGCACCGTTGCGGAATGGGAACTTTCCCCAATAGCCCAGCGCATAATCTCCCGCGTGGACTACGATTACCAGAAAAACACTAACAACCCGTATCAAGTCCACCCAGAATACACGGTTTAAATGTGATGAAGAATTTTTCATTGGATGGATTATGCGAGAAAAAAGCAAGACTTCCGAGTTCTTTTTGAAGCAGGAACTCGGAGGTCTTTATAAAGTGAGCGCGGAGAGATTCGAACTCTCAACCAACGGCTTAAAAGGCCGATGCTCTGCCATTGAGCTACGCGCCCGTGTATGCCCTGATAAGGGCAGAGCGAAAGGCATTCTATCACGTGAATATCGCAACGTCAACGTAATATTTTCCACACACATGGCGTCTACTAAAACTGGAGGCACAAATGTCCGAAATGCAATATGTAACCGATTCCGATTTTCAAAACGAAGTGATCAATTCCGAATTACCCGTACTGGTGGATTTCACCGCCGTGTGGTGCCAGCCGTGCAAAATGATCGAACCGATCGTCAAACAACTCGCGCAGGATTGGGCAGGCAAGGTCAAGATTGTGAAACTGGATGCTGACCAGAATCCCAACACAATGATGCAGTACGGCGTGATGGGCATTCCCACGCTGATGCTCTTCAAAAGCGGCGAGATCAAAGAACGCATGACGGGTTATCAACCCAAGGAGAAACTGATCGCAAAAGTTATTCCGCACGTCTAACCGACCAAAACGGGCTTGTCATCAAAGCCCGTTTTGCTTTAATACTTATTTTCGTCCTGAGCGGAGGCGAAGGGCAGGTTTGCAGTGAAAAGCTGCGTTTCGACACTTCGACACGGCTTTGCCAGTCAGTGCAACGCTTCGCTCAACGCGAAATGCGAGTTAATCACGCAATTGTTTTTCAAACTCCGCCAGATCCACACGCGCCGTCATATCAAGGCTGAGAGGCGTCACAGAGATCAAACGTTTTCTGCGCATGATGAACACATCGGTATCTTCCTCTTCGTTCTCGAGGCTGGCACTTTCTTTATACCCAACGACTGCAGGCTGGTCCCACGAAGAACGCTCGGGTGGCATCGGCTCATAATAACGCAAGCGCGAGAGGCGGGTTATTTGCCACGCAGTTGCTTTCGTCGCATCCGAAGGAACGTCAACTTTCAGCAGGTCTATTTCCTCGGAGGAAAGTTTATTTTCCAGGAGTTTTTGCGCGAACAGCTTTGTAAAATATGCCGCCGCAGAAAAATTCATTTCATCGGAATAGCTCAGGTGATATTTTGTATCGGTTTCAAGCGAAACGGCCAGCGCAGGATACCCCAACGCCGCACCCTCCATCGCCGCGCCGACTGTCCCGGAGATCGTAACACCTGTGCCAACGTTCTCGCCATAATTGATTCCCGAAACGATAATATCCGGCTTCTCAGGCATGATCTCTAGGATGGCATGCAAGACGGCCTGCGCAGGCGACCCGCCTACGGCATACACGCTCCATTCCTGACCGTTGACCTGCACTTGTTCCTTTTGAATGATCCCATCTGACGTATTCGGCAGGCTGCGTCCCATGCCCGAAGATTGGTCACGCGGCGCGGCAACGGTAACATACCCAAGCTCCGAGAGGGAGGCGGCTGCGGCCCATAGACCGGGAGAACGTATCCCGTCGTCATTGGTCAATAGGATGTGTGGTCTTTTATCCATAGGGTTCCTGAAAAAAAAGAAGCGGGGAAACCCGCTTCCAAAGTAATGGTGCCCTCGGCGCGACTCGAACGCGCGACCTATTGCTCCGCAAGCAAGCGCTCTAATCCACTGAGCTACGAAGGCGTTATCGAAAAAGGATTTTAATGCAGAATCTGGGGTTGGTCAAGTTTAAATGTGTCATTGCTTCGGGCTGGGTTTCGATACGGACTTCGTCCTACTCAACCACCAGCCCACGCAATGATATAACACAGATTATTTTCCCAATAAATACTCATCGAAGAACCGGATCACACGCTCTGTATATTCTTCACGATAATATGCATACATATTCAAATGCGGAACGTCCGCTTCGGTCCATAAAAATTTTGACTCGCCTGCCGCGTCGAAGATACGTTTCGCCGAATCGAGCGGGACAGCCTTATCTCCCATGCCTTGAATAATATATACAGGCCGCGGACTGATCTCGCGGACATCATCGACCGCGCTCACCAGGTCCATGCTCACGCCTGATTCCATTTCCACGAAGAAGCGGATCAACGGCCTGATGACGGGATATGGCACGCGTACGCTCAGCAAATCCTCCAGCGTGGAGAACGGACTGTCCGCCACCACCGCTTCGATCTGTGGATATCCCGCCGCAGCGCGGATCATGGTCACCGCGCCCATCGAGCCACCCCACCCGCCGACATGCTTCACACTGGGTTGTGCCAGCGCATAATCCAGCGCGGCTTTGACATCGCGGACTTCATAATAACCGAGCGACGAAAACTCACCGCCACTTTGCCCATGCGCGCGAAAATCCCATGCTAATACGCCGTACCCATGACTGGCAAATAGGATATAAAAATCCTCAAGGCGTTTATCGCCATAGCCATGCGCAACCAGGATCAGCGCGCCGTTCTGTGGAGGCGTATACCACGCTGAGAGTTTGACGCCATCCTCTGCGATTAATTCAATGTCTTGATAATCAATGTTATTTTGCTTGAGCAATTCCCCGGTTGCATATCCCCGCGCAGGATGCAAATACACCTGCGCACGCTGGTAACTGAACCAGACGATCAGGACTGCAAACGCGAGAACAAATGTAATGACCCCCGCGAGAAAAATCTTTAGCCAGTAGCGCAATCGCATATTGTTTAGTCCAGTACAATATTATCAATCAACCTGGTCTTACCCATCATCACCGCCATCGAAAGCAGGGTCTTGCCTTTCACCGCGGCCAGCTCTTCCAGCGTATCATAGTCCGCGCAGGAGACATATTGCATCTGCGCCAATGGTTCGCCCGCGATCACCTCTTTCATCTTTCCTCTCAGCTTTTCCCCATCTCGTTCGCCAGCCTCATACATTTCCTTCGCCGCGCTCAACGAGCGGAATAAAACCGTCGCGGCTTTGCGATGGTCCGCATCCAAATACACGTTGCGGCTCGACATCGCCAGCCCGTCGGCTTCACGTGTAGTCGGGCAGACCACGATCTCGATCGGGAAGTTTAAGTCACGCGTCATCTGGCGGATAACCGCCGCCTGCTGCGCGTCCTTTTGACCGAAGTACGCCTTATGCGGCTGGACTGCATTGAACAGCTTCGCCACGATCGTTGTCACACCTTTGAAATGACCCGGCCTCGACGCGCCTTCAAGCGGCTTCGTCATCGCTTCGACCTCCACCCAGGTCTGGTAGCCGTTTGGATACATGATCTCAGGCGTGGGCGTCCACACCAAATCCACGCCGAGGGGCTTGACCAATTCCAGGTCACGTTCAAGGTTGCGCGGGTATTTGGAGAGGTCTTCGTTGGGTCCAAATTGCGTGGGGTTGAGGAAGATACTCAGCGCCACGCTTTTGCAATCCGCTTTGGCGCGGCGGATGAGGGAGATGTGGCCCTCGTGCAGGTATCCCATCGTTGGCACGAATCCAACCAAAGGGTCCAGGGCGAGGCGGGCGGTTCTTAAGTCATCAAAAGTTGAAACGATTTTCATGGTACTATTTTCCTACTTGACAAAATAGAAATTTTGTTCTACACTTTTATCAGAAAAGGAGATTTAACCATGGCATACGGATTTACAAATTCAAAAGGCAATACATACTACTTGCACGCCAAGAAGACGCCGACCACAACTGGAAAGGAACGCACACTGTTCTTCTTCTCGAAGGAAATCAAGGAAGGCGCTATGGATGCAGTTCCTGAAGGCTACACGGTAGCCGAGATGAAGACAGGTATGCTCGTACTCAAGAAAACAGTAGTATAATCCAATGTGAGTAAGGCGCGCGCTAGCGCGCATCTAACAATCTGTTCTTTTAGATAAAAAGGAGACTAATCATGACACGTAACACAGCATCTAAAAGTGAAATGAAAGTGAGGAAAACATGCCAGCACTAAACCGCGTCCAATTGATCGGCCGTTTGGGCAAGGACCCCGAAGGCAAGTTCACACCCACCGGCAAGAAAGTAACCCATTTCAGCCTCGCCATTTCACAACGCTGGAAAACCGGCGGCGAAATGAAAGAGTACACAGAATGGGTGAATATCGAAGCCTGGGGACGCCTTGGCGAGGTCTGCCAAGAATATCTCAAGAAAGGCAGCCTGGTCTACCTTGAAGGACGCCTCAAGACAGAAAAGTACGAGGACAAAGGCGAGACCAAATACTACACCAAGGTAGTGGCCCTGCTCCTGCAGTTCCTTGATAAGAAACCTGCCGAGGAACCCATGCTGGCAATTGACGAAGAGCAAAGCGACTACGAAGCGTAAGTTACAATCGAATACAACAATAAACCGCGAAGCGCATGGCTGCACTTCGCGGTTTTGTTTTCGATCAATATGTGACTGCACTGCTATATTACGCAGTCTTATTGCTTTCACTCAAACGCAAAAAGAACTTGGTGATCTCTTCTGCAACTGCGGGCATGATCGCCAATCCAAGCACAACGCTCCACTCACGAGCAGTAAGGAAGTGTGTGTTGAAAATGGGCTGCAGGAAAGGCAGCGCGCAAACAAGCAATAACAGCGCAATGGATAGGCCCACCGCGTACTGCATCCACTTGTTTGAGAATATACCGATCTTAAATATCGAAGCGCGCTCTGACCGGACAGTATAAGCACGAAAGAGTTCGCAAAGCGAAAGTGTGACAAAGGCCATTGTCTCTGCGGATTGCACATCCCCGCCGCGCCAATCATGCTGGAGCAGATAGGCAATAGGGTTTGTTCCAGATGGTATTAACGCGCCCGCTTCCAGGTGCCAGATCAAGCCGAGAGCAAAGGCTGTAAGCACCGCGCTCGTTTGGATGATGGTTTGAATGACAATACCGAGTCCCATGCTTTTGTTGATGATCGGTTCTGTTTTGGCGCGCGGCTTGCGATCCATCGTATCCGGGTCGCCTTTTTCCATGGCGAGAGCCAGCGCGGGTGCACCATCTGTGATCAGATTAAGCCATAATAATTGAATGGCCGTAAGCGGAGCGGGCAAACCAGCCAGCGTGGCAAGGAAGATGATCATGATCTCAGCCACGTTCGATGAAAGCAGGAAGAACACAAACTTGCGGATGTTGCTGTAAATAATGCGCCCCTGCTCCACCGCCGCGACGATGCTGGCATAGTTATCATCCGTCAACACCATGTCGGCGGTCTCTTTGGCCACATCTGTGCCGGTGATACCCATGGCAATGCCGATGTCCGCGCGCTTGATAGCCGGCGCATCGTTGACACCATCGCCCGTCATTGCCACAACTTCATCGTTGGCCTGTAACGCATCCACAATGCGCATTTTGTGTTCGGGCGAGACGCGGGCGAATACATCTGTATCTTCGATCACGTTCTTAAGTTCATCGTCGCTGATCGCGTCGAGTTCCGCGCCTGTCATCACTTTTTTGCCGGGGCGCAGCAAACCAATTGTCTCGGCAATGGCGCGCGCAGTGTTGGGAAAATCACCTGTGATCATCACCGTGCGGATGCCGGCGTGACGAGCTTTTTCGAGCGCGGGTTTCACCTCAGTGCGCGGCGGATCGATCATGCCGGCCAGGCCAACGAAGACGAGGTCTTTTTCCAACTCTTCTGCTTTGATCTGCTCGGGATCATCGGGAACATCTCTTTCCACGCGATACGCGAGGCCGAGCACACGCAACGCGTCTTTGGTCATGGCGTCGTTGGCGGCCAGGACACGGTCCTTTGTTTCTTTCGTCAACGGGCGCGGCTTATCGTCCATGCCCAGATATTGCGTACACAATTCAAGCACCACATCTGGCGCGCCTTTGACGGCGATCACGTCCCAACCTTTATGCTTATTATCATGGAAAGGTGATGGATCATCGGGACGTGGAGCCGCAACATCGTGGATGGTGATCATGCGCTTGCGCTCTGAGTCAAAAGGCACTTCGCTCTCGCGCGGATAAGCTTCGACTATCTCAACGTGAATGACTCCAGCCTTGGCAGCAGCCACTAATAGCGCGCCCTCTGTCGGATCTCCAACGATGCGATAGGTTTGCTGAGTCTCGTTTTCGCCGGTGGTCTCGATCGTAGCGTCGTTATTCAATAATCCAAGCCAGAGAGTTGAAAGGATGGCGGGATATTTGACAACATCCACATTTGCGCCATCCACTTGAAATTCGCCCTTTGGAACGTAACCGGTACCTGTTACGTTGACGAATTGACCATCCGCCCACAAACGCGTCACGGTCATTTCATTTTGCGTGAGCGTGCCGGTTTTATCGGAACAGATCGTGGTGGCAGAGCCAAGCGTCTCAACCGAGGCCAGCTTGCGAATAAGCGCGTGGCGACGGATCATCTCGCGCATACCCAGGGCGAGGCTGATGGTCACAACAGCTGGCAGGCCTTCAGGCACAGCCGCGATGGCAAGGCTAATGGCGATGATAAATACATCTGTGATCTCCCTGCCAAACTCTTTGACATAATCCAACGGGTTTACAAAGAGATCACCTATGGTCGTATAGTTGATCAATGCAACGATAAAAACAAGCGCGACCAAAATGAGCGAAGCGATACTGAGGGTTCTTCCAAGCTGATCCAGGCGGCGCTGCAGCGGTGTTTCTTCCGCTTCAACATTTTGCAGCATGGTCGCGATCAAACCAAGCTGTGTATGCATGCCTGTGCTGGTGACCACGCCGCGGCCGCGGCCGTAAGAAACAACAGTGCCCATAAAGGCCGTATTCTTGCGGTCACCCAATGGCACATTTTTTTCCAAAACACTGACGGCATTCTTCTGCACAGCCAGGGATTCGCCGGTTAGTGACGCTTCCTCCACGCGCAGATTTACGGCTTCAAGCAGACGCAAGTCCGCGGGGATAAAGTTTCCCGCTTCAAGAAATACAATATCGCCCGGAACAAGGTTGTAGGATGGCACGGATTTTCTATGCCCATCGCGGATCACCTGCGCATCCGGCGCGGCAAGTTTCTTGAGCGCGGCCAGGGCCTCTTCTGCACGCTGCTCCTGAACAATACCCAGGACTGCATTCAGGACAACGATAGCCATGATGGCGGCGGCTTCCACATAATCGCCAAGCAAAGCAGAAATGACTGAGGCAACAATCAGCAGGATCACCACAAAGTTATTGAGTTGATCCCACAACATGGCAAGGAAGCCGGCGCGCGGCGCCTCGAATAATTGATTTGGGCCATAGCTTGCAAGCCTGCGCTCGGCTTCTTCGGAGGTTAACCCTTGCTCGTGCACTTCAAGATCACGCAGCACCTGCTCCGTTTTTAGCGCGTGCCAGGCTTTTTCCATTTCGGGATCCTGCTTCTCAAATTCTGCAACCATTCAGCATCTCCTAATTCAAAAGTCAGTATATCAAAAAAAAGACCACCACAAAATTCGTGGTGGTCTTGCTAACGCTATTGAGCGCATGGATCGCCGATGACTTCTCAGCCAAGGGGATGACGACAATCCATCCTGTGGGGAACAGGCAGCTACTCCCCGCCATTGATTAGTTTACCTTACAAACAAAATCATTGTCAAGCTAAACCACCTGCAATTTCATCGAGGCGCTGTAAAAAAATAACAATCGTTATGGTTTAACATCATCCGGTGTAATACGCGTGCCTGCTTCGATCTCCGCGTTCTTAGGGATGACCACGATCCCGTCACGCACAAACCAATTGCCGCGATCCAGCACCACGCCCCGCGCGAACGGGCGGATAATGACATTTTCGCCGATGCGCACGTTCTTATCCAATATCGCGCCTTCTATGTAACAGTTAGGACCAATGCCTGTGGGGATGGATGAAGGCCGCTTTCCTGGGTCGTAATAATCCGCTCCCATAATCACGCTATCTTGGATCTTCGATCCGGTCGCGACCTGACTGCGGACTCCAATCACAGAACGGGAAATCTCCGCCTTTTGTATGCGGCAACCGTCACACAGGAGGACACCCTTTAATCGGCTATTGTCTATGACACTTCCTGGCAGATAGCGCACGTGAGTATAGATCGGGAATTTTGCATCATAAAAATTAAAAGGTGGGGTTGAAGATGCCATTTCCAAGTTTATCTCATAGAATGATCGAATCGTTCCAATATCCCGCCAGTATCCATCGTAATCAAAACCATAAACCTTGTGTGAATGAACAGCCTCCGGAATGATATTGATACCAAAATCATCATGACTGGGATGATATGTGAGCAGGTCGATCAATATCTGCGTTTTGAATAGATAAATCCCCATTGAACCAAGCAGGGGGCGTTGAGGATCGTCGCGGCTGATGAACCTGTTCTGCGTCTCCCGGTCTTGAGGCTTTTCCACAAAGTCGGAGATGCGGCCATTGGACTCGCATTTCAGGATGCCAAGGCGAGGCGCCTCTTCACGCGGCACCGGATGAACGGCCACCGTGATATCCGCATCGTTTCGCCAGTGGGACTCTGCCATTTCCGCATAGTTCATGCGATAAAGGTGATCCCCGGCAAGGATCAAGACATGCTCCGCCCCTGTGGATTTAATCTCAAAGAGCTGCTTGCGGACTGCATCGGCTGTGCCTTGATACCAGTCCGCGGATTCAAGCGTCTGTTCGGCAGCCCAGATTTGCACCCAACCGGGATGGAACGCATCGAAATTATAAGTCTGTGTAATGTGTCTATGGAGGGAGACAGAATTAAATTGCGTCAAGATCGCCACGCGGTAGATCTCGGAGTTGATGCAATTACTGATGGGAATATCGATCAGGCGATACTGGCCGGCGATCGGCACTGCCGGTTTTGAGCGCATTTTCGTAAGCGGATAGAGGCGTGAGCCGCGCCCACCTCCCATGATAACGGCAAGTATATCGTTCGTTGATGGCATATAAACTCCTTGAACGCGAGTTGTTATTCCGGCTCTATTATCGTCTAATTTTCAATTTATGGCGAGGATGTTTTTTCGAAAAATCAGCTCTCTTTTTTCGGCAGATGGTATGACTATAAACGCATACGCCTTCTCATAGTTTGAGAAGGCGTATGCTATAATTCCAGTGCCGAAGGAGGGAATTGAACCCTCATTCCCGAAGGGAACACGATTTTGAGTCGTGCGCGTATGCCAATTCCGCCACTCCGGCATATTTCCAACATGCGTCCGCAAGTATAAACCAATCTTCACAGTAAGGTCAAGATAAAAACAGTACAGCGGGTTGGCAACCTGCCCCACAAAAGGTCAAGATGAAACTAGGAATTATCGGACTCCCCCAATCAGGCAAAACCACAATTTTCAACGCGATCACGCGTGGCAACACCCCCACCACCGCATCCGCGGGACGCATCGAGATCCACAATGCAGTCGTGGATGTCCCTGACCCGCGCGTGACCAAACTCTCTGCCATGTTCAAGCCAAAGAAAACCATCTACGCCAAGGTGACGTATGCGGATATCGCGGGACTTGAAGCTGGTTCCGCTAAAAGTGGCATATCGGGTCAACTGCTGAATCAACTCAATCAAATGGACGGTTTGCTGCTGGTCGTACGCGGCTTCACGGATGAAAACGTCATGCACCCCAATGGAAGCGTTGACCCAAGGCGCGACGTTGAAAGCATGTTGGGCGAACTCCTGCTCAACGACTTGATCGCCGTTGAACGCAAACTCGAACGCCTGGTGGATGAACGCAAAAAAGGCGGCACGGATAAAGTGTTGAACGAGAGGCAAACAGCATTGTTCACACGTTTGCTCGAAGCCTTGAACGAAAGCAAACCTCTTCGCAAATTGGAATTCAATGCAGATGAAAGCAGGGAACTCTCTTCGTTTGGCCTGCTCACGCGCAAACCGGTCTTGACCGTCTTCAACATGGGCGAGGGACAGTCCGCGCCGCAAATGGATCAGGATCATCCCAATGTTGCCTTGATGGGCAAGCTTGAAATGGAAATCGCCCAACTCAGCCCGGAAGACGCGGCTGTGTTCATGGAAGAGTATGGCATAAAAGAACTTAGCCTGAATAGAATGATCAACCTTTCCTATGACTTGCTTCGAGTGCAAACCTTCTTCACGGTTGGCGAAGACGAAGTGCGTTCATGGGAAACACATCGCGGAGCCACTGCACAGGAATCCGCAGGCGAGGTCCACACAGACTTGCAGCGCGGATTCGTTCGGGCTGAGGTAGTGGCTTACGAAGACCTCATCAGCCTCGGGTCCATGAATGAAGCGAAGGCCAAAGGCAAGTTGCGTCTCGAAGGCAAGGAATATCTGGTTAAGGATGGCGACATCGTGCATATCCGCTCGAGTCTGTAAAAATCCGGCGCAGGGTACAGCGATCCATAAAACACTTTGATGATTATTCATCACGCTGTACCCATACAAAATCAAAAATAGGGAGACTGCGCACTCCGATTCAGTATATAATAGCATTGCAACTCATTGATGATTCTGCAGAAGTTATTGGAAGGAGGCACCATGTTTCCACAACTCGGAAGGCCGGGGGCAATCCTGCTTTCACTGTTTGTTGTTGTGTTCATTCTAGCCTGCGGTATAGTTCTATCACCCGATACCAACAATCCGCCAGCTGTTGACTCTACTAAAATAGCGCTCGAATTTCAGGCCACTGCCATGTCTCTACAGTTGACTCAAGCGGCATTAAATTCACAGCCGCTTCCTCAGCCGACCTCACCTCCTCCACCTACAATTCAACCTGCGATTCAACCTACAATCCCCCAACCTGTTGTACCTACTGAAGTACAACCAACGCCCACCCAGGATGTGGAAGCCCGCATTAAATCAGCCAAGATCCTAGTCTATGAAAACACGGACGAGTACGGCATCGGCATGTGGATCCAGGATGCCCTGGATGGAATGGGACTGAAATATACCCAGACAGGTTCCTATAGCGGGCACTTTATGGAGTACCTGAATTCAGGCGTCAAGTATGATCTAATCATTGTTGGGGCAGAGGCCAAGGATAAAATTTCTGGCGAGTTCTGGGATGTGATCAACACTCGTCTGGCGCGCGATAAAGCCGCCCTGATCGCTGAGATCTGGTATCTCGACCGGGAAGCGAATGGTCCAATCGCCAAGATTCTGAGCGGATGCGGCATTCGCTATCAGAAGGATTGGGATTTGGCGGAACCAATCTACTGGTGGGCGTCCGATCACCCTATTTTCAATGAGCCTAATACTGTTCTTCCACTTACTCATGTCGAACCGTATTGGAACAACCAGACCGGCGATAGGATCAGGCTGGGAGGCGGAGGCGATGCCACCCTGCTGGCGGGTTTGTCAGTAAAATCATCCAGTGATGGCGCAGTACTTGCTACCTGCTATCAAGGCCGCGTGATCATCGCGACCTACTCCGACCATGATTATCACCAGGAAGACATCATACCGTTATGGCAAAACTATATCCACTACACACTGAAAAATCATTTTGCTGTTGTGCCGTAATTCCAGCAAAATTGCCTGTGCATATCATATAATTAGTGAGGGCTCAAGTTGAGCCCTCACTAATTATATTGGAGACATCATAATGCCCTACACTCAGACCAAATGGAGCCTGGCTTCCCTCTATCCCGGCCACGACAGCCCGGAATTGCAAACTGCCTTTGATTTGATCGAGGAACAAGTCACATCCTTTGAAGGCGTGCGCGGCAAGCTCAAGCCCGATATGGATGCAAAACAATTCCTTGAGATTCTGCGCGCTTCCGAAGAGACCGCGCATGTCGCAAACAAGCTGTATTCCTTTGCCGGTTTATCTTTCACCGAAGATACGCAGAACCAGACCGCGCAAACCTTGCAGACACGCGCTCAGCAATTTTTAGCTGAGATCGAAAACCGCACGCTGTTCTTCAAACTGTGGTGGAAAGCTGTGGATGAGGCGAACGCCAGACGCCTGATGGATTCTTCCGGTGATTATCGTTATTATCTTGAAGCCCAGCGGCTTTTCAAGCCACACACATTGAGCGAACCCGAAGAGAAAGTGGTTAATCTCAAGAATGTCACCGGATCGAGCGCACTGATTACTTTGTACAATGTAATTACGGATCGTTACATCTTTAAACTGGAAGTAGACGGCGAAGTGAAAGAGTTGACCGAATCTGAGTTGTCCTCATATCGCTACCGACCGGAACCTGAAGTGCGCGCCAAGAGCTACCAGGAACAATATCGCGTCTATGGCAACGATGGGCCGATCCTCGGACAGATGTATCAAACCCGAGTTCGTGACTGGCACAACGAAAACATCAGCCTGCGAAAGTTCAGCAATCCCATCACGGCGCGTAACCTGAGCAACGACATTCCCGATGAAGCCGTGGAGGCTTTGTTAGATACAGCACGCAAGAATACAAAAATTTTCCAGCGTTATTTCAAGCTCAAAGCGAAATACATTGGCATGGAAAAAATCCGCCGCTACGATATCTATGCGCCCGTGGCGCGCTCGAAAAAAAGCTATCCCTTTGAGCAAGCTGTGGACATGGTGCTGGAATCCTTTGGCGCATTCGACCCGAAGGTGGCGAATCTTGCGCGCCGCGTCTTCGATGAAAACCGGCTCGATAGCGAAATTCGTAGAGGCAAGAGCGGCGGCGCGTTCTGCTGGTCGGTCAATCCAGAAATGACGCCCTGGGTGCTGGTCAATTATCAGGGCACTGGGCGTGAAGTAGCGACACTCGCTCATGAACTTGGTCATGCGATCCATTCCATGCTGGCATCACATCACAGCACGTTTACATTCGAGGCATCGCTGCCGCTGGCTGAAACTGCATCCACGTTTGGTGAAATGATGCTGACCGATAAATTGCTCTCGGAAGAGTCCGACGAGTCCGTGCGGCGCAATATTCTCTTCAAACAAGTGGATGATGCATATATGACTATTATGCGCCAGTCTTATTTTGCACTGTTCGAGAAACAGGCGCATGAGATGGTGCAGAAGAACGCCACGGTGGATGAACTATGTGCAGCGTATCTCGAGAACCTCAAAGAACAATTCGGCGATTCGCTTGAATTGAGCGATGAATTCAAATGGGAATGGGTGTCCATTTCGCATTTCTTCCACACACCGTTTTATGTGTATGCGTACGCGTTCGGACAGTTACTGGTTTTTTCGTTATATCAGCAATTCAAGGCCGAAGGCGAATCCTTCAAACCGCGCTATCTTAAGATTTTGTCTGCTGGTGGTTCAGAAGCCCCTGCAAAGATCCTCGGCGACGCTGGTATCAATATCCGCGATGCGAAATTCTGGCAGGGTGGATTCGATGTCTTAAGCGGGTTGGTGAAGGAGTTGGAAAAGCTGCCTGTTGCGTAGCGTCATGTCATTGCGAGCCTTCGGGAAGCAATCTCCTGTTACGAGGAGATTGCTTCCCGAAGGCTCGCAATGACATTTTTTTATTTAACCTTGAATGTCTTGCGATGAATGGATGAATAACCCATCCGCTTCAAGGCGTGACGATGGGCTTGCGTGCCGTAACCTTTGTGTTTTCCAAGCCCATAGTTTGGATATTGGCTCTCAAGTTTGCGCATTACTTCATCACGCGCAGTTTTAGCAAGAATGGATGCCGCCGCGATGCTCAATGACTTCTGGTCGCCTTTGACGATGGCAGTCTGTGGAATATCGAGTTCGGGGACTTCGAGGCGGAAATCGGTTAGAAGGTAATCTGGGAACCGGGTTAATGATTCGATTGCGCGCATGGCGGCAAGTCGTGTTGCAGGGACGATACCAAGCGCATCAATTTCTTCCGCAGAAGCAAAAGCCACACTCCAGGTTAGAACCGTCGCTTTGATGCGCGGCGCAAGCAAGTCTCGCTTGAGGGGAGTCAAAAGTTTGGAATCGCGCACGCCGCTCAAAGTCGAGGAAAGATGCGGATCGTCATTTGGCAGAATGACTGCTCCCACACAGACCGGTCCAGCCAGCGCGCCGCGTCCGGCTTCATCCAATCCGGCAACGAGCGGATAAGTCGGCCAGAGGCCTTTTTCAAATTTCAGGTTTGGATTTTGGACCATACAGACCGCGGCGGGCATTGTAGTGAATGCGGAAAATATCACTGACCATGTGGATAGCGTCTCGGACCGCGTTGACTTTGCTATCCGGCCCATAATACCAATGAATGGGGATTTCTTTAACGCACAAATGTTTTCGACGCGCGAGATAAAGTATTTCAATATCAAAGGACCAGCCCATTATGCGTTGCAGGGAAAAGAGCGCCTCGGCCGTTTCTGCGCGGAAGCATTTAAAGCCGCATTGCGTATCGTTCAGGCCGGGCAGGATAAGCATCTGAATAATGTAGTTTATACCGCGCCCGCCCAAATGACGATAAGGAGGTTCGTTATAACGCACAGCCCCCGGCGCTTCGCGCGAACCGATGGCAACATCAAAATCAGTCAACGCGGGCGGAATAAACTTCGTGATCTCTTCGATGGGCATGGAAAGATCGGCGTCACAGATGAAACGATATTCGCCGCGCGCATCCAACATCCCGCGCCGCACGGCATTGCCCTTGCCGCGTTGTGTTTCCTGTAAAATGTGCAGGTTGCTTTTCTGCTGCGCAAATAACTGTGCGATCTCAAGCGTGCGATCACTACTGCCATTCTCAACAATTAAAACTTCCGTGTCATAAGGCTGTATGGAAAGAAAAGCAAAGACCTGCTCCAATGTGCGGGGCAGGCGGTTTTCTTCATTATGAGCTGGGATAATGATGGACAGGAATGGGGATGTCAAAGCAGTATCACTGATTCATGGAATAAATAACTGCGAAGCCGATCACGACACAACATTCAACAATCAACATGACCACCAGCAAAATAATCTGAGCAGTGGTCATGCCCATGATTTTCCTGCTTTTCGCAGATTGTGAGGGCAAGCGTTGAGCAGGACTGCTTTCGTGCAATTGTGATGCAGATTGCCCGTCATCCTCAAACGCAAAACCCAGGTCTTTGGGATCAAAAGGTGTTTGCTCTGAATTGAAAATAGCCTGGGAACGCGAAACAGGAGGCGGGAGGGCAGCGGGCTTTTGAAGGGCGGCCTCTGCTTCCATCTCAGGTGATTTGGGCGGATGCGGATTCACAATGCGTTCTGCAATTTCATAGACTTGTTCAGGCCTCAACACAGGCCGGGCCTGTGAAAGTGAAGCGGCAAATTGCTTAATGGCATCGCTTTGCACCACACGCGCCGCAGGCCGCATGGAGTCGATATGTGCGCCAGGATCTGCAGCGATCAGCACAGACTCGATCTGGCCGGGATACTCAATTTTCTGGAACTGCAAATATTTTTGCAATACGCGTGCATATTGAGACACACGCCCAATTAGATTAATGCCGGCTGGCTGTGAACGGCCATGGCTGTCTTTTGTATTCCACTGATCCCCTTTGGCCTCAAAAAGGCCTTTGACTTTCGTAATCAAAATTACTTGCATTCCAAACGAGCCGATCAGGATAATTGGAATAACGATATCACTCCCCGGCAGAGTAAAGTTACGGATGAGGACATAGCCCTTCTCAAGTGTGCGGTTGAGTAGTGCGATAACGCTTTTCTGCGCTTCCAGATCAGAAAACCAACTCAACCCATACTTCAGGGTGCCTTGAATGCGGGCGCTGAAACTGATCTCGCCCTTTTGATCCTGCAAAGGAGTTTTATCTATGATCTTCATGTTCGTTTAAAAGGCGGGAACACCTTCAAGCTCATCACGAGGCGCATCGTCACTCGTAGATATAACTTCGCGGCCATCATGCACTACCAGTTTCACAGACTTGCCGATCTCAAATGTGCTGGCAAGCAGTTCCTTGCGCTGGCCGGTGACAAAAACTTTTTTATTCCTGATCTGGTCCACGATCATCTTACGATCAAGCAAAACACGGTCAGAAAAAGTGGGGCCGCGGCGCTCATACCCACGCGCAGTTAATATCTGTCCATTCTTATACCGTACAGCTTCAATAACAACATCAAATTTTTCGGCCATAATGCGCCCTCCACTGCGAATTGTAGCACATAATAAAAACCGCCGAGATGTCCTCAGGCGGTTTGTAAAAAGTCGGGGCGCTGGGATTTGCATCGTACTTGTCCAAGTAAACCCAGACCTTCCGGTCTCTCTGATAAAGTCGGGGCGCTGGGATTTGAACCCAGGGCCTCTTGCTCCCAAAGCAAGCGCGCTAGCCGGACTGCGCCACGCCCCGAACATGACGAGTATAATGCGAAGGATGAAAACCCGTCAAGCAATTTACCTGTTGATTATTATCCCGTTTCTCGCGGGGCTTTTTGCCTGTTCGCCGTCAAATCAGGTGGAACCCACCCCAAGCCCGATTCCGTCAACGCCTGTGCCCGCGCCCTCTTCAACCCCGGCTCCCCCAACGCTCACGTCAACTCCCACGCCGCTTGGTTGTCTTAGCGGACCGGGGAAACTCAAAGAAGGCAAAGTAGACACCACCAACCCCGCGCAGGAATATCTTATATACCTGCCTCCATGTTATGATGAATTGACCGATTTACATTATCCTGTGTTGTATCTATTACACGGCCAAACCTATTTAGACGATCAATGGCCGCGTCTCGGCGCAGTGGATATAGCCAATAAGCTTATCCTCTCAGGCGAAGCCCCACCGTTCATCATCGTATTTCCCGATGACCGCTACTGGAACCTGCCTCCCGGTCCTGGTTTTGGAATACGTCTCGTTAGTTATCTGATTCCTTACATTGACCAGAATTACCGCACGCTTACAGATCGCGAACACCGCGCACTAGGCGGCCTCTCTCGCGGCGGCGGCTGGACCATTCGCCTTGGCTTTGAACACTGGCAAATGTTCGGCGCACTTGGCCTGCACTCGCCAGTTGTTTTTTCAGATGATGGTCAATTTCTGGACAGCTGGCTCAATGCCATCCCAAAAGAATCCTTCCCGCGCTTGTGGATCGATATCGGGGATGCAGATGCTGAATTAAAAGGTATTCGCTACTTGGAATATCTTCTTACACAACACAGTCTGCCGCATGAATTCCACTTCTACCAGGGCGCCCATACGGAAAAATACTGGAGCGCACATGTGGATGAATACATCAAATGGTATGTTGAAGGCTGGAAAAAGCCGGTCACGCCCTCACCCTAGCCCTCTCCCAAAGGGAGAGGGCCTGGGGATGAGGGCGGGTTACTACGTAACGTCATTACGCTTTATATTTCATCTCATAGGAGAATTTATGAATATCTTTGTAAGCGGGGGGGCAGGTTATATTGGCTCTGCCACAGCGGAAGCTTTGCTCAAAGCAGGGCATACTGTCACAATATTTGACTCGCTCATTACAGGCCATCGCGGCGCAGTACCTGATGATGCACATTTTATCCACGCGGGGCTGGAAGATAGCCACGCCCTCGCCGAAGCATTGACCAGTGAACGGTTTGACGCGGTCATGCACTTCGCAGCCTTCATCGAAGCGGGCGAAAGCATGAAAGACCCTGGCCGCTTTTTTCATAATAACTTCACCAACTCACTGAACCTGATCGAAACGGCTACGCGCGCAGGTGTGAAGCGCTTCGTTTTTTCATCCACTGCCGCGATGTATCAATCCAGTGATATGCCGCTGACGGAAGAATCCCCGCTAGGGCCAACCAATGTCTACGGCCACACAAAATTGATGACGGAACAAGCTCTGGATTGGTATCGTCAGATCTTTGGCATGCACTTTGCGGCGCTACGTTACTTCAATGCCTGCGGAGCCTTGCCTGGACGCGGCGAAGCGCATCAACCTGAGTCGCATCTTATTCCGCTCGTTTTGAATGTTGCATTAGGCCAGGCCGAATCCATCAATATCAACGGCACAGACTATCCCACACCCGATGGCACTTGTATCCGCGATTACATTCACATCGCAGACCTGGTCTCCGCGCATTTGCTCGCGCTGGATGCGTTGAAAGAAAGTGACAGGCTGGTGTACAACGTCGGTAACGGAAACGGGTTCTCGGTCCGCGAGGTGATCGAAGCGGCGAGAAAGGTGACAGGGCATGCCATCCCGGTTGTCGAATCCGCGCGCAGGGCCGGTGACCCGGCGCGGCTGGTTGCATCCCCGAAAAAAATCAAAAGCGAGTTGGGTTGGAATCCACTGCACACGATCATGCAGGATATTATCTCAAGCGCGTGGGAATGGCATAAGTCACATCCCAACGGATATGGCAAGTGAGCAGGGTGTAATTATTAAAATAGCTTGCTCAGACCTGACAGATTTTATCGTGGCGCGGATTATCGAGATACCTTGAATCAAAATCCACTCGATTGATCGAAGCTGTGTGAAAATATTTCGCCAAGCTCAGTGCGCCACCTGTCAGGTTTTCTTCATTCCCCGGGTGAACTTCATTTATAGATACTCCGTAAATTATTGGTGAATTACGCCTTTCATCCCATCGGCGCTTATTTCAACCAATTCCACTTCATCAATCTTATTCCAGCGCGGGGAGGAAGCGCACGCACTGACGCGCAGGTAATTTCCCGCGTGCCCTTGCATTTGCCAGTCCTGCTCCCCCACTTCAGTCGTGGATTCCCACAATACTGACGCCATCCCCCCGACGAATTTCTGGCGATAGGATTTTGCGGACTCTTCGAAGGCGGCACGCAGGATGTGATTCCGCTCTTTGCGGACCCCGGACCTGATCTGCCCCTGCATGCGCGCCGCGGCTGTACCAGGCCTAGGCGAATACGTGAAGACGTGTCCATCCGCGAAATCCATCTCCTTTATAAAGGCAAGCGACTCGGCAAACTCTTCATCCGTCTCGCCGGGGAAGCCTGCAATAATGTCGGTAGTAATGGCCACATCAGGGATGTGTGCACGCGCGGCAGTGACAAGTTCGCGGAACGCCGCGGGTGTGGTCTTGCGCGCCATCCGCTTGAGGGTGGATGCGCTTCCAGACTGCAGAGGCAGATGAAGGTGCGGCATGAGGCGTTTGTCTTCCCAAAGCGAGAAGAAATCCTCATCCAAGTCCCAGGGTTCGAGAGAAGAGAGTCTCAGGCGCGGCGTATCCGTTTCACGCAATATTGCTTTAACCAGATCGCGTAGATGCAGATTCTCATTGAGCGAAGTCGAAATGTCCTGACCCCATGAACCAAGATGAACGCCCGTAAGCACAATTTCTTTTGTGCCGCCCCAAAGCGCAAATTGAATATCAGAGATGACGTCCGCGAGAGCGCGGCTTCGCCCCTCACCGCGCGCAATGGTTGTGATGCAAAAGGTGCAATGATTGTCACAGCCATCCTGCACCTTGATGAAGGCGCGCGTGCGGTGATGGAGGCCAGGAATAGGTTGGCGATTGAGAGGATCAATATCGAAGGATGAAGGCTTGTCCTGAGCGAAGTCGAAGGGATGAGGGATGAAGGATGAAGGTTTCAGGCTGAGTGTCTCAGAGACCAGATTATCTTTTTGATGGTTGGCAACAACGTGAAGGACATTGGGAAGCTTGGCGGCTTCTTTGGGTTGAAGCGTTGACCAACAACCAGTGGCGATAATTTCATTTACCCCCAGGCGCGCCAGATGACGTATCTTGCCGCGCGAATCGGCCGCGGCATCGTTCGTTACCGCACAGGTGTTGACCACAGCCAACTCCGCGCCTTCAGCAGATGGGACAATCTCATGTCCTGCCGCGCGGAACTGGCGCGCCATGTGCTCTATTTCACTTTGGTTGAGTCTGCAACCGAGGGTATCGAGATAGATTTTCATAATTTTCAAATGTCATTGCGAGGGCGCTCTTCCCGAAGCAATCTCCTATTGAGAGGGGATTGCTTCGTCGGGAAAACACCCTCCTCGCAATGACATGATTATGGTTGTAACACCACAAAATTATCGAAGACAATGTCCACACCGGGCTGGGCAAACGTGCCAGCCATGAGGCCGACATCACCCGCTGTAAGCGTGGAATCCTGCGCCTGGGCAATTTGAAATCCGTTGACATACAAGGTAAACGTATTCCCAACACAATCACCGCGCAGATGGTTGATCGCAATGCCCTTATGGATATTTTCGTTATATTGCATTTCGCTTTGGCCTAGTTGCGTCATCTGTCCATTAGTGAATTTGCCAATTGCGTAATATCCATCGCTGGTGACCATGAAGAAATAATAGTCACTGCCCGCATAACGACAGATCAAGCCGATGCGGTTCTCATCCGGCCCGGCGAGTTTGCCCATGTCCACTTCCATGCGCACATCGGACAAATTTTTGTGCGGCGTGGACCAGAAACTGACCTGCAGCGCATTGACTAGGATACGATAGCCGCCGCCGTCATAATCCATCACGCCTTCGGCAGAAGCCAAACGGTCCCAGCCTGTTGTGGAAGATGAGAAGTCATCCTGGTACAGTACCGAACCGGAAGGCGCGGATGATGAAGACGGGATCAGACTTTGACATGCAGAGACCGAAAAAACAAACAGCAAAAACACATAAGGAAGGAAACGTTGAATTCGCATGGGATGGATTTTATCATGTCCCATATGCCAGTAGTTTAGTTGAAGCTGAAGGTAGCTGTGACATCACCGCCACCCCCGCACCCCCGGCATAAATCCCCGCCCCTTGTGCCTGCCACCAGGCCAGTTTGTTTCCTGCATCCGTCAAGAAAAAATTGTTATTTGTCGACCCCGGCGCCACGCTGGCTGTGTTGGGACACGTCAAGGTGTTACAGGGAGAACAAGTATAGGCCGCTGGCATATTAATGAGCTGCAGTGAGACATTGGCTCCCGTGTTACTTGAGACCACATACATCCCCACATACTCCCCCGAGCTTTGCACAAGACCCGCCGTCACCGCCCCCCCATTGTTGTACCCTACCCCCAAGTTATTGGTCAGCGTCCACGGCTGTGCCGTCGAGCAAGTCGCGCCCGGGTCATAATACACATTCCCCGTGATATATGAGAGTCTCGAAAAATTCGTCGCCGGGCAACTCACAAACTCCCCATACATCCACACCTGCACAGTCCCCGCCACGTTAATCACTCCCAACCCCGGATGATCAGCTAGGTTGATCTTTACGTAATAGTTGTTATCTGCCGCCTCCCCATAACGAATCCCATCATACCGACGCAAATCATCCTGCCCATTTGCCTCACTCCACACGTCCACAAACACTCTCGGACCAGGATAGGCTGCTCTCGTGGCGTGATCGTCTGCAGCGTCCACCATGATGTAAAAATCCCCACTCGTCCTTGAGGTCTGAGTTTGTTGTGGATACACCCTCCCGCACGTAGGTGGCGAACAAGGCGAGTAGCACCCACGCTCACCATCGATTCTAGTCATCGGTCCACACGGACATGGAGGAGGCGTCCAATCATCTTCTCCACTATACGAACTCGTACTCACCTGGATCTTGTAATACTTCTTATTCGGCGCCTGGTAATACCCCGCGATTCTCGGCCCCCCGGCCGCTTCGTATTCATTAGGATATTTATACCCCGTCTGTCCCACATTGAGCAAATTATTAGATCCACTACCATACTCATCGCCCCCCCCACCCGGCTCCGCCCAACCATCAGGAGGGGCAGCAGGTAGCAAATCAAAGGCAGGCGCAGTAGTGCCTGGCGCAAAAATACTCAGCAACATCTCACCATCAGACGTGGTAACTATCTCAAAATCTGCCCGCGCCACCCCGTACGCACTCCAAACTAGACCTAGCGTCAAAACTACTACCCCAAGCACCCTCCCCCATCTCTTCATACTCCACTATACAGGGTTTTACTCTCTCAAAGCAAGCGCTATCGGAAAATACCTATCACACTCTCATCTGCATTCAAAGCTGCCAGCCACACTTTGTCCAACGCATCTTGCGCCGCCTGGAGTCCTGCTGCCTTACTCAAATCTACCCGCTCCGCGGTATTACTCCCCAGTGCATTTGCCACCACATCCACTTCTGGCCCCATCGCCTCCTCCATTCCAATCCAATTCACAAAGGGAGTGTCTAAAGTAGTGGGCTAATGAAATCCATAACATGAGCAGCATAATTTGGGAAACGCTGCTTGTGAAGTTGCCTGCTATTGAAACAAAAGACAAAGAGCCGTAAAGCACGTTCCAGAGCA
>Ga0315273_10000844_pt1 | contig 33496 bp, 30 predicted proteins | sample YL17G02_0_MG_FD_205753 | JGI IMG/M metagenome (GOLD analysis project Ga0315273, IMG submission 205753) | Sediment microbial communities from Yellowstone Lake, YNP, Wyoming, USA - YL17G02_0 | ecosystem: Environmental > Aquatic > Freshwater > Lake > Sediment | place: USA: Wyoming | collected...
TGTAGGTGATGTAGGTGATGTAGGTGATGTAGGTGATGTAGGTGATGTAGGTGATGTAGGTGATGTAGGTGATGTAGGTGATGTAGGTGATGTAGGTGATGTAGGTGATGTAGGTGATGTAGGTGATTTATAATATATTGTAGATAGACCTATCGCGTTCATCATATCAAAAAAAGTAGGATTAGAACATTCTCTCCGACTAGAACATCCTTCATTTTGTGGTACATCACAACTTTCTTTTCTAATTGGTTTTTCTACAAAAGATCTTGCTTTCGCGTAAAATTCCCTGATTTGAGGACCAAAATACGCCTCGATCACCGATTTAAATGTATCCGTTTTTTTGAACAGATTGGATAAAATAATAAAATTTGATTTCCATTGTCTAAATTGTATAAAATCGTGAAAATATTTTCCCAACGCTAATCCTACAAATAAACCACTCGTCCATCCCAATAAATATGTGATCAGGTCTAGCATTTACTAAAGTGTATTGTAATCGGGAATTAGTATCTTTATAATATTATACCGATTCAGTCAAGTTTATTATATTTATCACAAAATCGTGATAAATAATTAGTTTTGTAAAGTCAATTAAATTTTATCTTTATTAGCTATAAATACTGCACCAGAACCAATACTGGCTAATTTTCCATACATTACAGAACTGGATAAGCTAGCCATTGTGTCTTTTTCTGTAAAAACGGAAGCAACAGCAGCATTGTCTATATTTTTTTCAAACATGATTTTAGCGTTTGGTCCAACGTCTCTGGATATTCCATCCCTCGAAGCTGCATCGAGACAACCATTGACAGTCATACCGTCTACTAATATTGATGTATGTCTTGGATTAACGTAATTACCGTCAAAAGATATAACTCTCGTAATTTCTTTGAATAAAAATGCTCTGGTAGCTTCTATACCAAGAACACTTCTTATTGCATGCATATCATCGCATACTGTTCGTGTAGAATCGACATTTGGAGACGTTAATACAGAAAGAAAATTAATACCATCAGTGTCTACTATATATTCATGAGTATCTGTATCTTCTCTCGGATATATTTTGGTTATACCTTTTATTCCAGAAATTTGAGTCCTTTTTATAAAATTGATCGCAACATCTCGGCAAATATAGTATTCTATATTTTTTTCATTTACTAACTTTTGCGCATCAGGAAATTCTGCGTCGACCAATTCATCGATGTCAAGTTTTACACACGCGCGAGATTTTAATTCAGATAAAGATGTATAAACTTCTATTCTCCCTATGATCATAGGAGATATTATACACGTAAAAGATCCCCCGCTGTACTCTTCTATCACCATTGAAATGTCTTCAAGATCTATCCGGTGCCTGTAAAGTTTTTCGACATCGAAATATAAAACTATTACCCACGATTCCGCTTCTTTATAATCACCGACTTTACCCATATTTTTAGATAAAGTTACCCACCATTCCTCAGAATATTCTTCATAAGTTATCAACCCTACAGGGGATGCATCCGTATCGATCGCAACGTTTTTAGAAAGATATTTCATTTCATGATCTATCAAAAAGTCTCCCACATAAGTTTCCTCAAATTTATTCCTCAAACGTTGTACATATTCCAAAGTCTCTTGTTTTAGTTTTGTGATTTTTTCAGTGTTTTTTGTAGTTTGTAACAATTTATTTTCATTTTCCAATTGTCTGACTATTTTCGCGTTTTCGTGGATACTCGAATCGTTAAACCATATTTCACAACTAGGTTTTTTCTGGTCTTTACTTTTGGTTGCATTGTTAAGTTCTTTGTATCTGGGTACTCCAGAGCTTGCATCTTTGCTCTTTACACCGGCTGCGTGAAAAGTGTCGGCCAAAAATAACCCATTATATAAGGTTAAATTTCTCGTATCCGCAACTGTAAGGTCGTAAGCATAAGAAGTAGTTGGTTTATACTCTTCGATAGATATTACTCTGTCAAAAAACAAGTCCCCTGTTTTATAATTTTTTGGTAACAAGTTACGATGACATTCGCTTGCGTAAGTTGGTATATTAACACCAGGGATAATATCATCTTTCGAATGTGTATACTTATAATTATGTTTTTTAATCTCATTCAATCTGTTTTGCTTGCTGGATATGACCAAATTAAATGTTTCCGCAAAGAGTTTATTGTTTTCGCATTGGATCTCGAGATTATATATTTGTTGTATATTTTTTGAACACCTATTGTTACTTAGCTGTTTTTTTGGCTTACGGATCTTCGAAAAAATACCGAACCTTGCAATAATATTTTGAATACCCATCAACATTTTCTTGGAAATAGATGCCGCGGATACAGAATTTTTGAGACTCACAGAACCATCTCCAGAAAAATAACCATCTACCAAACCTTTCAAAAAGTCTTCATTTGCAAAAAGAGCCCAATCTGGTACAACCTTATCTTTGGATCCTGTTTTACATGTTAGTAACATGAACCTTGAAAGACGTACAGAATGAATTCTAATGTCGGTACTCGTCCATCCTTCTTGTATTTTGTTTTCTTGGACGACTGTATGGTGACCAATAGTGTACCTATCACAAAAATCGTAAATTCTTTGGCGGAAATTAGCATCATTGTTACTAATGCAGACATAAGTTTTGGTACTAAGACCTTCAGCGAGATAGGCTCCGAAAAAAAACCCTGACAAATTATCCAACACCAATTTTTCTGGGATTGTTGAAGTAACTCCGCTGCATACTTTAGGATAAATGCTTCCAGTTTTATGTTCTTGTTTGACTAAACAAGCTTCGTTTTTTCTAATTCGAACTTTATCACCTAATGCAATACCTGCCGTGTCTGACCTATTATATGGAATAGTAAAAACATTACCATTATTATTTGGAAACCATGAACGTTTTCCAGATTTTATAACATCATCTCTTATTTTACGAGCTTTATCCATTTCTGTGCCCCATATATAGTCTGTTTTAGGAAAATACAATTCCATGTCAATTTCGTATAATATTTTACTTTCTTCAATAGGCAGTTTTGTGTATATTGGTAATCTATCACCAACTAAAAGGTCTTCACCTGTCTTGCCAATAATTTTATTATTTTCCCTGACCAAAAACGACTTCGCCTTAGTAGCATGAACTTTTCTTCCAGACCATGTCTTGACTTTTAACAAAGTATTAGTACCATCTTTATTACGAGGAGGATGACGAGTAACAGCTTCCAACTTTTTCCACATTACATTACCATCTTCGTCAACCGACAAGTGATTAATTTGATGTTTGTTGTCTATACGTAAATAATCGGTTCCGTCTGGTTGAACTTCAATGTCACTCGAATACTTTTCCATAAGGTCGTCAATAAATTTACCCATTTTGATCGATTTAGGTACACCTTTCTCTTCCACCATAATTTCATCTTTGTAATCAAAAGAGTTAAGTACCATCTGTGTTGCTGGTTCTCCCAAAGAAGAAGCAGCTATCAACCCAACTGCTAAGCCGTAAGGAGCTTTCGAATTATTATAAATATCTTTTATTTTAACGAAAAAATCGGGTATTTTACACTCGTATAATTTTACATCAGCGATAATTTTGGCTAATATTGTGCGGTTATTTTTGGTTACTAGATCTATCACAGGCGACTTTATTTTGCTAAAGTAAACAATGGAAAGTAATAGATCAATCTCGCCTGATTTCAATATTTGGATTTCGTCTTTTTCGGAAACCTCTGAAGATCTTTTAGCGTCACTGTTTAACTGCTTAGCCAAAAAATGAGGGTTCACAAAATAAGGAACGTTCAATCCTTTGACAGATACAAGTTTTTTGGCATCCATCCCATCATCTCCGTACATAAAAGAAATAACACGTCCATTCGCGTCACGAACCGTTCCGTCTATCCAAATTTTATAGTCTTCTACTTTTCTGGCGATTTTCTTCTGCATATATCCAGTTTCGGCGGTATCAGCGCATATTAAGCCGTCCGCTAGTCCGAAATTAAGAGTACTAGGGATTGTGAAGTCATAAACTTTAGGATATTTCGCAACATCAACTTTATTGATCTCTATAATTTTATCTCTTATGACGTCGTTTTGTTCTGGGAAATTTCCGTGTTTATAAGTTGGTTTTAGTTTTTGTAGTTTATCATATTTATTGTTATCTACCATATCTATTTTATCCATAAAGATTCTGGCCCATTGCCCTCTTATTGAAATAATATTCATAGCTGCAATATCTACAGTACCCAGATTGTTCGATTTTTGTTGTGAAACGCTTGCCTTAGCAAAAATTCCTAACCTGGATAATAACATATTAATCCCTGTGATCAATCTCTTCGATGCTGAACATACTCCAATTCCACCATTTGTTATGTAACCATCCCCTGAAAAATATCCATTTAATAATCCTATAATAAATTCTTCGGGGGCGGTAAATGCTTCGTTTGGAACATATTTATTTCTCGCTCCATGCCCGACTAATTCTGTGAGCAATTTAGCTAATATCGTGGAATATCCCCTAACATCTTCAGTTGTGCCCAAATTGGTAATTTTAATATTCGTATTATGTTTAATAGACAATTTATCGAACCATGATTTTACGAACGATTGAATATTTTTGTTCATGTTGGTTATTTGAATATATCCGCTTTTTATGTCGACATTTCCTTCTGCCAAAAACAACCCAATAAATATACCGTTTTCTTTGTTAAGTTCCAATTTATCTGGTATCATCATTTCTCCCTTCATAGCAGAGTATGGATATACACACCCTTCTTTGATGTTTCCAGTATTGGATCTTCCGCTACACGTTCTTGTTAATGAACTTTTCTTTGTGTATGGTAAGGTAAAAGTCTTTCCATTGTTCTTTTGCCACCACCCTGCAGGAATTCTTATTCTACCAACCATAGCAGCATCCATTTCAGATTCGGCCAATACGAAATCGGTACCGTAAACATATTCTGTTTTTGGCAAGTATAGAGAAACATCAATGTATTGTGTTGTAACTGGAGGAGCCGTTAAATTCATTGTAACAGGTACATAATCACCAATTTTCACTTTAGGGGTCAACTTTCCATGAAATTCTTCTAGATTTTCGTCCCAGATTAACAATGACTTAGATTCGGTAACTATTACTTGCCTACCACCCAGAGTTTTAATTTCGTACAATTCTTTTCCAGGATCATGTCTAGTAATATTTTTGATCGAGCCCCAAGTAACAATTCCGCATTCATCCGCAGTAGGGATGCTCATATTTAATTCTTCTACATTTAATAATTCCATCTCTCGTTCAGTGTGATGTTCAATTTTTTCGGAATTTTTCGATAATAGTTCATCAATCCAGTCGCCAATAAGTACGTATTTTGAGTTTCCAGTGTGATCAATTATGACTATAGGAGTATCACCAGTTACAGATTTCAAAGCAGTAGCGATCACACCGTCTCTTCCTGCACCTGCATGAAAGAAAGCTTCGGTTGGTGTTAATCCTCTTAAGTAATTATGCTCCACAAATCCTCTTGCTTCAGGTGATAAATCGCCTGGTAAAAAAGATGGTAAACATCGAGAATTATGAGTTAATTGCATAGGCATTCTTTTTCCTTTAATATTTTGTTGTCCTACAAAAGCAGCGATTTGTGCCAAATTTATCACCGAACCTTTGGCTCCACTATTTCTCATAATATTTAATCCATTTCTATCCCCTTTATCCATCGAATTTTTGGCCAATTTAGGCCCAACTGCCATTGCACTGTTTAATTCGCTATTAATTTCAATTTCCAATCTATCGGGTGTTTCACCTTTTCTAATAACCTCATCAACTTTTATGCGAGTCTCTATGAGTATTTTAGCAACATCTTTTTCGTTACTAGCAAAACAATCTCTTATACCCATACTAAAACCATGTGTAGGTAACCATCTATCAGTTAATTGTTGCAACTCCGATATAAAATAAAGGGCTACTTCAGGTGAAATTTTCCAGAGAAAGTGTATAATAGACCCATTTTTTCCTCCTATCGATTTTACGCACAAAGGTCCCGACTTTGGTGTGAGCATTCCATCCTCGATTATAACTTCTGGTTTAGAAGGATGAGTTTCTGTCATTTTTGTATAACAAAAATTTGGAGGGAAAAGTATAGAAACAAAAAGTGAACCGGGAATACTGTCTGTAAACTTGCCATCAACTATGTACTCTGGATAAAAAAGTTTTCCTCTTAACATTAAATCTTTTATTCTATGTTCTGGTATATCAGCATCTCTGTATATTTTCATCACAGTATCTCTATCAACCATTGTTATAGGTTCGTTTTTATCCTCCCATTCCGTTGTCAGCATATAAGCAGCAACTAAACCATCTTGAACAATTCCATTAACTGGCGCATTCCTTTGTGCAGACACTATATGTAAAGCGCACCTAGAATTGACCATAATTTCAACCTCAGCCTCAATTGTCTGAGGAACATGTAAATTCATTTCATCCGAAATACCAACCTCCTCCAAACATTTCCGAATGGGATCTTAAGTTCTACCGATACTACTCGATAGCACCCTCTCAGGTGGGACTAGACTGTACCTTAAGCCTGCTCCGGTTGATTAGACCTTCAACGCAAACCAACACCCGTCACGTCGGCATTTTCTCAACAAGAGAAAATGCCAAACCAGTCGTTGAGACCCTTCCATGCTCTATCATAACGAGTTTAGGAAGTAAGCCTGCGGATCGCCCATTTGTTTTTAAAACTTATATCTAACATTTTTACTTGTATTCGCACGTATTTGAATACTGGGTACGGCAATTAACCGTGGTCCTTCAAAAAGTTTCCTTTAAGAAGTTAGTAGTTAGATTTTTAGGGGTTCCCCGCATCGAGGTGTTTCGCAAATATATTATTTAAAGTGGATTTTATTACACACACTACACACTACACGCATTACAGTTAAACTTATATTACCTCAGAGATCATAATTATTTATCCAAAACCAATCTTATTATCGTTTTATAATTATACAAATCATCTCCAACATTTATTTCCAATGATTTTTTATATTTTTTGAGAAAAGACTCTACTCTTCTAATATGTAACGCCAATTGAGTTATATCCAAATATTTATTCTTTTGTTGATTAGCTTTACAAAAAACAGGCATAGTATTGTACCACACTAATAACGAAGAGAAATCGCTATCGTCTTCAAATTCCACATCGCCTACTTTTTTTGTTTTAATACAATTTAAAGCAATTGCATGATCGATTTGCCACACTTCAGAATGATTTTCTATGGTCATGCTTTCTTCAAAACAATATTCCAACCAAGAAACATATTGGTCCCTATTTAATTGGAGTTTTTTACATTTATTCGTATCTCCGGATAAAACACTACAAATACCTCCTCTATAACTTTTTATCATTCTGAGATGAGGATCGCTTTTTAATCGTTCGCTATCTTTTTCTCTTATAGTTTTTTTATTTTTCTCGTAGTTATCGTGCTGAAGTTTACTCATCTGATCTCTGTTATTTTCCACCCATTCTACGGCTTTTGTTGTCGTTCTCCTGTAATCTCTTCCATGAGCTCTCTCACAATCTATGCATTTTTTCCTGTTCGTTCTGAATGATTCATTGTTTTTAGTTTCTCCACATCCTTCACATTTTTTATCAAATGAAACATTAAGCTCCTTTTCACACTCCAAACAAACTTGTTGATTCCTTCGAAACAAATTTTTAGTTTTAGTGAGATCGCAAACTATACACTTTTGGCTTAACATATTTCATTTTTTTATAATCTTAAAAATCCACTTTTAATAATATAGTTTACTAGGGAGTATCACGCTTTTCACGCTCCCTGTTGATGGGAATGAGTAATATCAATACAAGCGTTTTCCATCGAAATCAGCATTAAATCCTCTTGTCCATGCAAGTCCTAACATAAAAGACATACCTTGAACAATTTTAACGCGGAATGCAACCATACTTTCTATTCTTAAAGTGGGCTGTCTGTTGAAAAATACTATGTCTCCATCTTGTAAATGTCTACCTACTATATCACCATTTTTCAACACAACGTTTTCGCCCTTATCCGCTCTTTGCATCAGATTAATTTTAATTTCTACCCCCTTTTCATTGCGAATAACATAATTAGCCTTGCGGTTTTTAACCAATCCCTGTACCTCGTCATAGTTCCAATGTCCAACAAACACCGGTTTACTTTCATCTTCTGCAATATCTTGCGGAACGCCAAGTTCGTCATTTTTGAGCCTTATTCCTCCTCCAATAATTACCGTACGCGCGCTGTAATTCGTACGTTTACCGCCAATATTTTGTTGGATTCTACCATCTTTACCAATCAATCGACACACTATTGACCTATGGGCTTTGCTCGCAGCCGCTGACTTTTTTTCATCTTTATTGTTCGCCAATGTCCATACATGTCCCATGATATCGTTCTCAACGTCCGCTTTTGTTTTAACCCTCCCTCTTCTAGTAGATACCGCGCTTTTTTTAGAATCAAGCTCGGCTGCTAAAAAACTTTCATATGAAATTATAGATTTGAGCAATTCATTGTATTTCATTGTTATATCATCGTCTTTTATTCCATCGTCGTCTTGTATAAAAGACCTAGATATCGGAGGTAACACCGGAATAGTGGTGTATATCATGGATTCGGGTCTAACTTGATGAACATGATCCATTGTCTCGTTTACGAAATACTCCGGGTTCAAATAAACGACGTTTTTCAAAAGAGCATCGTTAAATCCTAACAAGTCCAAGTCTTCCATCGATATACGCGAAAAAACGTTGTAAGCATCTTTTGCAGAGTATTCTCCTCTTTTATTATCCCTATTAGCACCTACGGTGTAATATATTACACCGTATTCGCCTTTCTTTTTTACTGGCAATGAAAAAAATATAAGGGGCTCCCTACAATCTTCCCATGGGCATATTTTGACCGATTTATTACACCTCTCTGCTATATTTTTGAGTTTAGCAAAACCATTGCGTTTTAATAAACCTAACATTTTCAAATGACTCGGTATGATACGTAATCTAGAGCAATGTGTGCATACACATTGTAATAATTTTATCGTCATCATAGTAAAAACACGATTATACACCGGAAATGGTAGGTTTATATGCCCAAAATGACCAGGGCAATCAATGCTTGTTTTAAAACACGTGTTACACTTTGCAAATTCCCTTTGTTCTCCCATCCTAGGATCATAAGGAGTACCCATACGATTTTCAATCTCGCTGCTGTAATCTTTAGGAGTAGGTTTCGTAACACTTACTACAGAATATTTTTTCCATTGTTCTTCTGAAAGTACACCCCATTGTGTATACTCTATTTTGCTCACGCTCATCAAAAAACAACTCAAGTTTTCTTCTGCCAAAAAAACTTATTTAATATATATGATTTTCATTTTTTTATATTCTAATAATATAAAAATGATATTTTCAGAAAACAAACCACAATTTTTGGATGACCTTTTATGAAAAACTCAATAAAACTTCAATCGTCAGTTGTGTTCAGTGAAGAAGAATATCAAAAATTATTTTTTGGTGGTCGTCAAAAAGCTTCTCTCATAAAGTTAAGAGGAGTATTGATTAAAAAAGGCGTAAAAGAAGATGTTATTACTAAAGCACGACATTGCGACATAGAACGATTTATATTCAACAGTATCCCCATGGAAAAAGTAAATGAAAATTTGTTTGTTATTTATAAAAGATGCGTCCAACAACTTTCTCGTCACGAAGTTATAAGATTTGTGAGCTCAAGAAGATATAATTCAAAAAAAATAAAAAATATGTATATCCCCATCGTTGTTGGAATGATTTTTCCAGAGATAGTTGAAAATAAATATAGTTATAACATTAAGATTTCTGCATTCGATAATCATGTCACCCGTGGAAAAGTTATAGCGCGACACATAAATATGCTGGTTGGAAACTATGAAGGAAATTTTTGTTCGTGTGATACCAATGATATTGGCCGTAATGTTGCGTTTGGACAACTTGGATATGATGATTATTATCATAGAGGTATCGATTGTCCATTTTGTTTACAAAAAATGTTTTCTTTCGCAAACGATTGCACCATAAAATTAGGGAGATGTTTTATGAGAAAAAAAATATATAACTTTTTAATATTTTACCACCAATTTAATTGGGAACTTGTGGGAGATGTTCTTGACATAATAGGCTTGCTTATGTTCGCCTAAATAACGAATAATTTTTTATTTTAAGCAAAGAAGCTTAAAATAATTTAAACCATTATTTTATCGAGAAAATAGAATATTTATTTAATTTCTTTAAATAATAAATGTCAACTTTCCAAGATAAACTAATCATAAGTGTTTTTTCTGCGATAATTTATGTTATCGTTAATCTGCCGCAAACTTATAAATTTATAAGTAACCTGACTTCTCTCAATCTTTATAATATATCAACTAATTGTCCGACTAATCTTGGATTGCTTGTACATACAATAATCTTTTTTGTGATAACTTACCTTAGCATGTTGGGTGCTCCCCAATCAGCAGGCCTCAAATTAAAATTTAGTATTTACGGAACTTTAATATTCTTTTTACTATCTAGCCCTGTTATGTTTTCTTTTATGAATTCTATTTTAGGAAATACGTCATCCAATATAAACGGATGTCCAACTTTAACAGGTATTGTATTGGGTGGCATTGTTTATTGCTTAGTTCTTATCGGCGTCATGTATTTGCCATCTGAAATGAAAAGCTAATAAATTTAAAAGTGATGAAAAAAAAGATGCTGTACCAAAACCTTATCAGTTCCAATCCTTTTTAGAATTATTTATTTGAATGTGTTTTTTTACTTTAACAAATAATTCAGTGTATATATTAAAAAATGGATAAAAATAACATATTTGTCGCGTTAACTATAACGGCTATTTTTATAGTAATTTTATATTTTTCAACCAGAAAAACTGAACCTTATGAGAACCTCCGCATTATTCGTGTAAACAAAAAAATATATTCCGAACCAAACCTAAATTGTGATATGGGGTCGAAGAATTGTAGATTGTCTACAGGACCTCTTGGATTATGCGACGTTTTGACCAGAGAATGCGTCGAAATACCTAATACTGCTCCCGAAAAAACATTCAAAAATGAAAGCATGGCTCCCCCTATTGGAGAACTAAGCAGCGAGTGTCAATGGAGGGGTATATGCACGAGAAAAGATAATGGTATGGGGGTTTGTATGTCCGGTTTATGCTATCCTGCTACCCATATAGCTTCATAAAAAATGTAAAATAAACATGAGAGATTTTACAGAAATAATTTATTTTAAGCAACGCTTAAAATAATAAAATTATACAATTTGAAAAACTGTATTATTATGACCCAAACGATCTCTTTATTCAAATATTTTGGCAGTAGCTTCTTGATCTTGCAAAATCACGAGTCTTTCGTGTAACCAATCAGAATTTCCAATAAGTAGTTCTATACAATCGCTTGTTTTCTTATAAGAAGTTAGCCAACCTTTCATCCTCATACTTAATTTTTTCCATCCAGCATTAGAATTTATGTAGCCTATTATGATTTCACATTTCTTCTTTTTGAGGGCATTTCTAAAGTTTATATCTGACCGAATCCCTTCTTCGTCTACAGAATATATATCCCCGTTTCTCATTAGCATAAAATTGCGGTCAGCTTCGTCCGGTATTCCAAGAGCGTACCGAAAAAGCATATTAAGAACATAGTTATCTAAAGCAATACCTTTTAATTTTAAAGGAACGGGTGTTGATGGTTCTTCGATTTTTGACCAATCAACTACTTCTACGTCACCCCAGACCTTCGTATTATGTATTTTTCGGGGAATATGATCAACTGTAAGAATATTATCAGATATTAGAAACCAATATCCTTTATTACGATCTGTGTGGACGCCTGAATCCCCATGGTAAATCTGGAAAAAGGTCAGGTTTCATTAGTTTTAATTCTAGTTTTATTGAAGGAAGTTTAGGATCGAGTAGTTTCTTTATTTCGTATATATTAACGGGGATGAATGCTGCATTTTCATCCTTGTAAGGACCTTTTACGAACACACGTGTTCCTGTGCTACGTTCTATACCGAAATACGTATCACTACGATGATCAGCCACAGTAGCTTGGACGCGAACATCAAAATTAATAATATCGCTCTCTAGAGGTATTTTCTTTTGGCCTGATATATCTTTCTTCGAAATAAGAACATCTTTTTTTTCCTTTTTTTCTGATATATCTTTCTTCGAAATAAGAACATCTTTTTTTTCCTTTTTTTCTGATATTTTCTTTTGGGGGACAGCCCCTACTACTTCCAACTTTCTTAAATATAATTTACGATAAGCAGGGTTGATCAAAGTCTCGTCTTCATTTTCTACAAGCGCCCCTTCTTTTACAAAATTTAAAGCGGTTTTTCCAGCTTTTTTCCCAGCCGCCGTGTGTTTATCCAAAGCGTAATCCGGAACTTTTGGTATTTTTTTTATGGGGAGAAAGTTTTTTATCTCAACGGAAATTTTATTGCATTTTAGATTCGGATCTGACATATCATCGCGTTTGAGAACCATGATCATTGCATAATAAAGAGGGAGATTATAATCAATTTTAGAATTGATTATACCACCTTTCAACCACTTTGATAATATTTCCACTTCTGGGGAAAACGTGACTTTGAGTTTTTCGGCTAGTTTTCCAACTAATTCTAAAATATAATAAGACGGTTTTTGCGATTTCATTGTTTTAAAAGGCAAATTTTCAAGATCCAGTATTTTAGCCATGAGATAAAATGCGCAATCGTCTTTTTGTTCTAACATTTTTACCATTTTTCCTCCTAAAACTTTAGCGTCGTCGCTTTCAAAAGAAAGCGAATCCAAATGACTCTTCGTGTAAATTTCAGGAAATAGTTTCATGAGTCCTGGGCGTATATCAGGTGTCATGAAAACGGCTTTATAATCACTACATAAACGCAAATGCTTAGATTTTGCTAAATAAACTGCTAACATTGCTATCTTCATTACACCTTCGGCTTTTACTGGTAATAAAGGTTTGCCTTTTATAGTTTCCAAACTAGAAAGAACTTTTTCTGTACATTTCACAGCTTCGGGGTTCGCTACCCCTATGTCTTCCATCGAAATTATACGTAACCTGTTAAAAAGGTTTGTAACTACACCTTGTTTAGGCAAGGTGTAAAGTTCTACAGCAGCCCATGCTGCATCATCAAGGTTACCCCTACGAATAGATTTTTGTAACCAACTTTTTAGCTCTCCTACATTGTACCCGTTGTAGCTAGTTTCTTGCCTAAATGTGGTTACCGTATTTTCTGCAAATTCTTCATCGGACGGTATATTAAAATTTTTCGGCATTATCTCGTCTCTTTATGTTACTTATTATTAATTTTCATTTTTACAATATATTGTAACATTTTCTAAAAATGTTACAATATATTTTCTAGTATATAAGTTTTAGATATAATAAATAAAATTTGTGTTGTTATATTACAAATATGGCCCTTACATTAGAACAAGCGCGTACATATGGGTATGAAAAAAGTTATACAAAACCTTTGACAAAGATTGTTTTTAGGTCAGAAAAGAAAGCCGAACCAAAGAAAACCGTTAACAAAAGCCCTTCCAAGAAAAATTCAAAGAAATCTGTCGAAAGTAAGAAAGCGGCTAAACCAAAAAGTCATGAGAAAGAGGTCGTTAAATCAATGGTGATAACAGAAAACTTGGAGAAGTTAAGTTTATTGGATCTTAATGATATTTTGGAAAAACACAAGATATTTAAAAAAGATATAACTGGTACAGGTAAATCTGGTAGAGTTTTAAAAATTGATATGGTGCTTTCTATTAAGGACCACGAAGCTCGTTTACATGACGGTAAACCTCTAAAAATAAAAACTGCTGAGAAACCAAAAAAGAAGTCTCCAGAAAAGAAACCAAAAAAGAAGTCTCCAGAAAAGAAACCAAGCATCACTATATTATCTTCACCTAAAAAGGGGAAAAGAATAGTCAGCGTCGAAAAACTTACGACCGTCGAAGCATTTGAAGAGCTTAGGAAACATGAAAAATATAAGAGGTTGACCGATTATCAAATTAAAAAACTTATAGGCGGTAAAAACATGGCAAAAGTTGCAGACCTCAGACAAGAAGTTCGTAATTTAATGGGAGATGGGAGTATTAAATCTGAAAAGAAGAAATCGCCTGAAAAGAAGAAAGCGATTTCTTCTTCCGATCTAAAATGTGAAAACCGTAAAAAATGTCCGGGGGCTTATTGTGATACTCATGATGGAAAATGTATTTCTAAAAATAAGGACGGTAAACCTCGAAACGAAAAAGCCTTGAAAGAAAAAATAGGAAAGGATTTTGTATTTAACGAAAAATATGGTCTTATAGGTTCAAATGATGATGTAAAAGCTCATATTAAGCTATGGAAAAAAATACACGCTGAAAAGAAAAAGAGTCCAAAGAAAAAGGGCCTAGTGAAAAAGGGCCTAGTGAAAAAGAGTCCAGTGAAAAAGGGCCTAGTGAAAAAGGGCCTAGTGAAAAAGGGCCTAGTGAAAAAGAGTCCAGTGAAAAAGAGTCCAGTGAAAAAGAGTCCAAAGAAAAAGGGCCTAGTGAAAAAGAGTCCAGTGAAAAAGAGTCCAGTGGTTGTTAAAAACATAAAAAGATGTGCATCAGCCGATATGAAATCTTTCGGAGGTTATGATAACTGTCAAGAAAATGAAGCCTGTGATGTTTTGACAGGGAAATGTATTGATAATGCCAAAATTTCAAAATCAGGGCAGAATTCTTTAAAAGTTGATGGAAGAACAATAATTGGAGATTTAGAAACTCTCAAAAAACTCCAAAACGTATTGGGAGGTGCATTGAACAAGACTCCTGAGAAAAAACAAAAGTCTCCTGAGAAAAAACAAAAGTCTCCTGAGAAAAAACAAAAGTCTCCTGAGAAAAAGATAAGTGCAATCGTTGGAGCGTCTAGAAGTGATATAGAAAAAACTTTTCGCAAATGTTTGGACGAATTAAATAAATAAAACTTTTCCTAATTTACTTTTTTCACTTTGAAGTGAAAAAAACTACATATCTTAACACATCTATCGCCAGCAAGGCTTCAAAACATTTTTGATTTCGTTTGATAACTTGAATTTTGTTAACATTTCATTGGGAGTTTCTGGTAATTTCATACATTTCTTGCTTAAAAAAAGACGAATTGTTATTTTTCCGATAGGATCAACTTCACTGAAGTTTGTTGTTATAGTGACACTTTTTAAATTCATCTGCGAAAACTGATATACTTAACATTTTTTTTAGATAATTTACCATTTTTTCTGAATTCGATACTTTAAAAAAACTCGTGTTTCCATATAGTTTTTATCAAACTTTTGATAAAAATAACAATGTACACACAAGTTTTTTTCTAGACGCATCCGTAAAAATTACTCTTTAATGGAAATAACACAACGAAATGGTAATTTACATTGTGGTAATCTTTCAAACTTTTTTCATCTGGAATTTCGGCATATTCTAATTGGATCGAATTTTGCTTGGTTGTAAAAATTTTGCATGGGTGTATATACACGGGATCTTTATTGAATCCGATATTAAAAACCCAACACGCTCTCCCCATTTGTTTATAATAAAATTTATAAGGTATTTCATAACACTTAAATCCTAATTTGATTACATTTTTAGTCGATAGTTGTTTTAAAACGGATTTATTAACTATATTTACAGTTACCTTCTCCTTATCAGCTTTAAAAATTATCCCATCAATTTTAAATTCGTCCATCGATAAATTCATATCTTGGGACTCCGTTGTATGTTGGGCGCCAACAATTATCGACAATCTTTCTATTTTCGGTAAAAAACTAACTTCCTGACTATTGCGTTGTTCGATCTTTACGGCTTTTGAATAAGTTTTCTTATCTCTAAATATCGAATCGTTACTTTTGGCCAAATTTTGAGCGCAATGCGGTTTATATTTTTTTGTTTTGGAACATGCAGATATAATAAGGTTTTGTAGTTCTTCAGCTGTATCACAGTAAGCTGTACAGTTCAAAAGAGTGAGTATAATTATATTTTCTCTAGATTTTTGGACCGTTTCAAAAATTGTAGAAGCCGAAAATTTGCGCCCGCATATAATCAGGGACGAATAATAACCCGAGATTGGATCTCCTTCATATATTATTTTATATCTATACACATCGTGTTCGCGAATATAATCCATTAAATAAAGTTTTGGCGGTTTTTCCCATTCTTTTGGGTCGTAAAAAAAAGGTAACACCGTAGTAGGAAAAGGGTCAAATTTTAATTTTTTTGCCATTTTAAGTATCCTTCTCGAACTTCATTAACTATCTTAGTAAAAATTTCATTTGAGAAATCATTTTAATTATTAGTTTAAATATATCGTATAACAATATACAAATTATTATATTTTTAGAAAAATAAATGTCTGACGATCAATTTCAATTACTTCACCAGACGATTTTTGACATGATGACGGACTTAGAAAACGTCTTTTCAAGGCCAGGAGAAAAAGGGGATTTAGGGGTTATTCTTTTTTACATTAAAAAACAACATCCCAAAAGCATAATGAAATTTGCCGTCGAAAAATTACTTCCTCATAAAAATCATATAGAAAACCGTAGTTTAGATTTTTTCGCTGGTAATACTCATATTTTTATGGGTTTACCCGATGATAGGGTTGAATATTATACAAAAGAAATAATGAATAATAAGAGACTATCTGATAGTGATATGGATATGCTATGGGAATATTTGAGCGCAATAATTGCTTTGGTTGAATGTAGATGAATTTAATTTTTATTATATTTAAAAGGTGAGTATATATTGGACAATACCAATATATATTATTTCATGGAAGCCGTTAAAAATAACATTACTTTTTCGGCAATAAAAGAATTTACAGAAGACCTGGTCTCAGTGTTTGGTGATAATAATACACCTTTGAGCTTATACAATAGGCTTACAAAACACGTCGATGAAAAAGATTCTGTTGGCGGGGTGGATAAATATATCACAGGTTTTAAAGTTTTTTTCTCAAACTACGAGTCAAAACTTGAAAGTAAAGAAACTATAATGGAAATTCCAAGAGGAACATTCATACGTTACGGAGACAGCCCGAAACTTTATCTGGAAATCCAGAAATTTTTATGGCTTTCTCGAAAAAAGCCTGATCAATTAGAAATTATTAGAAAACATTTATTAACAATTGCAGCTTCTATAGATCCTAGCGAGAAAAGTTTAAGTGCATTAGAAGCATCCCCTATTTTAGAGCAGATGGGGTTTGGTGGAGGTACAGCAGAATCAAAGTTCGTTCGGGATATGATGGAAAAAGCCAAAAAATCAATGGCTGACGTAGAAATTGATAAAGAAAATCCTACTGCCGCAGTGATTGGATTGTTATCAAGTGGTTTAATTACAGACATGATTAAAGGGTTACAATGCGGCGTCGACTCTAACACATTAAATCCTAACAAGTTACTCGATGGTCTACAAGATGCATTATTTAGCGTAATGGGCGCTCAAGGTGGTTCAGAATCCCAAAACATCGATGTAAGTAAACTTGTTATTGCTACACAACAAGCGATGTCATCTTCACAAATTTCAAAGGTCGAAGAAGTGGATTAAGTATCAGTGTATTTTAATTTCATCCACTAGGATGAAATTATTTTTTTACCAACACCAAATGTTTACAAAAATAATAAAGCTGCGTAACTTCCATCATCGTAACCAAATAGTTTATATATGCGATTTGATCTATGATCACTGCGATGAGTCAAACCTTCTTTAGTATATACTTCAAAACTAGGATTTTCTTCAACATATATATTTACAGGATTATATCCTACATTTGTTTTTGTATGTTCCCACTCTTTTGATACTGCCAAAGCGGACGCAAAATTTTGCGTCCGAGTATTTTGTAACAACATCAATTTACCATTTTCTATCGACATATTACGATAATAATAAGGGTTTTTGGTTTCCGGTAACAATTGCGGGGAAACTTCAAATATTTTTTCATGATCGTTTGATAACCATGATACAACAGAACCCTTTCCAATAAATATAAGTTGATCCTTTTCACTTTGAAAGTCTGTCAAATATTTGAAAAAAGCTGTCACATTTACAGATTTTTTATTTTTATACCTTCTTTCCAATGTGCTGTCATTCAAAGATGAAACATTTACAAACGATAGCAATTTTGTTGCAGTCTCCATATCTTGTACTATTATCAACCTTTTTTTGTAAAACACATCGGTCCTTTCTATTCTGTAATTTGTTTTTTCCAAATTATAAACATGATTTTTAATCACGACGTAATTTTTAATACTAAATTTAGAAGGTTTTTGAGCCCATTCGTATAAAGAATATTCTTTGAGATATTCAGCTATTTTTTCATTATTTCTAGTCGTAATTAAATAAGATTCTTGCTCTACGTATATAGGGTCTATAATAGTTTCATCACTTTTTGGTATATTTTCAATTTCCGTTTTGTCATCTTCAATGGGAATATACCCAAACACCAGTTCTTGCGGGTTTTTTATACTTTTCACCCAAAATCCTTTTATTAATTGCGATGGTATATCAATATCTTGTTCCACAATTTGGAGATCAACATCTTCCATAAATTTTAAAGCATTTTTTACTGTGGTCATTTTTGTCTCCGATTTTGGCAATTCCGGTATATTTAAAGGGGGTAAAGGTGATGTAGCTATAGAAACTTTATCAAAATTGAGAACTCTACACTTGCCATAAAGATCTATGTATTGACTTTTGGCATCGTTCAATGACATTTTATTGTGTTCTTATTTAGTGAAAAGGTGTGAGTATTTAAAAAGTTAAAAGTTTTAATTTTAGTAAAATTGGATACAAATGTATTTGTTGTTTTATATATAAAGGAAATTAGACAATGGACAAACCGGCGTTTCCAAAATTTATATACCAAGTGTGGTTCCAAGGCTGTCAGAATGTTATAAAAAAGCAATACAACGAGAATATAAAAAATTGGAAGATGATGAATCCAGACTGGGATTATCTTTGTTTGAGCGATGAAAACCTGCGTAAAGGATGCGAAAAGTATTCATCTAGATGTGCGCGAGCGTATAATAAAACTAAAACTATGCATGTTAAAATAGATATGGGTAAATTGGTATATTTATTTTTGGGAGGAGGTATTATGGTTGATATGGATATGTATATTCTGAGGGGATTATCCTTATCTTCTAAATTGAACGATCTCATAAAATATTATGAGGATACTGGTAAATCAGCTGTAGGTCTTTCACAAAATAATGTAAACGAACTCGAAAGTTTTGTTTATAATGGCGTTTCAACGACTTATGGAAACGCTGTTATGATAGCAACACCTAGAAATCCGTTTATAGGAGAATGGATAGAAATTATTATATCTAATATCGAAAAACTAAATGATGATGTTAGCGATTTTGAAGCTATAAAATACACAACATCCCCTTCCAATTTTAATAATTTTTTAGATAATAAAAGTACCGCGTACGCGTACAAGGATCTTGTCAAGTTTTTTTATTTCGACCATACAATATTTGAACCGTGCGTTTATAATGGCCCGTGTGATGTTACAGATGATACGATAGCATTGCATCAGTTTGAACTCACATGGGTACCTGATAGATGGAAATGGCTCCTTAAATCTTATTATAATGTCAAGTCGTATTTTGCTTGGATTATTACACTGATATTAATATTAATTATTTTGAGGCTTTATTATAAAAGGCGTTAATCATGGACCATAATTCGCTCATTATATGTGTAGTGAGCATATTAATATTGTTAATTATAATTACGACGCATGTTCACAAAAAAGGCAAAGCATTTTACACAGATAGAGAAACTAAAAATAAATCAAGAGCAAAGATTTATGATATCGGAATAGAAAACACACCCAACCTGTCTCAATATACGACTTTTGATAAAATTATATCGATAATTACAATGATATTACCTTTTTTATTCGGCATAAACGTTTTTTTTGAATATCTAGGCATGTTTGTAGTGGTTATTCTCCTTAGATGTATTTTTATACCCCTCACTATACTACCAAAAGAAAAACATTGCGACGACACTGAACTTAAAATGCACAATTATGTTAACGGACATTGTTACGATAAGATATTTTCAGGACATTTTGCATCTATCGTGTTACTCGCCCTCATTGTTGGCGGCAAGGGGTTAGTTGATAAATCGGTTTTGGTGATTGGATGCTTACTTTATGCTTTTATTATTATCTCTTTAAGATATCATTACACTGCCGATTTAGCAGTAGGAGCATTAATAGCTTTAGTAGTGTACCAGAATAAAATGTCTGTAACAAACTTATTTAATATGTAATTGTCTCTTCAAAATGTTTTTTTATTGCAAAAGTTTGTGAAATGGTATCATTAGGATATACGGTTTTTTATCGTATATCCCATTTTTTATCGATAGAATTATTTTATCTCTCCAGATAAAATATTTATACAAAGAGATAAAGTATAACTTAAACTTTATAAATCCAGATAAAGTATTTAAGATCATTTATCTGAAAACATAAAATATCGGATGCGAACAAAATTATTATAATAAAAATGGCCAAGATGTCAACTTTCCAATCAAGTTTTACAAGCAAAGGAAAATACCGAGAAGAATATTTTAGCAAAATAAAATCTAAGTTGAAGGATGTTTCATCCGTGTAAATAATTATAAGTGTATATTATTTTTAAAAATAATATAAGATTGCAAATTCTATATTTTTGTCATGCAAATATGATTTATAATACTTATTTTAAGGGTAGTGTATACCCTACAACTCGTATTTTACCTAATATTTATAAAACTTACACCTTCCGTTACGATGTATCTTGGGATCATAACTTTTTTATTCGTGTACTTAACAGTTTCGTATAATACGATAATTTCAAGCCCATCCTCGCGTGATAATTGCTTAAAAATATTTATGGAATCTCTAAAATCGGGTCTAAAAGAATTGAGATCCCATAATTCTAGTTTTTTATCAGTATGAATAAACTCTATAGCAAAAGGTGATGTATGTTTATTGGTAGAAGTATCTTTAATGATTTTTTTCTCGCCGGATTGTGGATATCTCACTTTTGCCATTACATTTTTAGCATAAAAAAGACCCGGTAAAACTTTATCTTTTTCCATCTTACAAAAAATCAAACATAAAGTTTTACATTTTATTTTTGTACAGACAAATAATGGATTCTAAAGAATTGTTGATTGTAGTTATTTGTTTTTTTGCAGGGTTTGTTATATCTTGGTTAGTCGGTGGTAAAAAGAAAGGTTCCGAAGGAAAATATTTTCCTAATTTCGTCGTGGTGACTAATACAGACATTGAAAAATGTAGTCCAGACATAGAAATGTGTTATCATATCCATCATTGGATTTTCTTGGCTGTGTTATTGGCTGGTTATTTCTCTCTTAATTACATGATGGGTTATAGCGCAAGCGTAAAATATTTGTATCTAATATCTCTATACTTGGGCGCGTCGATTTCGGAGTATGTATTTTACGGAGACGACATTTTTAACGTATATAGAAAATGCTATCCTAATTGCTTATAATTATTTATGGTTTTAAGTGTTCAGCGGCTGATTGTGTTTATTAATTTTATTTGGCGCGGTTGATTTTTATATTTTCGGGTTTGCCGAAAATATTTAGGATAGTTTTTATGTATAAATCACGCAAAAAATTATGTGTATGTTACATCGAGGGCAGTAAATCCTGCAAATTGGCCAGGATTTCCAAATGTTACGGGAGCAAGACTAGATGGCGACATAGGTTGAATCTTATACGCGTCTGTAGTTAATATAGTTAATAAGCCCAATTTTATTAGTCCGGCTGAAGGATCCGAAAACACCATAACAGGGAAATATTTATTATTGGTAGGTCTAAACCCTACAGGAAATACTGCAGACCCTGTTATATTTTGAGCTGAAACAGTAATTATAAAATCACCAAAATTACTAAAAGATGCTTGTATTACATTCCCTACTTTAATAAAATTAATTGTTAATAGTTGTGATGCCCAAGGACCAACTACAGTTGTATTAAATACTGAAGTTGAAGCATATGAAGGTGCTAAGGTTGTTAATTGTCCAACTGAGTTACAGTACATTGGAAGACTGTCATTTATACTAGGGGTCACTCCTCTTATTCCACTCTGAAAATTTGTATTGTGAGTACCCGGTTGTCCTATTCGTATTACATTTGAAATACCAGCATCTACATTTCCAATAAGAATCGAATTGCTATAATTACTAACAGTTCCCCCAGCAGAAGATCCTATGCAAATGTTATTTATACCATTTGTTATAGAGTAACCAGCTTGATTCCCCATCAATGTATTAAATGATCCTCCCGTCGTTAAAAAACCAGTTTGAAACCCAAACGCAGTATTTGAAGAAGCATTCATAGATGGCATACAGGATACGCCATAATTACAATTATTGTTACCTGTTGTTAGAGCAGTTAAACAGTTAGAGCCGTATCCACAGTTTTCACCGCCAGCCAACAAGGAGGATAAACAACCACTACCGACTCCACTATTATTATTTGAAGTACATACTGTTCCGACCGCATTACCAACAAAAACATTTTGAGATCCACCTGATACGGGTCCCGCTCCATTTCCAAGAAATACAGATGCACGCCCGTTAATTGGTTCAAGTCTACCATTATTACCTACAACTAACCGATTATTACCAGCTATACCATTTGTTGCTACGACAATACTTTGATTATCGGTCGCTCCAAGAAAATTTGTAGCCGAATTGGTTCCAGCATTACCTGTCAAAGACCAACTTGGAGTAGGAATTGTAGGAGTTTGCCATATGGCTGTAGTTGTACTATTAGCGGTTAGGACTTGTCCTATTGATGGAACCGGTGCAACAAAAGTACTAACACTAGCTGCTCCACTATTAACAAATAATGAACGAGCTGTTATTGTATTTGTATTAGCAGTCAGTGTTTTATTAGTTAATGCTTGAGTATCAGTTAATCCTACAAAGGCCGAAGCTGGATTAGCTTTTAAGGTGAAAGCTGACGCGCCAGTTGAAATGAGAACATTATTAGTTGTCGGATTCGATATACCAGATCCGCCAAATTGAGGGGAAATAAGAGTACCATTCCACACACCAGTCGAAACAGTTCCTAACGTGGTTATAGATGATTGTCCGACATAATTTGAAGCTATATTTACACTAGCTCCAACCACAACCCTATTAAGCGTCCCCACAACATTAAAAGCATTTCCTATTTGATTCATCCCATTTCCAGCTTGTAAATTTTGAGAACCTGACGTTTGAATAAAAATAACATCAGAATTTCCTGGTGTTGGTAACGATGGAACGAAACTAACAATACTTTTAAACAAAGTCCATCCTGTATTTATATTAACTGAACCATTTGTGACAAATATTGATTTGTTAGATAATGTTTCAGCTGGTGCTTGGTCAAAATCGGTTGTTCTTAGCAAAACCCAATTACCCCCGTTTGTCCAGTAGACCCTGTTTGACCCGTTGTACTTAATGTACCAGAAGGTATCCATTCATCGGTGGTACCAAAATAAAGTAATTCAGCTGCCACGTCATAAGCAATTGCGCCAGAAGATGGTGTCAAGGTTCTATTGATAGAACTTTCCAAATTAAATCCGTTGGGGATCACTAATTGACGCGTTGCGGTTACAAAATCGTTGAGACTCGAAGAATTACTAAACGACATAATTTAATATATATAATATTATATATATATTTCATAATTTTTGGTAAATGTGTTTTATTAATTTTTGCTAGAGAGAGAATATAAATATTTTGTTGGAGAAATGTAAACAAGAAAACTTGTAAAAATAAAAAATGCCTTCAATATCCATGATTGTGATGAGTATATTATTTGTCGTTATAATTATTCTGGTTGTTTTTGTTTTCTTATATCAAAAGTCGAATTCAAATGCGAACCTAAACAACGTACTTTTTCCTTTTTCCGCAGCTATTAAGCCAGGAGATAAATCAGTTTATTTAAAAAATGCAGCTGGTACTTCTCAAATAGATTGTTCTTCAGTGGGTGGTAAAGTTAACATCGTAGGAGCATGGGTAGAAACTATTGACCCGTTTGGTTCGTGTACGGGTAATTCAGCTAGTGTACTTAATTTGACTTGCGGATTAAGGGGTGCCAAAATACCGTGTAAACAATCAGCCGATTGTGGTTCTGGTATGACTTGTTCGGCGGGTATATGTACACCTTCTGCGTGTCCATTGACTGATGATAAAGGGAATTTCAAATCATCAAATTGCTCATGTGGCGATAGTTATTGTCTAATACAGCCCGGAACTACATGCGACCCGGCTAATTCTGAATCTTGTAACGATCCAAACGGCACAATGATGTATTGCGACCCTTCTAGTAAAACTTGCCAAGTAAATCCTGGGCAAAATTGTATGGCACCAGATCCTTATACTGGCAGATTTTGCGCTTCTTACCCTTTATGTTCGAATGTTGCAGTTCCTCAAAAAGGTACTTGCGCAAAAGACGGTGATTGTGCAAAAGAAACTAGTTGTATAGACGGGGTGTGTGTACCTAAAAATGTTGTTAATAAGGTGTGTAACCCGAACGGTAGTTGCAAACCCAGAGACGCGTCGGCTTATCTGGCTGCAAAGTGTGATGGCCAAGATACTTGCGGAGTTTTGTTCGATCCATCAGACATTAATAGCGGGTTTGGACCTGCTCCGTGCGCTAATATGAACCAAAATCAACTCCCAATAACACCAGGGCAAGGAACTAACTATAATCAAGGTTATTACGTACACGGTTTATATACTTGCATTGTTCCGCAGTAAAAATACTTGATAATTCTATTTTTTACTCAAACGAGTAAAAAAATATTCGCATAGCCTATTTGTTGGAACCAAAATTGTTTTTAGAAATCCAACTCCAATTCCATTGTTTTTCATGATACTTCTCGATAATTTCCATTGAGATGTTAGGGTTTTCTGAAATACAACACCAATTCCACTCTCTATCAGGATACTTCTCTATAATTTCCATTGTGATGTTAGGGTTTTCTGAAATACGATACCAATTCCACTCTCTATCAGGATACTTCTCTATAATTTCCATTGTGATGTTAGGGTTTGAAGAAATACGATACCAATTCCACTCTCTATCAGGATACTTATCGATAAATTCCATTGTAATGTTAGGGTTTGAAGAAATATATTTCCAATTCCACTCTCTATCAGGATACTTCTCTATAATTTCCATTGTGATGTTAGGATTCATAGAAACCCAAGCCCAATTCCATGGTTTTTCAGGATACTTCTCGATAATTTCCATTGTGATGTTAGGATTTTGAGAAATAAAATTCCAATTCCAGTCTTCAGACTTATCAGGATTTTTCTCAATAAATTCCATTGTGATGTTAGGATTATTAGAAATAAAATTCCAATCCCAGTCTTCAGACTTTTCAGCATACTTATCGATAATTTCCATTGTGATGCTAGGATTTTGAGAAATACTACACCAATTCCATGGTTTTTCAGGATACTTCTCGATAAATTCCATTGTGATGTTAGGATTTTGAGAAATAAAATTCCAATTCCAGTCTTCAGACTTATCAGGATTTTTCTCAATAAATTCCATTGTGATGTTAGGAGTATTAGAAATAAAATTCCAATTCCAGTCTTCAGACTTATCAGGATTTTTCTCAATAAATTCCATTGTGATGTTAGGATTATTAGAAATAAAATTCCAATTCCAGTCTTCAGACTTTTCAGCATACTTATCGATAATTTCCATTGTGTTGCTAGGATTTTGAGAAATACTACACCAATTCCATGGTTTTTCAGGATACTTCTCGATAAATTCCATCTTTGTGTTAGGATTTCGAGAAACCCAATTCCAATTCCACCCTCTATTAGGATATTTTTCAATTAAAGTCCAAAGTTGATTACAGTACTTGAGGTAATTATGCTTGTGACCTTTATGAAAACTTTTACATGTTTCCATTAACATTTTGAAGGTTTTAGAATCTTTGACAAATCCTATAATCAAATCAAAAAGTTCAGTAGGGAAAATGGGTATTTCATTTTGAATTTCCATAAAATATAAGTTCAGTTTATTTTATCGGAAATTCGTATTTTTTCCCATTTTTATAGGAAATTCGTATTTTTTCCCATTTTTATAGGAAATTACTATAAAAATAAAACTCTCTTATGGGTCGACAGTTTTTTTTTACTTTAGTGAAAGTAAAAAAAACAAACCGAACTAGAGTTGAGCAAAAAAATAAAGTGAACTTTATATACAAAAGTGTTTCACTACCAATTATTAAAACATCCAAAAAAATGGCTATGTCTGCGGGTGAAATTGTGATGCTCGTGTTTTTGTTAATTATCGTCGCGTTAGTTATATGGTATTTTGTCGTGGCTTATCAATATGGTCAAAAATTAAATAACTTTTCGTATACAAGAGGAGCTAACTTGGACACCAAAGATAAAAATAAAGGCGTTGTAAATCTAACTTGCGAACAAGGTAGTGAAATTTGCGTGTGGAATGCTACGGCTATATGTTCTGGCGCCAAAAATAGTGTTTCTAACACGGAAGGGGGTCCAGAACCGATATCAAACGGGGCTGATGGTAATTCTGCTTATGGAAAATTTGACATAAATAATACAATAGATTTGACTAAAGACATGCTTACTAAAGCGAATGGTAATCAATCTTATTCTTATAATTTTGATGTGACAAATAGAAATTTTGGGACTAAAACGTGTCCAATGAACTATGACGTAAAAAATGGATCCGGCCAAAGACCTCAATTGATAGCAACATATTCGTGTATTCCGAAGGGAACGAAATGTGTCAGTAGTGTTCCGGTTATTCCACCAAAACCTCCAGGTCCTCCGCCGCCTCCTTCAAATAAATTTTCGAGAGTTGGTTCAGAAATTGGGTTGAATACTATAAGTATAAATAATAAAAACCAAATCTGTGGTACTAAAGGCTCAGAGTCCTTTTTATGTTCAGATAATTATAAGTCCCAGCTTCAATGGAAATCGGTAAAAAGCGACTTGATACAAATCTCTTTGTCGGATTCTGGACATTTATCAGGAGCTGATATTCGCGGAGCCGCTATTTACGTAGGTGATTTTAATAATCCGTCCATGACTCCTATAGCAGGAACTGGGCCTTTTGGGCTTTCTGGTGCGGGGATACCTGTATCGTGGACAACAAACAAACAATTTAAATCAACTGTGCAAAGGGTTATGGGCAATAACCCAACGGGAACTAATCCTTTGTGGATATCTTCTACAATTGCAAACTCTGTCACTAATCAGACATTTGGTTATGGTTGGACCAATTTTGATTCGAATAAAAACGGAGACATTTGTGGCATTAAAGACAATAATCTTAGTTGTTTCGATAATAATGGTATCGGTAGAGGTAATATTTCTACCCCTTTTGTTCCTAAATTTGTTTCTTTAAATAGCAAAGGATTACTTTGTGCTACTACAAAGACTGGAGATATATCATGCGCTAATATGAGCTCTTGGACGCAAACAAATCCAAAATGGGACATAGTGTCACAAGGTCAAGACTTTGGGGCTTTATCAATCAACGATAGTGGTGTTATTTGCGCTATTAAAAACTCGGATGGTACGGTATGGTGTAATCAATAATTTTTTTATAACCAAAAGTCGATAAACTAAAAGAATTATTTTTTTCATTTTTTATTCTAATATTTTAGTTTTCATACATATGTATGAAAACTATTTGCGCCATATACAATTTAGAACTCAAAGAGATGTTTTATATATCATTCGCATTATCGAGGGATAGTTTGCATCCACCTTGCAAACAACATTTCGTTGAGTTCCGAAGATAAAGATTCATAATAGAACTTTCGTAAAAAACTCCACACTTTATAATCTTTGGTCGTAGGCTTAAGTATTTCAGACCCTTTTAACCACATAATATCTCTAATCTCTCGCTTATCATCATGAAACGACATCTTTTTAAATGTCGACGACGCATACTTAAACGAGACGTTATCCACCGGCAAAAATAAAGTGGATATTCCTTCAACGTTAACCTTGGTGTTTGTCGGCTTAATTACCGTCTCGTATGCTGGTCTTGTAATAGCTATACAAGTTTTAAAAGTTTCTATACTTACTACATTGAACATATCATAAGTTTCTTCGTTGAGTTCTCTTATCGAAGCCTGTAAATCGTGTTCATCTTTTTTCACCCCGCCTCCAAAGTCGGTAACTTCTCCGGATTTTGCATGTATACCCATCAACATATAAAGTTCGTAAACTCCTTTCGAATTTTTAATAAATGTATAGGGTACCACCGAAGCCCTCTTGGATCGAACATTCTGAAGATTTATTCCGAAAACTATTTTTGTAGTCGACATGATTTATTCGAATATAATTTTTTCGAAATCAAACTTTTTTATCACTTTTTCCACCAATATGGTTTTTCCATTTCGACTCTTTTTTTAAGAATCGGGTCAAATTTAGTCCAACTTATTAAATGTTTTTTATGGTTTGACATGTAATATTTTCGATAAGCAGTCATACAAGAGGCTGCCGACATTTTCTTTTCTCTCCATCTACATTCTTCGAACATCGCTTGAGGCATAGGAAGAGTGAAAGATAAAGGATTATTTTTGGAACTTTCAATCCGTAATTTTGAAATACTTTTGGGAGGATTCTTAATTAGAAAAAGAAGAAGAGATTCACAGCCGTGAATTTTGTGTACCGGATGATCATACCTAAATCTCCATTCATCACACAAAGCTAGTGCAAGTTTTGCTACGTAAATGTAATTATTAATGTGACCTCTTGCCCAAATTGCGCACGGATGATTTTGGTGAGTTTTTTTGTAAAGTTTATGATCATTCATGAGAGTAAAAGCTTCTTCGCTGTCCAAAACATGCCAAGCTGTGCACAAAAGTTGGCACAATTCTAGAATCATCTTAATAACATGCTTATCGAAATGGTATCTGGCACATCTTTTCACACATATAGATAGAAAAAAGATATTCATATTCGTAAATAAACGGTAAAAAATATAGTATTTTTCAAAAATATATGTCATTTTTAATTCTGCTAAAATTTCTATAAATTTAAAATAATTTTATATTTCTATATATTAACAAAAATATAAAATTTATGTCTTCTCAATCATCTAACAATTCTTCAGCTACATACGGCTCTCTTTCAGTGTCCCAGACTTTAAGTTTACCGATCGGACAAAATTTGGGAAACGCTTTGACCAGAACATTAGTGCCTACTTCCGGTAGTATCGCTTTTGATAGTACTAATCAAAGCTTATATTTTGGAACAACTACAGTGTGGTTGAGACTAGCCTTGGATGTGTAGTGTAAAAACTATACTTTTGATAAATTTATCACATCGAATGTGATAAATTATAAGATTCAAACACTAAGACTTCTCACACGACGAATCCTCCACCATGGCACCATATAAATACTTTAAAATTTTAAGATTGAACTTTTGGTTAAAATTTGTTGTTTTTCTACCTATCAAGTCCCAGTTTGGATACACCCCTTTATTTAATTTGCACGCATACTTTATGGGTACTTTGGTGACACTGAATAAATCCACCACAAAAAGATCCAGGTATGTGCATATCAAATCAAACCAATCTTCTTCGTCAAATTCCGATGTATCAGATTGATCATCGAACCTATCAGTACCGTAATTAAGTATCGAGTACACTAATCGTGGCGTTTCGTCTATTTGTCTGAAAAACAATTTTGCTCGTTCTATAATGTCGAAAGTTGAATCTTTTGCTATGGATACAATACAAAAATAATCAGTGGTTCCATAAAATTCTCTTAAAAAACTTCTTGTAAACTCCAACACAAAATCGTCAAAATCTGTGCTTGTAACTATTTTATCAAATTCGCTCAACATTTATGTAAATTTACGAATTTACAATTGTAAATATTTACGATGTTATTCGTTTTTCTATTTTTGTTTCAAAACTAGAATTAGACTTTTTAGTTGCATTTTACAAGGCAATTTTTTTTTACTTATGAAAATAAGTAAAATGAGTTTGTATATAATTAAATGCTATCTACATTTTTTTAGGTTTATTTTCTGCTTGATCGCGCGAGTTAACAAATTTCAAGTGAACTTTTGGCAAAACACCAGCGTGAGCAATATTTTTATATATCTTCATATTGTCAGATCTGTATACATTCCATGGGTACTCTTTTTCATCATCGATAGTTAGTAAACTATATAATACTAGTTCGTGACCAAACGCTTTTTTTGAATCACGATAATGAACGTTGATATCTTTTATCACTTCGTATCCATCGTATCCACAAATTACAATATTGGTTCCTCTTTTTACCATTTTCACAAGATTTTTGTAATCTTCAGTTTGTTTTGCTAAATGTTCGTACGCTTTACAATAAAAATATCTAGATTGAACGTAAGTAAATCTCTTTTCAACGCCCCCAGTAGTTGTATGTACACTATACAAAGGAGAATTTCTGTTTTCACCGTTTATTTCTTTCCTCATATTGGCCATCGTTTTGGTATCGAATTTATGTCTATGAGCAATCTCGTCTTCGTACCCTATTATCTGTCTTGTCCTAAATTCTTCTGTAGGATCCCCGTTTTTATCCACTTCGTTAGGGTAAACTTTGTTGTATTGATGATAATTTTCTATGTTTAGAGAAATCGGTAAACTTTTGTCATTTAAAATCTGACAGTGTTCCACAGGACCGAGTTGCATAGGGCTTAGAGAAGAACACCCAAACCCGTCTTTTCTGTTCTGATGTTTGTTGTTGGGGAAAACGTTCAAGTATCCTTCTTTTAAAGGTACATCTTTCATCATTCTCATCGCAAAGCATCCAATTTGCCCTCGAGATTTATTTGATCTATTAATTAACTTGGCTTTTTCCACGCTTTCAAGATGATCAGTGTAATCATTGGCTTTTTTTACTATCTTATTTTTGTCTTTTGGTAAAGTCTCTCTTTTATTCTTATCGGAATGGACACCACAAAGGTATTTTTTATTTTCTAAATAATAAGCATTATTTGTACAAGGTAATTTGTCAGAAGCTTTCAAAGCTTGACATTTAATAGAACCATAGTAAATTGTGTCTACAACATCCATTTTAAATCGAACAAATATATTTTATTATTTCCAAAAAATGTCATTTTTATACGTTACAATACATCACCATTTTTAATTTCAGCAGTTTGATATCCTAACAAGAAAAGTTTTAATTTTCCATCTCCATCGACGTTAATTTCAAAAACTGCACTCTCTTTATATTTTATAACGACCAATGTTGTATTTGAACCGTGTGATTTTAATTTCATCTCGATATTAGCCCACATAGGCAACATTATCAATCTATGAAAATATCTAACAAATTCTTCTTCTGGAAAATAATTATCTTCGTATTCTTTAGAGATCGCCACCGCTAATATTTTAGTTATACCATCGTCCACATAACTTAGAGGAAAATTATCCATCAATCCTCCGTCAGAAATATAATTGCCTTCATGAAGAATTCTTTGGAATAAAATAGGTAAACTTGAGGAAAGTTCAACAGCGCGCAAACAAGACATATCAGGATGTGTATCAGGAGAATAATATTCGCATTTCATTTTCGTAACATTGGATGCAGTTGATATTAGAGTTTTACCAGTCAGTTTTCTCAGTTCTGATAAAGTGGGGACAAAACCAAATTTTGATTCTATCATATCCTTTATTTTGTTTGAAAAAGATTGTATAGGTAATATACCCATATTTTTTATAACATCCCATATTTCTATTTTTTCTGGCATATCGAAAAAGTTACATGTTTTATATATTTCAGTGAATATATCCAAAGGAGGATAACCACAAATAAGTAAAAGACTTATAACAGAGCCTATAGAAGTTCCACAATAAGTTACGACCTCGTCCATATTATAATAACTTTTTTCGTAATAATATTGTAAAGCTCCTAAAATCAAAAGACCTTTTGTCCCACCCCCGCTTAATACGACTGTTTTAAAAAAATCTCGCGTTTGATTTTCCATAAAATTTTATTTATAGTAGCTTATCGATGTTTTATAATATTAATTTAAACTTGTTACCGTGTTTATATTATTTTCGCATGATAGCTTAAAGGTGTTTATTAGATTTAATAAACACAATGACAGATTTTTTGTTTAATGTTTTATCAACTAACGAATCATATAAAGAAGAAATTGAATGCTTCCAGTGTAAAAAACTAGATCTGAATCTAGTTCGCCCATGCAATAATAACGAGTGTACAATTCGTATGCATGAACCATGTTATAGAAAAACATATGATCGAAAATAATAATTTGTGCGAATGCGGGTCGCCAATTATTTGTGTTAAAGTTAACAAATTGAATAAGGTTAATTGTTGTTGGGATGTATTAAACTGGATTGTGCAAATATTATTGTTATTGGCTATACCAGCATCTATTGTATCGATGAGTTTTGGATTTTGGGTTGATATACCTGATAAAAAAATAAATAATGGCCCCCTTACTATTACTACCATATTTTCTTCTTTTTTCTCTTTAATTGTTTGTATGTCATTTGTATTTGTTCATATTATTCGATTCGAATTAATTAAAAAGTATGAAAATATCATCGGATTATGTTCATTAATTGTCATCAATTTTATTTTGTTTATATATCACGTTATTGGATATTTAGTTTCTAAATATTATTATGATATAGATACATTTTTTAACTATGTTACTTGTGGATATGGTTATATAATTTCTTTGTTTGTTTTAGTTGCTGGAATAGTTTTTTGTTCCATATCATTTTGTGTTTGTAAATTATCAAACAATATTCAAACGCAAAATTCTAAAGAAGTCGTTAAGTATGGTGTCGTTGTTAATGAATTATATTATAAATAAATGATTATTATCAATAACTAAATAAACAACCAACTATGAATATCATATCTTGGAGAATACTTTCCACAAAACAGAAATAATAAATATGTGCGTCCGTCTGAAGTAGTAACCAATTTAATGGAAAAAGTTCTTTTTCCAAAAAATACACTTATTTATGCATGCTTATATTTTTACACTATTTTAGTGTAAAAATAGTCAAAAACTAAATCATCTACTTTCATCCGAATCATCGTCCGAATCATCATCTTCATCCGAATCATCATCTTCATCCGAATCATCATCTTCATCCGAATCATCTTCATCCGAATCTTCATCTTCCGAATCATTTTCATCTGAATCTACCAATTCATCGTCTTCGTCACTATCATCAAGATCTTTATCGTCATCATCTTCTTCGTCAGAAGAATCTTCTAGGTCGTCTGAGACGATTTCGTCTTCGGAATCGCTCAATTCTTCGTTTTCATCTTCATCAAAATCTGAATCGTGTATGGAATCGGATTCTTCGTCGTCGCTTGCATACGGTAAATTGTAGTTCCACTTATTTCTGATACAAATTT
>Ga0315273_10000845_pt1 | contig 33483 bp, 32 predicted proteins | sample YL17G02_0_MG_FD_205753 | JGI IMG/M metagenome (GOLD analysis project Ga0315273, IMG submission 205753) | Sediment microbial communities from Yellowstone Lake, YNP, Wyoming, USA - YL17G02_0 | ecosystem: Environmental > Aquatic > Freshwater > Lake > Sediment | place: USA: Wyoming | collected...
CTTCCACGAGGTCACCGGCTGGCCCTACAGCGAGATGTTCCCTCTGGCCCAGCTCGCCTGGCTGCGCGCGCACCGGCCGGAGGCCTGGGAACGGGCGGGGCACGTGGGCATGAACACGGACTGGCTCCTTCACCGGCTGTCCGGGAAGTGGGGCATGGACCCTTCCACGGCGACCACCTTCTACCTTTATAACCAGGTGTCGGGCGCCTGGCACAAGCCGCACCTGGAGCTGCTGGGGCTCGCGGAGGAGCAGCTTTCTGCGCTCGCTTCCTCGGGGCGGGCGCTGGGGCCGCTCACCGCGGAGGCCGCCCGCGACACCGGCCTTCCGCCCGGCACCCTGGTCGTGCTGGGCTGTTTCGACCACCCCGGGGCGGCGCGCGGCACCGGCGTGCTGGACCCCGGCGACCTGCTGCTGTCCTGCGGCACCTCCTGGGTGGGCCTGTACCCGGTAGAGGAGCGGGCGCCGGCCGTGCGCCAGAAGCTGCTGGTCGACCCCTTCCTGTCCCCGCGGGGGCCTTGGGCGGGGATGATCGCGCTGACGGCTATCGGGGTGACCATCGAGAAGTACATCGACCGCTTCCTGCTCCTGCCTGGCGAGGAGCCGGGGCGCAAGTACGAGATCTTCAATGCCGCCGCCGCCCGGACCCCCGCCGGCGCCGGGGGCTTGAGCCTGGACCTGTACCGCGACCCGACCGATTTTCTGGCCGAGGTGCGGGACCCGCTGGCCGGCCACCCCCGGGAGCACCTGGCCCGGGCCCTGATGGAGGGGGCGGCCTTCGTGATGCGCCGCAAGATCGAGGAGCTGGCCGCCGCCGGCATCAGGGCCCGGCGCCTGGTCATGGTCGGGGGCCCTTCCGAGAGCCCGGTCTGGCCCCGCATCGTGGCCGAGGTGTGCGGGTTGGAGCTCACCCTGCTCAACGGGCAGACCGCCGGCGCGGTGGGCGCGGCCATGCTGGCTGCCGTCGGGGCGGGGCTGTACCGCGGCGAACGGGAGGCCTTCGCCGCCATGGGCGGCGAGGGCGCCACCATCACGCCGGAACCGGCCGCGGTGCGCGAGTACGAGGAGATCTATTCGACATGAACAAGCATGAGCTGCGTTCGATCCGTCTCCTGGAGATGCTGCAGTCCAGCAAGCGCCTGGACGTGCAGGCCGTAGCCAGGAGCCTGGCGATCTCGGAGGCTACCGCCCGCAGGTTCTTCAGCCAGCTAGAAGAGGAGGGCAAGGTCATCCGCGTGCACGGCGGGGTGCAACTGGCCCCGCAGTTGGGCTACGACTACTCTTTCCGGGCCTCCGCCGCCCACCACCAGCGCCAGAAATTGTTGATCGGGGCGCGGGCCGCCGAGCTGGTCCGGGACAACGAGCGGATCTTCCTGGACTCCGGCACGACGGTGCTGAAGCTGGCCGAGACCCTTTCCCTGCGCATCCAGACCGGGGCCCTGCGCAACCTGGTGGTGCTGACCAACTCGGTGACCCACCTGGAGACCATCGCGCGCTGGTGCAAGGTGATCCTGATCGGCGGGGAGATCCGGGTCGAGCGGCTGGACGTGTGCGGCTCCTTGGCCGAGACCAATCTACAAATGTTCCACGTCAGCAAGGCCTTCCTGGGCGCGGACGCGGTGAGCCTGAACGGAGGCTTCATGACCACCGACGAGCGCACCGCCAAGATGAACCAGATCGTGGTGGAGCGCGCCGACCAGGCCTACGTGCTGGCGGACTCCAGCAAGTTCGGCAAGAGCTCGTTCGTGCAGTACGCCTCCTTCGGCCAGGTGGAAACGGTGTTCACCGACGCGAGTCTTCCCCGGGACACCCTGGCGGCCTACTCCGAGGCGGGGGCGCGCCTCGAGATTGTGCAGGAGTAGAGGGAGGGCGGCGTCATGGCGGTCGTCGAGGTGCGGGAGCATGACCGGGAGATCTACGAGCGCTCGCTGCGTGATTTCCTGCCGGAGAAGCTGATCGATATCCACACCCACGTGTGGCTGGCCCGCCACCAGCACCGCGCCGAGGGTCCCTCCCGGGTGGTGAGTTGGCCGGACCGGGTGGCCCCCGAGAACCCCATCGAGGAGCACCTGGAGTGCTACCGGCTGCTGTTCCCGGGAAAGCACGTCACGCCGTGCATCTTCGCCGGGCTGATCGACGAGGTGTCGGCGGATGCGGCCAACGCCTACGTGCGCGAATCAGCCCGGGCTCACGGCCTGCCCGCCCTGCTGTTCGCGCTGCCGCGGTGGGAAGGGCAGGAGGTGGAGCGCCGCGTTCTGGAGGGCGGTTTCCTGGGCATCAAGGGGTACCTGAACCTGGCCCCGGTCTACCTGCCGCGCCAGGAGATCCGAATCTTTGATTTTCTTCCCCACTGCCAGCTGGAGGTCATGGACCGCCACGGCTGGATCGTGATGCTGCACGTGCCCCGCGATGCGCGCTTGCGCGACCCGGTGAACCTGGCCCAGATCCTGGAGATCGAGGAGCGCTACCCCCGTCTGCAGCTCATCCTGGCGCACGTAGGCCGGGCCTACTGCGACGAGGACGTGGGCGAGGCCTTCGAGGTGCTGAAGAGCACCGAGCGGCTGGTGCTCGACTTTTCGGCCAACTGCAACGACCGGGTGTTCGAGCAGGCCCTCCGCGCCGTGGGGCCGAAGCGCTTCCTGTTCGGCAGCGACCTGCCGATCCTGCGCATGCGCACCCGGCGGATCTGCGAGAAGGGTGTATATGTGAACCTGGTGCCCAAGGGGCTGTACGGGGATGTATCCGGGGACAAAAACATGCGCGAGATCGAGGAGCCGGAGGCCGGGCGGCTGACCTTCTTCATGTACGAGGAGCTCCTCGCCCTGCGGCGGGCTGCGGAGAGGATCGGCCTGTCCCGCAGCGAACTGCAGGACGTTTTCTTCGGCAACGCCGCGCGGATCCTGGGCCGGGCCGGGTTCCGCGGTCTCGAGCCGGCCTGAAGGCCTGAGGGCTGAAGGAGGGCGGATGGCGCACCCGTACTTCGAGAGGACGCCGTTGGACGCGCGTTGCTACGAAACCCACCTGCGGCCACGGCTGCCGGCGGGCATTTTCGATGTGCACGTGCACCTTAACCTTCCCGAGCACCTGCGCGAGGTGCCCGCGGAACGCTGGCGCTCCGACTGGGCGCTGGAAAGCGGGCACCTGCTGCCGGTCGAGGACGCCTATGCCTGCGCGCGGGAGCTGTTCCCGGATGCGCGGTACGCGATCGCCGGCATGCCCTGGCCGATCCGCGAAGCCGATCTCGAGGCCAACAACCGCTACCTGGCGGACAAGCGAGCCGAAGGAGTGGTCGCCCCCTTCATGGCGGTGCGGCCGGAGTGGGTGCCGGAGGAGGTCGAGCAGGCCCTCCTCGCGGGAGGGTTCGTGGGGTTCAAGCCCTACGCGGACATGGTGAGCGGGGTCAAAGGGGCTGACTTGAGCATCTTCGATTTCCTGCCTCCCCGGCAATTGGAGATCCTGGACCGTCACGGCCGGGCGGTGCTGCTGCACCTGCCGCGCCGGGAGCGCATCGCCGACCCCGACAACGTCCGCGAGCTGCGGGAGATCCTGGAGCGCTACCCGCGGGTCACGGTCATTGTCGCCCACCTGGGCCGCTCCTTCTGCCCATATTACCTGCGCGAGGGTCTGCGGCAGCTGGGGCGGGACGCGGAAGGCCTGTACTTCGACACCTCGGCGGTGATCAACCCCGCCACCTACGAGCTGGCCTTCGACCGCCTGGACCCGGAGCGCATCCTGTTCGGCACCGACATGCCCATCCTGTTCTGGCACGGGCGGCGTACCTGGACCGAGCGGGAGTACCGCAACCTCTGCCGGGAGCCCTTCTCCTGGAACACGCAGCGCGAGCCGCCGGAGGTGGAGGCAACTTATACCCTTTTCCTTTACGAGCAGATGCGCTCGCTCCTGGACGCGGTCGACCGCCACCGGCTCACCCCCGTCCAGAAGGAAGGGGTGTTCTGGTCCAACGCCCGCAGGGCGTTGAAGCTGGACTGAGACGGCCCCTCCGGCGGAATTTTTCCTGGCGGCTGTATTTCCGCTTGCACTATACTTGCTCCTACCTGCTCTGTTGTCACACCCAAGGGGTATTCTTGGGCTTGGAGGAAATGGTATGAAACGCAGCCTTCCCTGGGTCGCGGCTTCGCTACTGCTTGCGTTCGCGGTCTGTGGCTTGCTGCTTTCGGGCTGTTCCCGCGGCCAGCAGTCCTTGTCGGACGAGGAGGCCTACCAGCGCTTCCTGGGCACGTGGGAGAACACCGAAATCCAGATAAGTCAGCCGTTTGGGAAAGCAGTGCTGCAACCGGACTATGTCATGAAGCTCTGGGTTCGGAAGGATTCTCCGTCCGCCTATGCGGCTACAGTCACGGTTAAAAAGACCTGGGTCGATGCGGAAGGCGGCACTTGTTGCCAGTACTTCTTTACCTTTTTCGAGCGCACCAAGGGCCAGGGGTTGGGCCTGATGAGGTTGGACAAAGCCAGAAAGGTCCTTGAGCTGAACCAGAAGTACGGAAAGGAAGACGATGTCCACCCTGACCGGATCGAACGGAAGTCTCCAGGCGAGAACTGGACCTTGTACATGATCTTCTACCGCAAGTAGCCGGGCCGGCGCCGCGCGAAGCGCTCCAGAAGGGGACCGCCCAGGATTAGCGCGAGGGAGGCCAGCTGCAGCGGCCGGATCGGGGTGCCGCGGAACACCGCCAGGTACACCAGGGCCAGAAACGGGGTCAGGTAGACCAGGGTGGAGGCCAGGGCCGTGTCGCTGTACCGCAGGGTCAGGACCCAGAACAGGGCCCCCAGGCCGTTGGCCCCGGCGCCCACCACGGCCACCATGAGCCAGGCGCGGCCGGAGGGCAGGGTGAGGCGGATGGCCCCGGCGGCGGACAGGATCAGGGCCAGGACGGTGAAGCACACGAAGGAAGCCCCCAGGTACAGGAACATGGCGGTCAGCGGCTCGCGGCCGCCATGCCGCTTGGACAGCACCGAGAAAAGCCCCCAGAAAAAGGCCCCCGCGGCGGCGCTGGCGTATGCGGGCAGATTCTCCGCCCGGAAGCGGATCCAGTTCCATCCAGATACCAGCAGGTACACCCCGGCGAAGGCGGTGAGCATGCCCAGCACCTTGTTCCAACTCAGAGGCTCCCTCAACAGAGGCACGGACAGGATCAGCACCCACAAGGGCCATACGTAATTGATGATGTTGGCGTCTCCGGCTGCCTCCGGCCTCAGGGCGAAAGCCAGGTAGTACAGGGCGGTGTAGGGGAAGTTCGCGCCGGCGCCCAGGCCCAGCAGGGAGGCGAGCTGGCGTCCCCGCAACGCGCGCAGGGCCGGCCACCGGCCGAAAGCGGTCGCGGCCAGGGCCAGGGTCATGGTGCTGAAGCCCGAGATCAGGGCATTGGCTTCCCAGATCGGCAGCTCCTTGGAGACCTCCGATACCAGGAGTGGCGTGGAGCCCCACAGCAGGATCACGGGAACCAGGAACCACAGCCCGCGCGCGGAAGTCTTGGCGGTCACCGGCTATACCTTCACCCGCCCCAGCAGGCGCATGCCGTTGTCGTGGAAGATGGCCCGCAGTTCGGCCTCGGGTATCCTGGCCCGCTCCGCGGCCCGGCGTATGGCCAGGATGATCTCGTAGACCATGAAGCTGGCACGCATGTCATTGCTCGTAACGCGGTAGGCGCTGGGGGAGGGGCCCGGGAGCACCAGGTCGACCCAGTGGTCCAGCAAGTATACCCGCCTGCCGCGCATGGCCGGCACCGGGAAGTCCGTGGCGAACAGCAGGCGCTCCGGCCCGAGCTCTTCCATGACGATCTGCAGCACCGTGGGGTCCATGACCATGGAGGTGTCCAGCCAGACGTTGTCCAGGCCCTTCAGGCAGCCCACCGCTTTGCTCATCTCGTCGGGCAGGTAGCAGCGCCCGCAGTGGGCCAGCACGATCTGGGCGCCGGGATAGCCTTTCGCTAGAGCGCGCACCCCCTCCTGGATGACCGGATCGGCCAGGCGGCCCGCACGGGGGACGTGCAGCAGCACGATCAGGCGCAGGCGGTCCGCCGGCTCCATCTCCACCGGGCTCAGCATGTCATTGATCGTCCGCTCGCCGTAATCGTCGCCGAACCAGTTCAGGAACACCTTGTAACCCCGGAAGGCGCGCCTGGTCAGCGCTTCCTCCAGCTCCTCGCGGGAGGCCAGGCCCTTGCCGGCGAGCATGAGCGGGTACACCCAGCCTGCCACGCCGGCCTCCGCCAGGTAGCGGTTGGTCTTTTCCACGTCCGCCTGCGGCGTGGGCATGCCGAAGCAGACGGCCTCGTACTCGTTGTCTGGCAGGATCCGGCGGGCGTGGGCTCGCAGACTCTCCACCGGGTATTCCGTATCCACGACCATGTACCGGCCGCCAGGGGAACCGTCCTCGTAAGGCACTTGCCGCCACTGGCTGCGGCTCCACACGTGGGCGTGGAAATCCAGGACCGCGGCCGGCAGTATGGGCCGCACCTCCCCGCGGTAGAAGGGCAGGTCGATCTTTTCGTAGCGCTCCTGCTCGGTCATCGGAGGCGTCTCACACCTTCACGTGCGCCAGCCCCAGCATCTCGGCCACCAGGGCGATCTTGCGGTTGAGGCGTGCGTAGGCGGCGGTGTGGTGGTGGGAGGGGGCGGCGCACAGCCAGCGTTCCGAGAACTCCACGATCCCCCCGCCGCCCCACTGGAAGAAGGTCTGGGGCGCGGCGATGTCGCGGGGTTTCATCTCGACGAATTGCCCCTCCGAGGAGATGAATTGGAAACAGCCGTCGCCCACCGAGCCGACCGAGACCAGCGTCACCTCCCCGGGACGGTAGGAGTAGTTGAAGGAGGCGCCGAAGCCGTGCACGCCTTTGTAGTAGATCGTAGGCACGATCCGCACCTTGTGCTTCCGGTCGGCAAGGGAGGGGTTGCCGTGCCCATCGTGGGAGTTGAACATCAGGTTGCGCTTGTAGTCCAGGATGTAGTGCTCCAGGAAGGTGGAGTGCCCGGCCAGCTCCTCCAGCACGAGCATCGCCAGTGCCCTCAAGACGTCGGCCTCGCAGGTGAAGGGCACGTGGTTCTCCACCAGGCGGGAGGTGCCGAAGAAGGGGATGATGCCGATCTTCTCCTCCGAAAGCCAGACCTGGTCGAACTCGGCCACCGCGTCGAAGCCGCCTTCCCGCACCACTTTCTCCAGGGCCAGGGCCAGGCGCGCGGAGCGCAGCATCATGGGCTCCTCCACCTCGACGCTGCGCCCCAGGTCTTTCTGCTCCTGGATCAAGCCCCGCGCCGCCTTGTCGTCGATCGTCCCGTAGGCGGCGGTAACGTCGTCGTGGTCGATGGGCCAGCAGGTGGCGCCGAAGGTCTCCAGCACGGCGTAGTCGTCCTGCATCAGGTCGGTCATGCCCTCGTAGGGATGCCCGATGATGCCAACCCTGGCGTTGGCCAGGCGCGCCACCGCCCGGGCCGCGGCCAGCAGCTCGCCCAGGCGCTCCTCGGCCGAGGGATTATCGATGGCCCCGGTGACCAGCCAGAAGCGCCGGTGGGAGCGTACCAGGCTGCTCGTGAGCTCCGGCAGCCCGGCCATACCGGAGTTCATCATGATCAGGTCGAAGTCCGCGCTTTCGGGGAACTCGTCGACCAGCTGGGCATTCCAGACGATGATGGGCGCATCCAGCTCCAGCAGAGCGCGCATGGGGACGAGGCCCTTCTGGTAGGCCAGCTCGATCACCACCACCACGTCCACGTCCTCGGCCTTCAGGGCGCGGGCGGCTTTGACCGCCTCCTGCTCGTATTCGAAGAAGCCGGGGTGCACGACCCGCCCGAGGTCCTTGAGCTTGGCGGCGTAGCGCTCGGCCACCTTGCGGGCTTCCCCGCGCATGTGGCCGGTCTTGTTGTACTTGTCCTCCAGCAGCGCGGTGACCAGCAGGCCGATGGTGAACTCTTTTTTAGCTACGGGCATGACGAGGTCCTCCGTGAGTTCATTTCACGAAAAAGCGGTGCGCGGTCTTGTGGGAATAGACCCCGCCCGGGAGCAGGATGCAGCTCGGGAAGTGCGGGCGGTTGGGGGCATCGGGGAAGTGCTCGGTCTCCAGGCACAGCCCGTAGTGCTTGTTGTAGACGGCGCCTCCCGCGCCGGCCAGGCCGTTCAGGAAGTTGCCGGTGTACAACTGAACGCCCGGCATGGTGGTCCAGACCTCCATGCCGCGTCCGCCGGAGGGCTCATACAGCGTGGCCAGGCGCCGGAAGGCGCGCTCCGCGGTGCCCCCCACCCAGCAGTGATCGTAGCCCCCGCTCATCTTGCCGATGTCGCGCCCGATCGGCTTGCTGGAAGTGAAGTCCAGCGGAGTGCCCCGGACGCTTAATACCTCGCCGGTGGGTATGAGCTCCGCGTCCACCGGCAGGTAGAACGGGCAGTCCAGCTGCAGCTCGTGGTCCAGCACCGTTCCGGCGCCGGCCAGGTTCCAGTAGCTGTGCTGGGTCAGGTTTAACGGGGTGGGACGGTCGGTTTTAGCCAGGTACTCGAAGGAGAGCTCGTTGTCCTCGGTGAGCCGACAGGTCACGGTGAGGCGCAGGGTGCCCGGGTAGCCTTCCTCGCCGTCCGGGCTGGTGTAACTCAGGACCACCCCGGCGGAGTTTTTCTCCTGAAAGGGCTTGGCCTTCCAGAGGACCTTGTCAAACCCCTTGAGGCCTCCGTGCAGGTGGTTGGGCCCGTTGTTGCAGGCCAGCCGGTACTGCCGGCCCTCGATCGTGAAAGTGCCCCGGGTGATCCGGTTGGCGAACCGGCCGACCAGGGCGCCGAAGAAGGGGGACTTGGCCAGGTATTCCTCCAGCGTCTCGAAACCCAGATTCACATTGGCGGTTTTGCCCCGGCGGTCGGGCATGGTGAGGGAGGTCAGGATGCCGCCGTAGGTGATGACTTCCGCCGCAAGCCCGCGGGCGTTGGAGAAGCCGTATTTGTCGACCGCCGCGCCGTCGGCCAGCCGGCCATAGGATTGCTTTTGCAGTCTCAAGCGTGGTCCTCCTGCCTGCCCACGGTAGCACGGCTGCCGGATCGAGGCAACGATTGAGACGATCAGCAAGTGGCAAATTCGCTTGACTTCGACATTGGGCTGTGGTGTAATGAATCAACAATCGAGGGAAAGGCCGCGAGGGTTCTCCCTAATTTTCGATCCAATCAAGGAGGTTTCTATGAAGCACCTGCGAAACGTGCTGCTGGTGGCGCTGCTGCTGTTGCTCGCGCTGTCTGTCGGGGCCCAGGGTAAGAACATCCCGGAGCCCAAGGCCAAGGTCAAGCTGGACTGGTGGTACCAGGACTGGTCGGGCGGGATCAACTGGATCAAGGAATACATCCCGGTCTTCGAGAAGAAGCACCCCAATGTGGCCATCAACCTCATCCCGGTGCCTTTCGGCGACCTGTACGCCAAGTTCATCCCCTCCATCGCCCAGGGCAATGAAGCCGACATCCTGTTCGGCTACGACGAGTGGCTGCTCGGCAAGGACGTGTCCAAGCTGTTCACGCCCCTGACGCCGACCCTGATGTCGAAAGAGGAGTTCAAGGAGTACGTCTACACCCCGCCCCTCAAGAACGTCACCGCCAAGGACGGCAACATCTACGGTCTGCCCGCGCTGACCGGGGCCAACGCCTTCGGCTTCACCTATCACAAGGACCTGTTCAAGCAGGCCGGCGTCTCCGCCGCTGCCGTCAAGAGCTGGGATGATCTGAAGGCCGCCTCCAAGAAGCTCACGGTGTACAATGCCGATGGGACGATCAAACGGAGCGGCATACTGTTCACCTACACCGAGGCCGCCAACGCCCTGCTGGACATGATCCAGATGCAGGGTGCCCGTGACAAGCTGCTGGACAAGAAAACCAACACCTGGAACTTCAGCATCCCCGAGGCCAAGAAGGCCCTGGAGACCTTCAAGTGGTTCGTGGACAACAAGACCTTCGACCCGCAGTCCGGCGACCCCTTCCAGTCCTTCCCCAACAAGATCGGCGCCATGCTGCTGATCGGCCCCTGGAACGTGGGCGGCACCATGACCAACTTCCCCGAGCTGGAAGTGAGCTACCTGATGATGCCGCCGTTCCCCACTGCCAACGACAAGCTGGTATTGGGCTCGGTCGTGAGCTACGGCACCTACTTCGCCTCTAAGCGCCTGAAGGGTGACAAGCTGAACGGCGCCCTGCTGCTGTTCAAGGAGATCATGACCAACCCGGCGGACTTCTGCGACATCCCGTTCTACAAGAAGCCGCCGCTCTGGGTCGGGGCCGTGGCTTTGAAGAAGTACGTCGACGAGCTGGCCAAGCGGCCCGCGGACAAGATGAACGAGTTCGCCCAGACCGCCTTGACGGCCACGCAGAAGGGCCTGCCGGCGATCAACACCCTGGACACCCGGATTTCCGAGCCGATCCTGATCCGCCAGGTCATCCACCCGGAAATGGTCAACGTGTTCTTCGGCAAGAAGTCGGTCGACGATGCGCTGAAGTACATGAGTGACTTCCTGACCAAGCAGGAAAAACAGCTGGCGCAGTAACCGCACTTAGGGGCACGGCGAGCGCTCACCGCTCGCCGTGCCATTTTTTACGATTTTCGGGGAAAGGAAGGCGGATTCATGTCCACCGAGGCGTTACTCCTGCTGAAGAAGCGGCGCAAACCCCTCAACTCCTTCATCCTCCTGGTAGCCCTGGTCGTGCTGGTCTACTACACCCTGGTCGGGATCTGGCCCTTTTTGTACAACATCTGGCTGACCTTCCGAAAGACCGACCTCATCACCGAGGACAAGTGGATCGGGCTTTCCAACTACGCCTACATGTTCACGGACCCCATTTTCTGGAAAGCCCTCTGGCACAACGCCTACTACCTGGGCGTGATGGTCATCACCGGCATCGTCACCTCCCTGATCTTCGCGGCGCTGATCTACCGCACCAAGGGGGCCGCGCGCAAGATCTACACCGCGCTGTTCTTCGCCCCGGTGGTCACCTCCATGGTGGCGGTATCCCTGGTTTGGACCCTGCTGTACTTCCCCAAGATCGGGCTGTTCGCCCAGGTCATCTCCGGGCTGTTCGGGGTGAGCCGGGACAAGCTGGTGTTTCTGCAGGGCACCGGTTCGGCCCTGCTGTGCATCATGATCATGGACATCTGGAGGGACACGGGCATCCGCACCGTGATCTTTCTGGCCGGGATGGACGAGATCCCCGACTCCCTGTACGAGTCGGCGCACATGGACGGGGCCTCCCAGCTGCGCCAGTTCTTCGGGATCACTCTCCCGCTGCTGACCCCCCAGCTGGCGTTCATCGCCGCCGTCTACTCGATCAACGCCATCCGGGTGTACGTGCCGATCTACATGATGACCGGCAGCCCGCCGGGAGGGCCAGCCAACTCCACAATGGTGCTGACCCTGCACATGTACCTGTCGGCCTTCTACGGCCAGCGGTTCGGCTATGGGTCGGCGATCTCCATGGTCATGTTCGTGATCCTGTTCGGCCTGGTCCTGCTGGAGATCAGGGCTTTCCAGCAGAGATGGGAGTATTGAGGAGGAACGGCAGCATGGCAACCTCGTCCGCCTACCGCTGGAACCGCTACCGGGCGGCCCGGTTCACCGGCCGCTTCTTCCTGCACCTGGTCCTGATCGTTCTGGGGCTCATCATGGTTTTCCCCCTGATCTGGATGGTGTTTTCCTCCTTAAAGCCGTCGCTGGAGGTGATCAGCCCCGAGTTCCACCTGCTCCCCAGGACCTGGACTCTGCGCAACTACGTGCGGGTATTCGAGGAAGTGAAGATGGGCCGGGGCTACCTGAACAGCCTGATCGTCGCAACGGCGGTGACCTTCTCCGTACTGCTTTCGGCCACGACCGCCGGGTACATGTTCTCCAAGCTGAAGTTCAAGGGACGGGAAGCGCTGTTCTTCGTGGTGCTGGGGTCCGTCATGGTTCCGCCGCAGATCGTGCTCATTCCGCTGTACATCCTGGTCAGCAAGCTGCGCTGGATCGACACCTACCAGGGCATTGCCTTTCCATTCCTGATGAACGCCTTCGGTATTTTTCTGATGCGGCAGTTCATGTACGGGATCCCCAACGACCTGCTGGAAGCGGCGCGGATCGACGGGGCTTCGGATTTTCGGATCTACTTCTCGGTGATCCTGCCCCTGGTCCGCTCCTCCATTGCCGTGCTGGGTATCCTGATCTTCCTGTGGACCTGGGACGAGTTCCTGTGGCCGCTGGTCACGGTCACCGGCAACGAAATGAAGACGCTGCCCCTGCTGATGGCCCACTTCACCCAGGCGGAGCAGAAATTCCCGGGCGATTCCCTGGCCGGCGCCACCCTGGTCATCGGACCCGTGCTGGTGGCGTACGCCTTTTTCCAGCGCCACTTCGTGCGCGGCCTGAGCATGACCGGGCTGAAGGCCTAGCTTTTTCCTGGTGGCCGCGATGGAATCCCTTGAATCTCTTCCCGGCCAGGCCAGCCTGACCTTCTCGGGAATTATCGGCCGCACCTACCCGGCCGCTGCCTTCCCGAAGCAGGACCTGCTGATCGATCCCCGACGCTTCGACTCGGAAGGCAACTGGGCCTTCTGCCGCTTCAACAGCGGGGAAGTGCCGGCGGTGCGCATGGGCTTCCAGCGGGGGGGCTTCAACATCGGAACCGCCGACCGGGAGCCGGACCGTGATCTGCTGCAGCTGCATCTGGAGGTGATGGGCAGGGACGGCGCACGGCTCTGGCTGCCCACTGGACGGTACCCAGCCTCCGCGGCGGTGAGCGACCCGGAGCGCCTGGACGTGCGGCTGGAACACGGCGGGCGGGAGATCTTCCGCATCCGGGGCTGGCCGGACATGGAGTGGCATTTCCGCTCCGAGGAAGGCGAGCTGGAGGCGGAGCTCGCCGTGGCGATCGACACCGTCACCATTCTGCCCGACTGCCTGCTGCCTCGCTGCGTGTTCTCGATGTGGGAAACCATGGGCTCGGCGCGGGGCACCATCCGCCTGGGCGGCCGCAAGGTGCCCGTCGAGGGGAAGGTGTTCTACGACCACCCGCGGATTGTGCACGCCGTCCGGCCGGTGGCGCCCCGCAAGATGTACTTGTACACGACGATGTATTTCGAGGACGGCAGCGGGATGTTCGGGTACCACGCGGTGGACGAACACAACCGGCCGATTCCGTACTACTGCTTCGGTGTGTACATCGATCCGGCCGGTAAAGGCAGTATCCTAGCCGAAGCCAGGACCCCTCACCTGGAGATCGGCGCGGATCACATCCCCACGCGGTGGAGCCTGGATTGGCAAGGGGAGGGTATCGCGATCGTGTCGGATATTGCCGTGCAGGACCTGCCCCTCGTAAAAGCCTGGGGTACGGAGACAGCCCCACGAAAGCGCGGCGACTTCATCATCTTCCCCCTGGTCCTGGATGGCAAGACAGCGATCACCGCGGGCGGCTGCACCCGGCAGCTCGCAGGCTACGGCCTGGCCGAGTACTTCAACGTCGAGCACTGGCCGGCCTGAGCTGAAGGCCCGCCGCCACTGTCCTACAGCTTCCCGTACTTGCGCCCCGCGTCGGCCAGGACGCGGATCTTGTCAGCCGGGGTGTTCTCGTTGAAGTAGTCGGTGGTTCCCAGGATGAAGTGGCATCGCCCCCGCACCGTGTCCAGTATGCTTTTCACTGCCGCCTCGATCTCGCGCGCCTCGCCGGTGCGCAGCAGGTCCAGCTGGTCGATCCCGCCGAGCAGGGTCGTGCCCCGCCCGAACGCGCCGACAGCCTCTTCTATCACCGTGTCCCCGTAGGGCGGCGGAGTCAGCGACTCGTAGGCCTGCAGGCCCAGGCTCGGGTACAAAGGCATCAGGGAACGAGCGTAGCCGCAGTTGTGGTACAGCACCGCCACTCCCTGTCCCTGGATGAAATCGATGAGTTCCTTTTCGTACGGCCAGATGTACTGCTCGTAGAAATCCGGCCCGACCATTTTGCCGTTGCCTACGTTGCCGCCGGCGCTCAAGACATCGACGTCGGCGTCGATGAGCTGCTGCACAAAGCCCTTGTAGCGCCCCAGGAAGTAACGCATCATTTCGTGGTAGAAACCGGGGTCCAGCAGGGCGTCCACCAACAGGTCGTCGACTTTCCGATAATAGATCGCCAGCAGGTTGAAGGCGCCCTGGATCCACGGCGCGACGATCCCCTGCTCCCCCGCGGCGGCCTTGGCGCGGCGGATGTCGGTGACCTCGACGCGGGCAGCAGGGGGCTGGAAGGCGCGGAAGCGCTCGAAATCCTCCCGGCTCTTGACCGGGAACTCCACCGGGCTGGTTTCAGCATCGTATTCATACACCCAGCGCAATTCCTCACGGCAATGAAGCTCGCCTGTCGGTGTGCGGATGGTGAAACGGGTCGTGACGTCCCGGCCCTCCTGTTCGCGGGCGGATTCCAGCTGCCACTGGGATCCGTCGGGGCCGTAAGCGTCGTAGGCCAGCGAGCAGTTCCGATGGATCAGGTCGAAGCCGTAGTGAGCGTACACCTCTGGTGTTCTCGCTACCCAATCCACGTCATGCCCTCCAAGACATTCCTTCACGTGGTTCACATGGATAAACGGCGAAACGGGAATGCGGTCGACCTCCTCCTGGCGGAATGCCCGCAGGAGCGTCTCCCGTGGCGAGCCCATGCACACCTCCGCAGGCATGGTACGGGTCACCCTTCCGGGTTGTCAAGCTTCTTGCTATAGTGAGCCCCTGATGCAGCTGGCCACGTTCCCCCACGAGGAATTCCGGGTCGCCCTGGGCGACTCCGAGCTGGAACTCGTGCAGAGTCTCGACTCCCCCGAGAAGGTCCAGGCCTTCCTGGCGGCGGAGCTCACCTACAACTTCGAGCCGGACGGGACCACGGCCTACGGCCCGGTCGAGGTCCTGCGCCGGCGCACGGCGCACTGCTTCGAGGGGGCGGTGTTCGCCGCGGCGCTGCTGTGGTATCACGGCTGGGAGCCGCTGCTGGTGCTGCTGGAGGCCCCGCAGGACTTCGATCACAACCTGATCGTCTACCGGCGCGACGGGCTGCTGGGTTCGCTGTCCCACTCCCGGCACGAGGAGCTGCGGGGCAAGCCGCCGCGCTTCGCCGGCTTGCGCGACCTGGTCCTCTCCTACTACCCCGACTACTTCAGCGACTGGACCCACGACCGCAACGACCTCACCCTGCGCGGGTTTTCCCAGCCCATCGACCTGCGCGCCTTCGGGCCGGGCTGGGTCACCTCCTCCGGCGCCTGGCACCTCTATTTCCACCTGCTGGACGGCGTGCGGCTGGAGAAGCTTTTCCCGACAGGCGAGGCGGACCGCTATTACAGCTATCCGCTTGAGCACCTCTACGACTGAGCGCTCCTCACCCGCGGTCCCGGGCGGCGGCCTGCCCCCCGGCCGGCCAGAAAGGCGTTGCGCAGCAGGCCGGCGATCAACAGCTGCCAGGGGAAATACAACAGGAGAGGCAGCAGGGCCAGCCCCAGGGTCTGCGGGGAGCGGGCGAAATAGGCGGAGATCAGGGGAACGCCCAGCGAGAGGGTCTTTTGGGGCGCGGCGAACATCGCGGAGATGAGGTTTTCGCGCGGGAAGCGCAAGGCGCGGGCCCCGGCATAGGCCAGAGCCACCAGCAGCAGGTGCACGGCGGCCAGGTAGGCGAACGGCCATGGCGCCCGGCTCAAGTGCCCGAGGAAGTCCGGATCCTCGGCGCTGGAGGCGATGGTGAGGAAGATGACGCCCAGCAGCAGGGCGTTGCTCACCTGGGCCAGCGGCCCACGGGCCCTGTCGGCCAGGGGTTTGAGCAGGCGGCGCAGGAGCTGGCCGGCGGCCAGGGGCACCAGGATCTGCAGGCCCAGGTCGCGGAGGATGACCAGCAGCTCGCCGACCGGCAGGCTCTGGCCGGAGCCGCGCAGGGCCAGCGACAGGAGCAGCGGCGAGAGGAACACCCCCAGCAGGTTGGAGACCGCGGCGTTGAACAGGGTGCCCATCACGTTGCCGCCCGACACCTGGGTGAACACGACGCAGCTGGAGATGGTGGTGGGCAGCACGGCCAGGGCCAGCATGCCGGCCGCGAGCTCCGGCCCGAACAGCCGGCGCAGGGGCAGCGTCGTGAGGAAGAACAGCGCCGGGGTCAGCAGGAACAGGAAAGCGTGGATGAACAGGTGCAGCCGCCAGGAGGCCAGGCCCGGCCCGATGGACTCCGAGGGCAGGGTGAAGCCGGCGATCAGGAACAGGGCCGCGATCAGGGCGATACGCGTGGCGGAGGCGGGGTTCACTAGGCGTCCCGCCCCCGGGGCCAGGAAGCCGAGGGCGATGGCGGCCAGCATGCCCAGCAGGAACCAGTTGCGCTTCAGGAAGCCCTCGAGCATGCCGCATCCTACCACGCCCGTCTTTACCGCCTCAATTCCGCGTGCTACGGTGGGCAGCATGGTGCGAGGATTCTGGAAGAAGGCCGGGCTGTGGATCAAGGCCTCCCGGGCGCTGTACACCATCACGGTGCTGCTGCCCTGCTGCCTGGGCGCGGCGGCGGCCTGGCAGGCGGGGGCTCCGTTCCAGGGCGGCCTGCTGGCGCTGGTGCTGGTGGGCATGCTGGCCGCCAACATCGGCACCAACTTCACCAACGACTACTTCGACTACCGCTCCGGGGTGGACCGCCGGGACCGGGGGAGGGTCTACAAGCAGGGAGCGGAGGTGCTGTACGAAAACCCCCTGGCGGAAAGCGGCTCGGTGGACGGCTTCGCCGTCTACTTCTTCTCCCCCCGGGCCATCCTGGCCTCCGCCCTGGTCAGCTTCGCGGTGAGCGCGGCGGTGGGCCTGTACCTGGCGGTGCGGGTCGACTGGCGCATCCTGCCGCTCGGCGTGGTGGGCCTGGCGGCCGGCTATTTCTACACCGCCCCCCCGGTCAAGTTCGGGTACCGCGGCTTCGGGGACCTGATCTGCTTCCTGGGCTCCGGCCCGTTCCCGGTGCTGGGCACCTACTTTTTGTTCACCGGCCGGCTGGCCTGGAACGCCGCGCTGGCCGGAATCGTGGCGGGGCTGTGGGTCGACGCGATCCTGTACATCGGCAACGTGCCGGACGCCGAGGCCGACCGCGCGGTGGGCAAGACCACGCTGAGCACGCTGCTGGGGCGCAAGGCGGTGCGCGTCCTGGGGCCGCTGTACTACGGGGTGTCCTACCTCCTGGTGGTTGCGGCGGTCCTTACCCGCTTGTTCCCGCCCTGGGCGCTGCTGGCTCTGCTTCCCGTGCCGCTGGCGGCGCGCGCGCTGCTGCTGACGCGGCGGTACTACGACGACATCCCTCGCTTCGCGCCGGCCATTCTGCTTACGGTCCAGGTCTTCGCCCTGTCCACGCTATTCCTGGGACTGGGCTTCATCCTCGATCGGGTGCTGTGAGGGTGAGCGGGCTGGGCCGGGCGCTGGCCTTCCTGCGCAGCCGCCTGCTGGGGGCCGTGACCCTCCCGGCGCTGATCGGGGCGGCCTGGGCGTGGCGGGCCGGGGCGTTCGGCGCGGGTGGGACAGGCGGCGGTCGGGCGGGTGCGCCTGCCCTCGTGCGCCTGCTGATCGCCCTGGCCGGCCTGGCCGCGGTGGAGCTGATGAACCTGTTCGGCGCCGACTACGTGTGGCACCTGCGCGGGAGGCGGCCGGTCGGTGGACGCCCAACAGCCGGTAGCCGACCAGGGGCGGCCGGGCAGGGCGGCTCCCTCGGCCCGGTGCTCCCGGGCAACCCCGTGGTGTCCCCCCGGCGCCTGCCTCCTGGCGCGATCCCGGGGGTGCTGCTGGGCCTGGCGGCGGCCGGCGCGGCCGCGCTCCTGTATTTCGTGTTGACCGTCGGCGCGGGCGTCCTGGCCTTCCTGCTGCCGGCCGCGGCGGTGGGGGTTCTGTACGTGTTCTCGCCCTTCCCCTACGCCTTCCTGGCTACGGCGCTGGTGCCCCCGCTGGTCGCCGGCGGGACGGCCTTCGTCCTTCTCGGTCACGCGGCCCCCGGTCCCTTCCTGAGCGCGCTGCCGGTGAGCCTGGTTTCCGCCGGGGTCATCCTCACCTACCAGGTGGCGTACCGGGAGAAGCGGCCGCCCGCCCTCTGGGTCCGCCTGCTTGCCGTGCTCCTGCCCTACGTGCTAGCGGATGTCGCCGTGGCGCTGCTACTGCTCGCCCGCCTGTATCCCCGGGGGGGGTTCTTCGCGCTGCTCCCGGCGGTCGTTTTTCCCGGCTGGGCCGCGCGCCTCCTCCTGACCCAGAAGCGGGACCCGGTGCCCGCCACGGCCGTGGGGGTGTTCCTGCACAGCTCGCTGGCCCTGGCGATCGCCGCCGGACTGCTGCTGGGGTAGGTGCCCGGGGAGCTTAGTTGTGGGCGGGCTCGGGCTCGGGCTTGGGCAGGCAGAAGCGCACCGTGCGCAGCGACAGGTAGCCGCCGGCCAGGTCGATCAGGTTGAAGCCCGGCGGCTCCTCCGAGAGGGCCGCGCGCGGCGAATCGGCGTTGTTGCTGAACTGCCAGCTCACCGCCGGGCAGCTGGCGGCCACCACGCCGCGGCGCAGGCAGGTGTGCTGCAGGTGCAGGTGGGCGGCGAACACGCCCAGGATGTTGCGGGCATAGGGCGGGATGATCTCCCAGAAGCCCTCGGCGTTGGCCAGCTTGAGCTTGTCCAGCCAGCCGATGCCCGTGTCGAAGGGGGGGTGGTGCAGGAACACCAGCACCGGCTTGAGGGAGCTGCGGTGCAGGTCCTCATTCAGCCACAACAGCTGCCTCTCCTCCAGCCGTCCGAACTCCTTGCCCGGACAGGCGGAGTACAGCATCACGAAGTGCACCCCTTTCAGGTCGAAGGAGTAGTAGCCGGGGAACTCGGGGCCGCGCGGGGGCTGAGCGGTCTTGCGAAACCCGGCCAGGGAGTCGTGGTTGCCGAGCACGGCGTGCACCGGGACCTGCAGGTCCTTGAAGCCGTCCAGCACCGCCTGGTAGCTCGCGTGCTCGCCGTCCTCCAGCAGGTCGCCGCCTATCACGACCAGGTCCGGGGCCGGGACCTGCTTGCGGATCACCGCCACGGCCTGGGCCAGGTTGGCGTACGGGTCCACACCGTGGAGCGTCTTGTTGGGGGAGCCGGGCAGGTGGAAGTCGGCCAGGTGAACGATGCGCATGGGTCCCAGCATAGCGGGGAACCGGGGGAGGCCGCAATCCCCCGCGGAAAAATGGCGGCGGGGGGCGGCCGCGGCGGCCGGCTGCTTCAGGACAGGGCGCGGGCCATCCTCTCCAGCGCCTCCGCGAGGGTGGCGCGCGGGCAGGCCAGGTTCAGGCGCTGGAAGCCCCGGCCGCCGGTGCCGAACATGGGGCCGTCGTCCAGCCAGACGCGGGCCCGCCGCAGGATCCGCTCCTTGAGCTCGTCATCGGAAAAGCCCAGGGCGCGGAAGTCCAGCCACGCCAGGTAAGTGCCCTCCAGGGGGAAGACCCCGGCGGCCGGGAGTCTGGCCGAAAGGAAGTCCACCAGGTAGCGGTAGTTGCCGGCCACGTAGGCCAGCACTTGCTCCAGCCAGGGCGTGCCGTGCCGCCAGGCGGCCTCGGAGGCGGTCACGCTGCAGGCGTTGGCCGCGCCCGTCCAGAGCGCTTCCTTCGCGGCCCGGAAGCGTCGCCGCAATTCGGGGTCGGGGATCACCGCCAGCGAGCCGCCCAGGCCGGCGAGGTTGAAGGTCTTGGTGGCCGAGAGCAGGGTCACGGTGCGGCGCGCGATCTCCCCGCACAGCGCGGCGGTCGGCAGGTGCCGGTGGCCGGGCAGCACCAGGTCGCAGTGGATCTCGTCGCTCACCACGACCAGCTCCCGCCGCAGGCACACCTCCGCGAGGCCCTCCAGCTCCTCCCGCCGCCACACCCGCGACACCGGGTTGTGCGGGCTGCAGAGGATGAGGAGGCGTGTGCGGGCGTCCAGAGCGCGCTGGAGGGAATCGAGGTCCATCACGTAGCGGCCGCCCTCCAGGCCGAGCGGGTTTTCCAGTACTTCGCGTCCGTTGTGGCGTATGCACGCCTGGAAGGGGAAGTAGACCGGAGGCTGGATCACCACGCGCTCGCCCGGCTGGGTAAACGCCAGGATGGCCAGGTTGATGGCCGGCACCACCCCGGGGCAGGCCAGCAGCCACTCGCGCCCGAGCTCCCAGCCGTGGCGCGCCCGGGTCCAGGCCGCGGCCGCCTCGAACCAGGACTCCGGCTCCAGGGTGTAGCCGAATACCCCGTGCTCCACCCGCAGCCGCAGGGCCGCAAGCACCTCCGGGGGGGCAGGGAAATCCATATCGGCCACCCACAGGGGCAGCAGGTTTTCCGCTCCCGCCAGGCGCGTCTGGAAGTCCCACTTCAGCGATGACCAGCCACGCCGGTCGATGACCCGGTCGAGGTTCATGCCGGAGGTTGGCTTTCCGCCACCTTGCGGCGGATGGGCTCCAGGTCCTCCGCGCGGAAGCGGGAGATGTCGCCCGAGCTCCTGCCCATCGCCCGGATCAGGAGGCGGTCGAGCGGCTTCAGGCTGCGCAGGCGGATTTCCCCGCCCAGGGCCCAGCGCCCGAAGGCGTGCAGCGCCAGCCAGTCAGGGAAGGCGGCGTCCAGCTGGGCCCGGGCCTTCTCCCCCTCATACAGGCAGCAGATGAACAGCCCTACGGGTACCCGCAGGAGCTCGGCGCTGTGGCGCTCGCAGAAGCGCGTGACCCCGGCGGGGACGCAGCCCGCATAGATGGGGCTACCGAGCAGCACCAGGTCGAAGGAGGCCGGGGACAACCGACCCGAACGGCGCAGGTCCGCCACGATGAGCTCCCCTGCGAGCATCCCGGCCAACAGCTGGGCGTACCTCGCGGTGCACCCGTAACGGCTGCGGTAGGCGATCAGGATCTTCACGGCCGGCCCTCCTTCAGGCTTTCGCGGATGTGGTAGAGGCGGTTGCGGAAGTACAGCACGATGTCGGTCAGGACCATGCAGCCGTTGAGCGCGTACAGGAAGATCACGTAATCGTAGCGGTAGAGCAGCTTGTGCAGCACCCCGGCCACGTAGCCGGCAAGCAACACGAACAGGAAAACCACGCTCTTGCCGGCGATGGAGCGGGAGGTGGCTGAGCGGTAGATGGAGAACGGCCAGGCTGCCCCGAAGCAGACCAGCATCATGATCTCGAAGACGCTCATGCGCATGGGCTATCTATAGCACGCAGGCGAGGGGGCCGCAATGCGCCCGCTGCTGCCTGAGCGCACGGCGGCCGGCTAGGCCCCACGCGGCTCCAGCCGCAGGAGCAGGACCAGGGCGCTGCCGGCGGCGATGAGCGCGCCGAACAGGACCAGGCCCAGGGCGAAGGAACCCCGGTCGCCCAGGATCCCCAGCAGGGAGGGGGCAACCCCACCGCCCAGGGTGTAGGAGACGGGCAGGAGGAGGGAGACGGTAACGTTGTAGATCCGCCGAGGGGTGATGCGCGCGATGGCCGCAAACCCGACGGGGAAGAAGCAGGCGGTAAGCACCGGCTGCACGAATACGGCCGCGGTGAGCAGGGCGCCGCGGCCGAAGCCCAGGGCGGAGGTGGCAGCACCCGTGGCCAGCAGGATCACGGCCAGCACGGCGCGCGCGCCGAAGCGGTCGGCCAGCCAGCCGGCCGCGAACACCGCCGCCAGCCCCGAGATGCGGGACAGGCCAATGAGGGTGTTGACCGCCGCCTGCCCCAGGCCCCGCTCCGTCACCAGGTAGGTGGGCATGACGGCGAACACCCCGACACCGGACCCGACGCCCAGGGTGAACAGCAAGGCGAGGACCCAGTAGGAAGGTCGGGAAAGAATCAGGCGCACGTTGGCCAGGCTCGGCGGCTCGCCGCGGAAATGGCCGCTGCGCCCGAAAGCGAGGAACGCGACCCCGGCGGCCAGGGCGGCCACCCCGAGGGCGAGCAGGAACGTGCGCCAGGACAGGCGGGCGAGCAGGGCCGCGGCCGCGAGCGGGACCAGCACGAAGGCCAGGTTGGGGGCCAGCTCGTGCACGGCCAGGGCCCGACCCTCCCCTCCGCCGGCCGCCAGCGAGGTGGCCGCGGGAATGGCGGAGGGCAGGTACATGCCCGAGGTGGCGCCCAGCAGGACCAGCCCGGCACGAATGGCGCCCAGGGAGGGGCTGCGGGAGATCAGCAGCAGGGCCGCGCCGACCGCCAGGATGGAAGCGAGGATGGTCCCGCGGTGACCGATCCTGGCGGACACCAGGCCGGACAAAAGGCTAGCCGCACTGTAGCCGACGGTGATGAACAGGAAGAAGGAGGTGGAGCGGGCGTGGCTGAGCCCGAGGTCCGCCTCGATCGAGGGCAACAGGGGGGAGAATACGATCCGGCAGGTGAACACGAAAAAAAACACCAGCGCCAGCAGGGCCAGCTGGGGAGCCGCGGCGCGGAAGGAACCGGGGCTCACGCGCGGTTTCAGCGTTTCAACGGCGAGCCCTCGCGCGCCATGGTGCCTGTCCGCAGGATCTCCTCGATTTTGTATGTGCCGTACTTGCGCGCTTTGAGGAAGCCGTCCCAGGAGCACTCCGCCAGCCGCCCGGCGTGCAACAGGTCGAAAATCCATTGGGCCGTGTACTCCGGGTCCTCCTGGGGGAAGGCGGCCTGCACCTCCAGGAGCCACTTCTGGTTGTACAGCTCCTGGGCCCCGATGTACGGCGACATGATGATCGGGATGCCCAGTCCGACGTAGAAGGACAGCTCGCTGGGCTTGGTCCACAACAAGTCAGTGTGGCGTATGGTCTCGGCGAACAGGTCGAAGTACTGGTCCTTGCTGGGACTGTAGATGACCCGCAGGTGCCGGCAGTCGGGCAGCAGCTCCTTTTTAACGTTCTGGAAGTACTCGTTGACATCCGCCCGCACGCCCGCCACCAGGTTCAGGGCCACCTCGCCGGATTTGAGCTTGTCGCGCAGCGAGCGGGCGATCTGCCAGCCGAACTCCTTCTGGGCGCCCGCCCCGCCCACGGCGTAGGTGATCGTGAGCTGGCGCTTCTTCTTGAACCGGCAGGCGCTGCGCCCCAGGAAGTGCGCGACGCTTTGGCCGTGCAGGGGCCAGAAGCGTTCCATGGGGTCCAGGTAGTACAGGCGTTGGGCCTGGTCCTCGCGCAGGACATCCAGGTCCTTGTTCCCCAGCACCTGCTTCGGGAAGGGGAAGCCGGTCAGGAAGATGCGCTCGTCAGGCACCCCGTAGCTTTTCAGGCGCATGACCGCCCGGCCGCAGGGCGCCAGGTAATGGATGCGGCTCCTGCGGGGGAACTCCGGCACCCAGGCCCGGCTGATCTCGGCGTCGCAGATGATGCAGTAGATGCGCCCGTAGCCCGCCTTGTCCGCCGCGATGGCCGGGGCGAAGTACGAGGTGACCAGGGGCAGCGGCTGCTGCTTGATCCGCTCGATCAGGCCCTTGCACAGGCCGCGGTCGATGAGATTCCCGAGCAGACGAACCTGGAACGAGGGGCTGGACAGGTCCCGGATGGGGTAGAAGGAAGGGATGCTCTGCAGGGCGTCCAGGATACCGAACAGCGGCTTACCGATGATCGGGACCGAGCGCACGCGCGACAGGAACTCGTACATGTTGCGCAGACGGTCCCACTGTTTCTTCTCGGCCGGGTCGATCGCCTGGGAGCCGCCCACGGCGATGATGCCGCCTTCGGCCACCTCCATGAGGGGGTAGGTGGCCCGCTGGTGCCCCAGGCCCATGTCCACGGTCACCACCCAGGCGCGAACATCGTTGCGCGGGGGACGCGGCGCAACGCCCGCCTTAAGCGGCGTCTTGCCGCGCTTTGCTTTCGGCGCAGATTTGCGCGGCGACTTCGTTGTTTTTTTCCCCACAGCCCTCGTCTTGCCGGCCATAGTTCCTCCGAGGCGTCTCGATTGTACTAAATAGTATATCGGCTGCCCCGCCGGGCGCTATAGCGGGGAAAAAAAAGCGCAGTTGGCCCGGACGGGCGAAGGCCGGGCTAAAGCTCGGCCTCCGCGCCAACGCGGTGGAAGGCCTCCAGCGCCCGCTCCATCTCGCCGCGGCCTAGGGCCGCCGACGCCTGTACCCGCAGCCGCGCCTTGCCCTCGGGGACCACGGGGTAGCCGAAGCCGGTGACGAAAATCCCCCGCTCCAGCAGCCGTGCGCTCATGCGGATGGCGAAGGAGGTCTGGCCCACCAGAATGGGGATGATGGCCGAAGGGGCCTCCAGGGGGTTCATTCCCAGCCGCCGCAACCCCTCCCGCAGGAAGCGGGCGTTTTCGTGCAGGCGAGCGACCAGCTCCGGGTGCCCGGCCAGGACCCGGATCGCCCGGCGGGCGCTGGCCGCGATGGTGACCGGCAGGGCGTTGGAGAAGATCTGCGGGCGGGAGCTCTGGGTAGCCAGCTCGACCACCGCGCGGCTGCCGGCCACGAACCCGCCGGCCGCCCCGCCCAGGGCCTTGCCCAGCGTGCCGGTGATCACGTCGACCTCGCTGGCAAGGCCGTAGTGCTCGAGGGTACCGCGTCCGGTGGCGCCCATCACCCCGGTCCCGTGGGAGTCGTCCACCAGGACCGCGGCATCGTGCTTCCGCGCCAGCTCCACGATCCCCGGGAGCGGCGCCAGGTCGCCCTCCATGCTGAACACGCCGTCGGTGACGATCAGGCGTCCGGCCGCGTCCCGCGAGGCCACGAGCTTTTCCTCCAGGTCCTTCAGGTCGGCGTGCCGGTAGACCAGCCGCTGGGCCCGGGAAAGCCGGGTGCCGTCAACAATGCTGGCGTGGTTGAGCTCGTCGGAAATCAGGGCGTCCCCTTCGCCGGCCAGCAGAGGGATCACGCCGGTGTTGGCGTTCCAGCAGGACACGTAGCTGAGCGCGGCCTCGGTTCCGAGGAAGGAGGCCAGCGCCTGCTCCAGCTCGAGGTGCGGGGCGAAGGTGCCGCAGATGAAACGGACCGAAGCGGTGCCGGCGCCGTAGCGGTCCAGGGCCTCTTTGCCGGCCGCGATCACCTCCGGGTGGTTGGCCAGGCCCAGGTAGTTGTTGGAGGACAGCACGATCACCTCGCCGTGTCCTGCCATGACGACGCGGGCGTCCATGGGCGAGGTGAGGGTGCGCAGGGTTTTCAAGGTGCCCTGGGCCTTCATCTCGGCGAGCCTCTCGCCGAGCCGCTGTTGGAAGCGTGGGTTCATGGATTTTAGTATAAGATTTCTGTTGACAAACCGCGAGGGACGGAATAGGCCGCAAGCGAATTGACGTCCCCTCGGTACCAGACCATATTCATGACCATGAAGGAGACTATGATCAACATCAACGAGGCTAAGGCCCATCTGTCCGAATACGCACGGCGCATCAAGAAGGGGGAGCGTTTCATTTTAGGCGATCGTAATAAGCCCTTCGCGGAGATTCGCCCTCTGCGTCTTACTCCTGAGGGACGGAGGCCATTCGGCCTGGCCAGGGGCAAGATGCACGTGCCGGAAGAGTTCAACACGCCGGATCCTGAACTCGAAGGCCTGTTTCCCCGCCTCGATCACGTTGCCGAGCCGCTGGTAAAAGCATGGGTTCTTTTCGCCAGTATAGTCCCCGGGACGAGAATCTGCGAGCTTGGATTATTTTCGCAAATCGGGAATGCTGAGGTGCGGGAGGCCAACCGTGCCACAATCCGTCGAATTCGTTCGGGACAATCTGCGGGTGATCATCTGCCCGGACCGCGTCGCACTCGGCAAGACGGCGGCCACTGCATCGGCGAAAAGGCTCCGGGCGTCGCTCAAGGAGGAAGAGCACCTGAACCTGGTGTTTGCCTCCGCTCCTTCCCAGGATGAGACCCTGGAAGCCTTGCTTCAGGAACCAGGCATCGACTGGGAACGCATCCGCGCTTTTCACATGGATGAGTACATCAATCATCCGGCCGACGCGCCGCAGGCGTTCGGGCAGTACCTGCGCACGCGCTTTCTCAGTAAGCTGCCTCTGGAAGCGGTTCATTATATCGATGGCAACGCGGCGGATGTGTACCAGGAATGCGATCGCTACGCCCGGATGTTGCAAGAATATCCCACGGATATCGTCTTCGTAGGGATCGGCGAGAACGGCCACCTGGCCTTCAACGATCCCTGGATCGCCGATTTCGACGACCCGCAGCTTGTTAAGGTGAATGAGCAGCTGGACGGCGTCTGCCGGCAGCAGCAGATCAACGACGGCCACTTCCCAGACCTGGCCGCTGTGCCCCGCCGTGCCATCACGCTGACCATACCAGCCTTGTTCAGAGCGCGGACCGCCTTCATCCTGGTGCCGGGAAAAAGCAAGAACGAGATTATCCGCCGTACTCTGGAAGGCCCGATCGGTCCGGGCTGCCCGGCCACGATCATGCGGCGGCACTTGGACGCGACCCTGTACATCGACCGCGATTCCGCGTCGCTGCTCGATTGGGAAGCGCTGGGATGAGTCCTGCGGGCGAGCGCCGGATTGTTCTGGGTAACGCCCGGGTGGTGACCCCCTTCCGCACCATCCCACGGGGAGGGGTGGTCGTCGAGGGGGCGCGGATCGCGGAGGTATTCTCCGGCGAACCCGGGCAGCGGCGGGAGGGGGACAGGCGGATCGACTTGGGCGGCCGCACCCTGGCCCCCGGCTTCATCGAGATCCACACCCATGGGGCCGGCGGCCACGATTTCATGGACGGAACCCTGGAGGCGGTGCTGGAAGCCTGCCGGACCCATCTGCGCCATGGCGTCACCTCGATTTACCCCTCCACGCTGACCTGCACCGACCAGGAGCTCACCCGCAATCTGGAGCTGATCCGCGCCGCGATGGACGTTCAGGAGGGGATGCCTGAGATCCTGGGCGTGCACCTGGAAGGCCCCTACTTCTCGCCGGAGCAGAAGGGCGCCCAGGACCCACGCTATCTGCGGAACCCAGACTGTCAGGAGTACCTCGGTATCCTGGAGCGCTTCGACTTCATCCGGCGCTGGACCGTGGCACCGGAATTGCCGGGTGGGCTGGCGATGGGGCGTGACCTGCAGGAACGGGGGATCGTGGCCTCCATCGGTCACTCCAACGCCGTGTACGAGGAGGTCCTGGCCGCCTTCGAGAACGGCTACACCCTGGTCACGCACCTGTTCAACGGCATGTCGCGCCTGGTGCGGAAGAACGCGTTCATGTACCCCGGCGTGGCCGAGAGCGCCCTGGCCATCGACGGCCTGGCGGTGGAGGTCATCGCCGACGGCAGACACCTGCCGGCTTCCCTGCTGAAGCTGATCTACAAGGTGAAGGGGTCCGGAGCGATCTGCCTGACTTCGGATTCCATGCGGGCGGCGGGACTGGACGTGAAGGAGAGCATCATCGGGAGCCTGGCCAACGGCCAGCGCGTGGTCATCGAGGACGGGGTGGCCTTCATGCCCGACCGGACGAGCTTCGGGGGCGGCATCGCCACGGCCGATCGCCTGATCCGCACCATGGTCCAACAGGTCGAGGTCCCGCTGCCGGAGGCGGTCCGGATGCTCACCCACACCCCGGCGCGGGTGATGGGCGTCGACGGGCGGAAGGGCAGCCTGGCGGCCGGCAAGGACGCCGACTTGGTGGCCTTCGACGGCGATATCCGGATCGCCCTTGTCATGGTAGGAGGCCAAATCCGCCTGGATACGCTCTCCAAGTAGCTGCCACCACCAAGGATGCAGCGAAGTATGTCGGTGGCGCGTGGCCAGCGCCTTGTCGTGCGGGACTCCACCGCGGCCCTGCGGGAAGCGTAGAATTTCGTCCAAAAGGGGCCCCTGCCCGACGATATTTTTCTTGCATTTAGGTTACGAATTGTGTAACCTAAATGCAAGATGCAATTGCTGACGGAAAAGGCGCTGGTTCTTTCGCCTCCCGGCGGGTTGTTCGACATGACCGCTGTGAGGAATATTTTTCCAGATGCCTCCGAGGGGGCTCGAAAAGTTCTCGTGCACCGCGCCGTGAGCGCCGGCGAAGTGATCAGACTGAAGCCGGGATTGTTCCTGCTGCAACCAAGTTTCCGCAAATCGGATCCGCACCCTTACGTGGTGGCCGCTCTGCTGCATGCTCCGTCCCATATTAGCCTGGAAACGGCCCTCTCGTATCATGGCCTGATCCCAGAGGCCGTATACCAGACGGCCAGTGTAACGGTGGCGCGCAGCCGCTCGTTCGATACGCCGATCGGGCGGTTCACCTTCCAGCGGGTGCCGGCCCGCAACCCACGCGCCGGGGTGCAGGCTGTGAAGCTCGGACACAACGCCTGGGCGTTCGTCGCCTCTGCTCTGCGAGCCATCGCCGACATTGTGTATCTTCGGCCGTCAGTCGCCTGGATAAAGGATGGGCTGGGTTTTCTGGCCGATTCCCTGCGAATAGAGGAAGAAGATCTCAGCCGAATCGAGCTCTCCTCCTGCGAGGAAATCCAGGAGAGCCTGCGCAGCCGGAGAGTACGGGAATACCTGGAAGGGCTGCGAAAGGAGCTCGCCGGGTGATCGCCAATGTTCTGAACGCCAGGATTCGCGAGTATGCGCCCGCCAGCGCCGTGGAGCAGGAGAACGTGCTCCAGGAGCTGATGCAGCATTACGTTCTGGCCAGCCTGTCTCGCGCCGGCATGTTCTCCGAGGCAATTTTTCACGGTGGGTCGTGCCTGCGGATCATCCACGGGATGAGTCGTTTCTCGGAGGACCTGGATTTCCTCCTGAAACGGCCCGACCCCGGTTTTCGCTGGAAAAAGTACCTGGAGGCCGTGGATCGGGACTGCGCTCAGGAAGGCATCGAGTTCGGGCTGCTGGACAAGTCCGCGGCGGACAACGCGGTCCAAAAAGCGTTCCTGAAAACCGACTCGATCGGCAAGGTCCTTCTGTTGGCGCTGCCCTTCGAACGACCCAACCCCAGGAAGATCCGGATCAAGCTGGAAATCGATACGAACCCTCCCGCGGGCTCGGCCTTCCAGACCAGCTACATCACCTTTCCAGGGGTCGCCGCCGTCACCACTCAAACCCTCCCCTCGGGCTTCGGGACCAAGGCTCACGCCCTGTTATGCCGAAGATACGTCAAAGGCCGCGACTGGTATGACTTCGTGTGGTACACCTCCCGGAAAATCAAACCGGATCTCGAACTGCTGCAAAACGCGCTGTTTCAGCAGGGGCCGTGGGCGGGACGGCCTTTGGAAATGACGCCGGAATGGTTCTTCGACAACATGGGTGCGGCTATCCGCCGGGTCGATTGGAAGGAAGCCAGTTCGGATGTGCGGAGATTTGTGCCGACGGTGGAACAGCCGGGGCTGGATGCCTGGAGCACGGAGTTTTTCCTCTACCAACTCGAGCAGCTGAAGCGCACCATGCGGGGGGAATGACGGGCCGGCGGCTTGCGCAGCGCACTCATTTGGGTTATCCCTGAGGCGTGGCCGAGTACCGCCTGATCCAGTCCGACCGGGAGCTGACCAGGCTGCTGGAACGTCTGCGCCAGGACAACCCGCAGCGCGTGGCCGTGGACCTGGAGAGCGAGCACAACCTGCACAGCTACGGGATCCACGTGGCGCTGGTCCAGCTCTACGACGGCAAGCAGGCTCACCTGATCGACACTCTGGCCGTGAAGGACCGGGGGTTGCTGCGCTCCCTGCTGGAGGACAGCCCCTGGGTCAAGGTGATGTTCGACGCCTCCGGGGACCTGGCCACCCTGGGCACGGCCCTGGGCATGTCCATCCGCCCGGTTTTCGACGTGAGCATCGCGGCGCGCCTGCTCGGAAGACCGGGATCCCTCAGCCGGCTTCTGGATCCGCAAAGCACCTCCGGCAAGTCGAAGTTTCAGAAGGCCAACTGGATGAAACGGCCTCTGCCTCCGGAGCAATTGGAATATGCCGCCGGCGACGTGCTGCCGCTCCTGGAGGCCGCGGACCGCCTGCTGGCCGAGCTGGTGGAGAAAGGGCTTTTCTACCGCTTCCTGTCGGCCAACGCGCGCGTCCAGGAGAAGACCCGCGCCCGCGACCCCTACCAGGGCTACCAGCGGCTCCCGGAGTTCCGGCGCTTCTCCCCGGGCCAGAAGAGAGCACTGCGCCGGCTGTGGCAGGCCCGGGAAAAGTACGCGGAGCTGCACGACCTGCCCCCGCACAACGTGGCCGCTCACGAGGTGCTGGTCGGCATCGCCCGCTCCGCCCCGGAGGACCCCCGCGAGCTGGCCGAGGCCCTGGGCCGGCGCAGGTCCCGGGTCCGTATCGACACGCAGGAGCTGGCCGCCCTGATCCGCAAGGCGGGCGAGGAGGCGGGCGGCGAGGAATCCCCCGAAGTATGAGCCCGCAGCCCAAACGCTGCTCCTGGCCCGGGACCGACCTCCTGATGCTGCGCTACCACGACGAGGAGTGGGGAGTGCCGGTGCACGACGAGCGCAGGCACTTCGAGTTCCTGGTCCTGGAGGGCGCCCAGGCCGGCTTGAGCTGGACCACTATTCTCCACAAGCGCGAGGGCTACCGCGCTGCCTACCGGGGATTCGACCCGGCCGTGGTGGCCCGCTTCACCGAGAAGCGGGTCGCGAAGCTCCTGGCCGACCCCGCGATCGTCCGCAACCGCCTGAAGATCGAGTCCTCGATCCGCAATGCGCGGGCGTTCCTGTCCGTCCAGAAGGAGTTCGGCTCCTTCGACCGCTTCCTCTGGGGCTTCGTGGATGGAAAGCCCGTGGTCAACCGCTGGACCGCGCTCTCGCAGATCCCGGCCAACACCCCGCTATCCGACCGGGTCAGCAAGGACCTCAAAGCGCGCGGCTTCAGCTTCGTGGGCACCACCATCATCTACGCCCACCTGCAGGCGGTCGGCGTGGTCAACGACCACCTGGTGAGCTGCTTCCGCCACCCTCAACATCGATAGTGCTCCGGTTTGCGCTCAGGTACTCCCCGATTCGGCCAGCTCTCGGGCCCGGATGTGTTCCCGACCGGTGGGATGACCAGCTGGCCGCAGTAGCGGCAGGTCAGTACGGCAGTAGCCGTGCTGGGGGCCGCAGTAGCGGCAGGTCAGTAGCGGTAGTGCTCCGGCTTGTAGGGCCCGTCGGCCGGCACGCCCAGGTAGTCGGCCTGCGTCCGGTTGAGGCGGGTGAGCTTCACGCCCAGCTGCTCCAGGTGCAGGCGGGCCACCTCCTCGTCCAGCTTCTTCGGCAGGATGTGCACTTTGACCTCCATCTTCCCGGATGCCAGCGCGAGCTGGGCCAGCACCTGGTTGGCGAAGGAGCAGCTCATCACGAAGCTGGGGTGCCCGTTGGCGCAGCCCAGGTTCACCAGGCGCCCCTCGGCCAGCACCAGGATGGAGCGCCCGGACTTGAGGGTCCACAGGTCCACCTGGGGCTTGATGTTTTCCCGCTTGAGGCCGGGGGTGGTGTTGAGGTAGCGCATGTCGATCTCGGCGTCGAAGTGCCCGATGTTGCAGACGATGGCCCCGTCCTTCATCCTCTCCATGTGCTCGCCGCGGATCACGTCCCGGCAGCCGGTGGCGGTCACGAAGATGTCCCCGAGCGGGGCCAGCTCCTCCATGGTCAGAACCGCGTAGCCTTCCATGGCCGCCTGCAGGGCGCAGATGGGGTCGGCCTCGGTCACGAACACCTGAGCCCCGTAGGCTCTCATGGAGCCCGCGCAGCCCTTGCCCACGTCACCGTAGCCGCAGATCACCGCCTTCTTGCCGGCGATCATCACGTCGGTGGCCCGCTTGATGCCGTCGGCCAGGCTCTCGCGGTTGCCGTAGAGGTTGTCGAACTTGCTCTTGGTCACCGCGTCGTTGACGTTGATGGCCGGGAACAGCAGCTCACCCTTCTGCTGCATGTGGTACAGGCGGTGCACACCGGTGGTGGTCTCCTCCGAGACTCCGCGGATTTTCTTGGCCGCTCGGGTCCAGCGCTGGCGGTCGCGGGCCAGCCCCGCCTGCAGGCGCCCGTAGATGATCTCCATCTCCCGGTGCTCCTGGGGCTTGTCCGCCAGGGCCGGCTCCGCCTCCACCTGGACCCCCAGGTGCACGTACAGCGTGGCGTCCCCGCCGTCGTCCACGATCAGGTCCGGCCCGGAGCCGTCCGGCCAGGTCAGCGCCATCTCGGTGCACCACCAGTACTCCTCCAGGCTCTCCCCCTTCCAGGCGAACACGGCCGCCGAGCCGGCCGCGGCGATCGCGGCGGCGGCATTGTCCTGGGTGGAAAAGATGTTGCAGGAGGCCCAGCGCAGGTCGGCCCCCAGCTCCTTCAGGGTCTCGATCAGCACGGCGGTCTCGATGGTCATGTGCAGGCTGCCGGTGATCTTCAACCCGGCCAGCGGTTTGCCGGGGCCGTGCTTGCGGCGGATCGCCATCAGGCCGGGCATTTCCCTCTCCGCCAGGCCGATTTCCTTGCGGCCCCACGCGGCCAGCGGCAGGTCCGCCACCTTGTGCGGCAGGCTCAGGTCCAACTCGTAGTCTTTCATGCGTTTCTCCTTGCGGTGATGATCCGCGCGGTCAACCCGCGCGCCAGCGGCAAGCCGCTTTCGTTTTCAATCGTAAATCCCGCCTCCGCCAGCCAGCTATCCAGCTCGCCGGGGGCGAAGCCCGAGCTACGGCTCGGCTCGAAGCCCAGCCAGCGGTCGCCGAAGCGGCCGCGCAGCTCCTCCTCCTGGTGGCGGGCGAGGTCGGCCAGGACCAGGGTCCCGCCGGGCCGCAGCACGCGGTACGCCTCCCGCAATCCCTCCAGCGGGGAGCGCAGGTGGTGCAGCACCAGGTTCAGCACGGCCGCGTCCGCTTCCCCCTCCCGCAGGGGCAGGTGCTCCAGCTCCCCGAGGCGCAGCTCGAACGTCTTGCCCGAGGTGACGCAGGCCCGGCGGGCTACTTCCAGCATCCTGGGCGAAGAGTCCACGCCGATGACCGTAGCGGCCGTCGCCAGCATCCCGGCCAGCAGGGTCCCGGTCCCGCAGCCCAGATCGGCCGCCACCTTGCAGGCCGGCAGGCGCGCCAGGACCTCCTTCTCGAGGTCGCCCAGGAGCTCGGCCTTGCGGCGGTCCCACTCTGGAGCCACCGCGTCGAAAAATTTACGAGAGCGGCCGCGCCCGGCGGCCACCAGCTCCACGGCGTGCTCTCGGTCGCGGGCCAGGAGCGGGTCGCCGGCCAGCAGGGGGGCCACGGCGCCGAGGAACTCGCGGCCGGGCCCGCCGGCGGGCGCCCGGTAGAAGGCCCACAACCCGTCGCGGCGGGATCCCAGGAGTCCGCAGTCGGACAGGATCCGCAGGTGACGGGACACGCGGGACTGTCCCATCGAAAGGATCTCCACGAGCTCCTGCACGTTGAGCTCCTGGGACAGGGTCAGGCTCAGGATGCGCAGGCGGGTCTCGTCGGCCAGCGCCTTGAACCAGGTTGCCAGTGCCATTTTATAACACTATATCAGGATATCCTGATATAGTCAAGGGCTCAACGTCGCCTTGAAGTTTCCGACAATGACAATAGAGGTGGTGCTATGGAATGGCTCGACGATCTGATCGACAGGGAAGAGGCGCTCCGGGAGCGCCTGGCCGAGCTGGCGGAACGGTTCGAGCCGCCCGAGATCCCCCCCGCCACCCCCGGGCAGTTTGACCGGGCCGTACGGCCGGCCATCGAAGCCATGCAGGCCGCG
>Ga0315273_10000846_pt1 | contig 33437 bp, 91 predicted proteins | sample YL17G02_0_MG_FD_205753 | JGI IMG/M metagenome (GOLD analysis project Ga0315273, IMG submission 205753) | Sediment microbial communities from Yellowstone Lake, YNP, Wyoming, USA - YL17G02_0 | ecosystem: Environmental > Aquatic > Freshwater > Lake > Sediment | place: USA: Wyoming | collected...
CAGGGTAAAGTTATAACCCAAGGCGAGTGAAGCATTTCCTTCCCTCACTCGCTTGGTCTTCCCCTCAACTTAATATAAACTTCATTATAATACCAGTGGGAGATACTCTAATCGTTTGCAGATGAAGTGGTTAACTTTCCCACCGTCCCAGACATTACTGGGACGGTTAGAAATTATGAGCGGGTAAAGTTATAACAGAATACAAACACAGAGGATAACTTTGGACTAGTCAAAAACTTCACGATCAAGTAGAGGGTGTTATAAGAAAAGAGTAATAACAATCATAATACAATAAGAACAAACCTAACAGGAGTAGTAAAGGAACACCCAATGATTATAGTAAGGGAGTATGATACTTCTCTTCGCTACTCATTCTACATCAAGGACGATAGAGGAACGATGGGCGTGTGGGCCGACCAGGCGGGAAGAGTACAATACTATCACTACCTTGATACATTCATCATTCGTATGGATGGATGTAGAGCCATATCGTCGGAGCTGGAAGTGTTGGTATGCTTCGGCCAGTCGGCAGCAGAGGTATATGAGAAGGCGATAAACGCTCGGCAGGGAATAGTGATGGAGATGAAATGATAACCTGCGACAGCAAAGGTATTGTCTACAAGTGCGACAAATGTCTAACCCCTTGTGAGAAAGCAACTATACCCACAAAGATAGGTAATTATGAAGTGTGGGAACTATGCGACAAATGCAAGGAGCGGATAAGGGACAGCCGACGTGATGAGGCGCAAAAATAGGAGCGAGGCGTAGCTTTGGAAAATATTCCAAGTAGTTTTAGGTAGATGTCCAAACACCTATCAGGTCTTTGTGTAAGTCCCAATAGTCTGTGGGAGTTACATTCAGACTGGTTTGATGGCGCACAACACCTCTTTTACTTGGACTGATACATCACACCATCATACTTACATGTAACTCTCAGGAGAACACAATGAAGATACAAACAGCAAGAGAGTGGTTAGTAGCTCGTGACATCTCTATCGCAGACAATACCTTTCGTTGTGAGGAGTGTGGTCAGTTAGGGATAAGACCAGAAGATACTTTATTCCTTGCCTTCCAGCATACATCTTCTCTCTTCCTTTGTACTACTTGTCTCACTACACTACATTCTCTTACTGCACCCCTTTCTGTGCTTGTTGCTACTGGACTTGATACTTCTACCAATCCCAAATCCTAACTTGGTTGGGCGCAACTTGGATTTTTTATTTTTGGAACTTTTTGGTATAAGGTGGGTACATATCAATGAAGTACTACAAGCGCTACTGGCTCCCTGACTCCCCAGTCTATTATAGAGTCTATCCTGATGGCCACTATGAGTGGTGTGATAGGTTTTGTTGCAAATGGTACAGAGATCTTCCCACAGACAACTGGATACAATACCTCAATCTTTGTATTTGTAAGGGATATCCTGAACCCTTTGAGGTGAGTGAGTTGGAAGTGTTAGTTATATTTGGACCAAAGGCTGTGATATGAACTTTCGATACTACAGACATAAGTGTGGAGAGTATTATAGAGTACATCCCAATGACTACTATGAATACTATCCCTCTGCTGACTTGCGGCCGATTGAGCAGTAGGTGGGGCACTTAAAACGAGAATGGACACAGGGCACCCAATCCACTTGGGCTCATAGGTTATGTTCCTTTCTTGCTAAGCCTGTTGAGGTAAGTGAGTTAGAGGTGTTAATAGTATTAGGACCAGAGGCGGTACGATGAAGATATATAATAATGGTAGAGTGAAGACATGTGGAGAGTGTTGTGTTCATAATGTTCCCCTGTGGTGTATTGAGTTTAAGGGAGCCGATGGACCTATCTTTCTTTGTGCCAAGTGCTTGCATTGGGGTCTATCGTTAGCCCACTCTCTATCTTGATACAGACTGGAGAGGGAATTATAGAAGACCCTCTTGACAGTTCGACCTGAAATTTTGATTTTGAGGAGTTTAGACTATGTCGACACTCATAACACTCGACCCACTTACTCTTTTAGTAAAGTATGGATTAGTTGACCGAGGCGATGGAACAATCTTCGACACTCGAACTAATCTCCTTTGGCAACAATCCTCCTCTACTAAACAATATACCTGGAAAGATGCTCATACCTATTGTGAGAAACTTGACCTCGCTGGGTATAGAGATTGGAGACTTCCAACCATTGAGGAACTAAAGACCTTGATTGAGAAAGAACACCAGCCTTCGATTTGTCCAGTATTCAAATGTAAATCGGACTGGTACTGGTCGTCGTCGTCCTACGTCGTCTATCCCGGCGGCGCCTGGTTCGTCTACTTCCACGGCGGCGGCGGCGACTACAACGGCGTCAAGGGCTACCGGCTCTTTGTCCGGGCCGTGCGTAGCGGACCATAGATTTTATTTTTTGAGGAATTTTGGACTATGTCGGACACATATCAATACTTCCGAGGGGATTTGAATCCCAAACAACCTTGCTACTATAGAGTCTTTCCCGATGGACATTATGAGTTCTATAATGGTGGGTGGCAACTGGGGATACAAGATAGATGGTACAACAGACTTCCCCAATGGATAGTCAAACCGATTGAGGTGTCGGAGTTAGAAGTATTAGTTGTTCTTGGAGCAGAGGCAGTAAAATGATTATAGGTAAAAGAGACACGGATAAGATAAATAATGGATACTGTCGAGAGTGTGGTAAGCAGCCAGTAGAGTTCTTTTTAGACATCTGCCACGAAGACCATTATATTTTCCTTTGTGGTGAGTGTGTTCTTGCTTTACATTCTGTATCGACTCCACTCTCGGTGTTGGTAAATACTGGCCTTGACATAACAGAGACAAATGATGAAGTATAAGATTTGTAAGTACGATAGGGCTTACTGCATTCAGGTTGAGGGTTGTGGTATTGTCGCGTTTCATTATGGACACGTTTCCAGTCGTTGGTATTATCTCCACAAGAGCTCAATGGCTGATGGGTACGGCTGGGATGTTTGTTCCGCTCTTGACATTCTTGTTACCACTGGCACTTCTATTGATGCCATTGAGAATGTTATCATCCCAGCCATCAAGGAGAGGTCATGAAAGCATTAGGGGTCTATCTATTGTTGGCATTCCTCATCTCACTACCCCTTGACATTCTTATCTTGGGGTACTACATTATCATTCGTTATGAGTTGTACCTACGATGAAGATTGAGTTTTGTAAGAATGGGGTTCCTCCTTTTGATAATACAGACTATTTCATTTGCGATGTCTGTGGAGTTGATGACTGGGAGATGTGCTATCTTCGTCATGGTCCCTCCAACTCCAGGAAAGGGATTCTCTTTCTTTGTCCCCAGTGTCTTGCCACTTTACATTCTATCACTGAACCACTTTCTCTTCTTGTTCAGTTTGGTGTTGATACGAAAGGTTGATTTGTGGTGTTTTATTTCCTACAACACCTTCTCACTCATTGATTGGAGTATTGAGCCGTACATTTAAACTAAACAAAAACTTCATTATAATATTATTGTCAAGTGAACCATTTTTAATCAACCACATACAAAGGAGGATGTATGACGGAGTCCGAGATGCTCGCTCGTATCGAGGCGTTGCAGAAGGAGAATAACGCTCTGAAGGTTCAGCCAGGGAATGGTGTCATTGTCAAGTACGACACCTACAAGGGACAGCCCGTCATGAGTCTGTCGGGTGCGTGTCCTCCGTTGGCGTTCGGTAAGGCGAAGGCTCGTGCGATTGTCGCGGCGTTCGAGGACATCAAGCGGTTTGCGGAGGGAAACTGAACATGATTAGAATCTATATTCGCTCTCCTGGCGACAACATTCCTCTCGCTGTGATTTGTAATGACCGCATCAACGATAGGTGTCTGGTCCATCGAGATGGTCTTGGTGTAGACCAGTTGTGCAATCTGGGTGAGTTCATCACCATGTATCTACAAGACCATCCCGATGCTCAGTTGATTGTTGTCAAGAGGTGAGTAAGGAGAACACAACCGACAAGCAGACAAGTAAGAACTAAACAAAAACTTCATGATTCTATTGTTAGGAAAGAAAGACATCTGTGGTGGATGTCAAGAGGTAAAAGTTTTAACGGAGGATACAATGGCGAAGTTCAGTTTTGTTGGTGGTTCGAAGTCCGGTTCCAAATTGTCGTGGCCGCTCGAGGCGCAGGCTATCATTGTCCGCACCCACAAGGTCGATGGGATTGGTGGGACGAAGGCCTTCGAGGCTGGCGTGGCGGAGTACAACGCTGGTGTCGATGCGGGTACCATCACTGGTCCCGCCCTGCCCACCTTTGCTGCTCTCCCTGCGTCGTACCAGGGCAAGAACGCTGGCTCGGTCCTGTATGGGATGGAGCAGCGGTTCCTGAACCGGTGCAATGAGGGTGATGTGGACACCATCGCTCTCGCGACGAAGTACGGACTGGTCGTTGCCGCCGAGTAGTTGTTGTAACCAGGGGAGTGGGACACATACCCACTCCCCTCTCTTCCCTATAAGAAGGAGGAAAGACAATGCGCAATGGAAATCGTCAGGAGATTCGTCGTCGTGACGGAGCGTATGTTCGAGTTGCTCGGGACATCGTTCTCGAGACACAAGAAGAGTTTGCGCGTCGTCTTGGAACGACGCAGCGGAACATCTCGTTCTATGAGGATGGAACACTCTACACGCCACTCAACATCCTCGAGGAGTGCGAGCAGATTGTCATGTCTGGTGGTCGCTAACCGAAAGGAACACAATGTACGAGATTCTGGTCGAGAACAAGGATGGAGTGTTTGTTACTTGGGACATCGCTCACACGAAAGAAGATGCAGAGGTTCGTGCATCTCGTCTCCAGAAGCAGAAGAAGAACACCCGCATCGTAGATAGGGAGTATAAAAAGCCTCCGCGTGAGAGGTTCGAGCGTCGTGGTCGCGGTCGAGACGACGAGGAGTAGTCAACAATGAAGAGCTATGAGTATGAAGAGGCCATACAAGCTCTCAACGCAAACAAGCTCGACTCTGCTATGATGCAGCAGGACGATGGAAGCTGGTTAATGAGCATCAAGGATGTCAATGGGGAGATTAGTCTTGTTGAGCTCCCCAGTGTAGAGTAGTACATGGCAGCGAGAGGGAGTAAGACGACAAGCCTTTAACTTGTGTCAGTTTGCTCCCTCTCCTTTCTTTGGATTTGGTCTGGACAACCAGGTGGGACCTGGATAAGGTTGCACGAACAAGTCCTATACCACCTTGAGGGAGATGTCAGGTGGTTGAGTATTATACATCTCACGCCCACCTCACAGCCGAGGAGTCGGTGAGGGCTCGGGGGTTATCGAGCAGGGTTCGGTTATGGGCTCCTCCCCCTCGCTGGGATTGGCATCCCAGATGTGAACAGGAGCCACGAAAGGGGTTGTATGAAGCGAGTCAAGATTGATTCGTTGTATCAGTTCATCAGTCAATGCAAGACTGATGGATGGGATGACTCGACGATTATCTATCAATTGTGTTTGTATGGTCAGGGGATTCGTGACCATCGGTTACATGACTCCTGCATCATACTTCTGGATGGAGAGGTATCAGACGATGTTCATCAATCGTAACTATAATCGTACAGAGCACGATGACTTCGTACTGAATATACTTCCCTACATCTCCAGTTATGGCGAAGCAGTGGAGGTGTGTGATGAAGAGGGAAATGTTGTGGGGTGGAAGATTCAGAATAGATACGAATGAAAGAAGTCAAGCTGCCCAAGGTAGAGTAGTTATCAAGTAGTAGCTCAGTAGGTAGAGCATGACTCTCCCCTCATGGTGAAGGACCTAACGCTGGGGAACGAGGTGGCCGTTGGTTCGAGTCCAACCTACTTGATTTTGTTGTCGGGAGGAGCGGATTGCCAAACCTTTAACCTGGGTCAGTAAACAAGGAGGAGGGTTGTAAGGATAATACACGTCTGAAGAAGTAGAAATGAAGGGGTGGGTCATCTGTCAAAGGGTGACACGAACCTGGAACTAACCAGCTGACATCGAGCAGGGCTATCCGATGAGGGTAGCATAGGTGGAACTAACCACCACCCCCTCAACTTTTAGGAGACAGAGATGTACGAAGAAGAGATTGAGCGGCTCCAAGAGATAGTGGTAGAGCGAAAGACTATTCGCAAGAATGTCTTTAAGAAGCTTCGTGCTCTGACTCGTGAGGTACGAAATCAAGTAGCCGAGAAGGCTGGATGGAGTAAGAGTAGTAGTCTTGGTCGTAAGCTTCGTTATGCTTCCGAGATTAGTGATGAGTGGGTTGTGAAACTCATGAAAGCGATGGATGAACTGAAACTCACCATCCTTGTTACCACAGGTTCATAACACCTCCTTCTATTTAGAGGGACAGGCGGGACGGAGAGTGGAACAACTGGCATCCCGAATGGGAAGTCCGCTCAAACCATCCTGCCTGTCCTTCTTTCTTTTTGGAATTCCTTTTGTAAGGAAGTCATGACGCGTAGAGAGTATCTGTGAAGATGATTGTTGGGAAAAAGAATAAGCAATAGGAGAAGTTGTGAATACATTAGAGTATGAAGAGTTCCTTCAGGCGCAGAAGGAGGGTACCCTTGATACAGGGATTAACCTCTGTAACATGAGGTGGTGTATCTCTGGTGTCTTTAATGGAAAACTTTCTTGGACAGACCTTCCCAATCCTGACGACCCTGTCGAGGAAGCATTGAGAGAATTTGTCAATGAGATTGATGAACCAGATGAGGGAATGTGGTTCGAGCAACCTGACAAACCCCTTATTGATGACGATGGAACAACGGGATTGTATTGAAAGGAGCAGCAATGGCAAAGAAGAAAAAGAATCCGACTGACTCTGTGAGGGAGGAACTGGAAAGAGAGTGTGTGAAGGATTTCTTGGACCTCTGGGGTGTGGAGAACATCAAGACCAAGAAGACTAAGAAAAATATTCCCACTTCCAAGATGTTCTATGGACGCCGTTGTCCCCAATGTAAGGAAGTGATTGTTTCTCTTCATGTTCACGACTTCCGTACTTGTGGATGTGGAGTTCTCTCTATTGATGGAGGACAAGAGTATTGTCGTCTGGTTGGTAATGTTGATTTTGAGAACCTGGAGATTGTTCAGGTCAGGTTGAGTACTGGCTATACAATCTGAAAGGACTAGATGGGAGACAGGAAATGACCTAAAAGAATTCATTTCCTGCTCTCTCTCGCTCCGTCCTCTGCCCGCTCTATTATCCAGAGTATAAACTAATAATAAACTTCCTTATATTATCTCCAGATGATTCTCTATTGACATTGATACTTATGTGAGGTGAAATGAAACACATCTACGCCAAGGCCAATCGTCTTCGTGAATGGTTGGGATGGTTCGCTCATATACATCCCACCTACTGCTATATCTGCGGCGAACCATTCGACCCATTTGCTTTCCAGGTAGGTGATGCGAGTGATGGTCTCACGCTTCACCACATTGAGCATGACAGAGCAAAGAACGAAGCAAAGGATGTGGCACCCGTTCATCGTGGATGTCATCGGTCGTACCACTACAACTGGATAAAGTACAAGAAAGATATTCGTACAGCGAAAGCTATTAACCTCTTTGGTGAGACAGAGATAAGTGGAGGGATGTAATGAAAAAGAAGAAAAGGGTCGATTCAGTTGTTCATCTTACTCGAAGACAAGTGGTTGCCCAACTTCGACAAGCTGTGAAGAATCAATGCAATATAACACTCGAAAAGTTTGTTGCCGACTATCGCACTGGTAAGATTGACCACGACGATTATGATGGGGTACTCTCTATAATCATTCTTGCCAGTCTTCTAAATGAGGACGATGAATTCTATTTGAGGGCTTGAGTAAGTCGTCTTCTTGTTTAGTAGGAGTGATAGTGTACAAGCGAACGCGAGTTTATGTTCCCAAGCCTCCAACACCCGAGAGAGTGGTGTTCTCTTATACTCGGGAGGAGGCAGAGAAGGAGTATGGAGAGTGTGTGAAACTTGAGAAGGAACTCAAGAGGAAGTATAAGAGTATCATTACCACTCGTCGTCGTATGGACTACGCTCTTTCTAATCTACAATGGATTGTTGACAACCTTTGCGAGCGACTGGGAAGCAAGAAGGTCAAGGTGGCACACCTGCCACCCATTGGTCACAAAGAGTGTTCCCACTACGATGGGAAGTTTATTGTGATTGCTTATCATTGCCTGCATGAGTGGACCATCTCCACTCTTCTCCATGAGCTTGCTCACCACATTGTTTGCAAGGAAGGAATGAAGTCTCATAGTGAGGAAAGTCATTGCCACAGCGGAGACTTTTTGTGGGTGTTGGAAATGTTGTACGACATGTGGTACGGAGAAATGAAATGAAGAACCTGGTCACTCCAAACATAAAGAGAAGTATCAAGTGGAGTGACGACACCCACGCAGTACCTTTTCCCTATCGTGTTGAGACTGATAATGGAATCTATTGTTATTGCAAAGAGTTGAGGTGTTGGGAAGAAGAAGGACACCCACTCATTGATGATGGTAGTAGTTGGACTCCTTGTTCACCTCTGGAAGTGATTCTCTTTTGTAGCATGACAGGACTGAAATGAAAATCTATAAGTCAAAGACCTGGGAGGACACAATCCAGTTCTCATTTGTAGAGAATGACCACTCATACTATTATTATTTCTATTTGAGTAGTGATACAGGTAACTGGTTATTTGGTTACACACAAGCATTGGGGCTTTGTTGGTTTATGTCTGAACCTCACGACAAAGCAGTAGAATCAAACTGGTTGGAGGTTTTGATTCTTACTGGATACATACAAACCCAAATAGAAAAGAGAATCAAACGATGGACAACTCATTATTGAGGATTGAGGTCATCACTCCCGAGCATGAAGACTATGTGGAGTATGGTGAAGAAGACTTTCTAAAGATTGATTGTCAGGTATGTGGGGCCAAAGGACACAAGCAGTTGTTTGTATTTTGGTTTGATTACTATCAAGCCGACATTATTATTTGTAAGGATTGTCTTCGTGAAATCCGTATGAAGATTGATGCGTTGAGAATACTAACAGAGTTTGGGATTGATACAAAATGAGCAATAGGGGTCCGTTCTATCCTTGTAGAGTGAGTTGGATTACATACCCTAATATTCCTTACTCTACCAATGGACGACACTATGAATGTGTAATGTGTGGGAAGAAGAGTGAAAGTATATTTGTGATTGACCTTCCAGGTGAGTTTCTTTATTTCTGTTCTGAATGTCTCAAAAGACTTCATGCTATGACATCTCCATTGTCTATATTAGTCACGACTGGGATTGATACACAATGAAAGTCTGGAAGCAGTGGAATGATTATTGCCATCATGACATCTTCTTTGTAGAGAACAAAGATGGTGTGTTTGTTTGGTATTCCTACGATAGGTATTGTTGTTCTAAACCTCCAGGTGAGAGGGGAGTGAAGACAGGTTGGTGTAGGTGTGATTATAATAAACTTCCTCCCAAATCTAAAAGAATACTCATAAGACCTATGACACCAAGCAACGAGTTGGAATTCTTGGTATTAACAGGACAGACAATAGAAGCATCAATGAAGAGAGATGGTTATGAACTTAAAGCAAGTTAGAGAATGGTATGGTGGTCAATTTCCTAATCAAAAAGACATGGACCCCTTGATTCGCTCGCTCCTTGATTTGCTTAATGAAATGCCAGGATGTGCTACGATTTGTAGTTGTGCTGGAGCAGGTCCTGTTGGCAACACAAAGAAGAAACATCCCAAGAAAGACTTCCCTTATATTTATATGGTTTGTCGCAATGTTCATTCTATGGCAACGATTCTGTTGGCATACCATAAGTGTAATGGGTTTGATATTTCTTACCACACTCCCGAATCAAAAATGAAACGAATCGGGATGGGGTTTGAGATAGATGCTGGCGAACCAGCAATGTCATTCCACTTTCGTAACTATAAGCAACTAAAAAAGTTTGAGGTAACACTAAAAGAGTTTGTTACAGCATTTGTGGGTGGTGAAGAGATAAAGGTACGGAAGCATAAGATGAGGGTGATGTGAAGATTTATATCTCAAAGGAAAAAGAAATCTGTTTTATTTTACATCACAACAATGAGTGGATTGTAGTTGCTCACTCCATCTACCCCGACAAAGGAGGTCTTTGGGTTGTTGGGGTTTGGAAGGACATAAGGGACTCATGTTGTGGTTCAGATTACGAAGAGACAAATCATCTTCACTTCTTATCAGTATTTGGATTTACTCCCGAGCGAGTGTGGGAGTTAGCACTGAAGACACTCCAAGTACACCACTTTAATGGTAAGAGTCAACCTCATGGGCAGTGGATACTATGAAAGAGTATCACCTTTACAGAACCACCAACTACTGGATACACGTAGAAGGAATACAAGCTGTTGTTTGTCGTTTTCCAAATGAGATTTGTTGTCTTTTTCCTCCTACTATGAAGGAAGAAAGAAACATTCTTGGGAACTGGTATATCACCCACATCAGACCTTTTACTTGGGAACTAATAGAACCTTTGGAGATGTTGGTCTGTACAGGAACATCTATTGATACTATTGAGAAGATTATTATTCCCCGATTGATAGAGGACGACAAGCAATTCTTTGGTCGAATAGTGGGAGTGGTGAAGTGATGAAGTACTTTAAGAGTTGTATGAACCCCCCTCCCCATCATACTATTTATAGGGTTAAGAACAATCATGTCAGGTATTGGCAAGAGGATACATCCAGTTGGGGATATACTTTCCTTTTTGGAGAGGATGATGTAAGGTCTCGTCGTGATGGTATTGAGATTTCCAAATTGGAAGTACTAGTGCTATGTGGGGCAGAGGCAGTAAATGAAGATAGAGAATAGTGAGTTTGCTGAATGGAAACAAACCAATAGCTGTATCGCTTGCCAAGATGGGTTTCGTGTCGAAGATTTGTTTTACATAGAATTTGGAAAGGAAGCGTGGGGAAACTTTTGTAAGAATTGTATCATTGCTATTCATTCTATCACATCCCCACTCTCGGTGTTAGTTAATACTGGAAAGGATATTTATGAGGGTCAGCCTCCACAAGAGCAAGACAAGGGTAAAGTGTCGTGAGTGTGGCAGGAGTGTCAAGGAGGCGATGGATGTCTCGTTTGATAACTATGCTCCCACTAACAGAGTTTGGGGAGGAAGTTGGTACAATCTTTACCTTTGTAAAGAGTGTTTAGAAAAATTGCGCTGTGAGATTGATGCGCTGACAATCTTGGTGAAGTCAGGGATAGATACTAAATGAAGATTTATTACTATACAAGCAGAGAGGGTCAGGGTTTTTATATTCGGGACAATAAATGTAAAGTTTATCACCTTCCCTTTGGAAGAGGTAGTGTTTCTGTCTTTCCCTGGATTGGTAGTCTTCCCTCTCTCCCAATGACTGAATCAACTCCACTTGCCTTTCTGATAATGACTGGGTTTGAGATTGATAAGATTATGGCAAATGATGTGGTGAAGAATCTAACCTGTCCTGCTTATAAGTTCTTCTGTAGGGACAGGAATGGTGAGGTGAAGTATGACTGATAAGGAGAATAAATGAAAGTGGGAGAACTGAAACGACTTCTGGAACTTATGGAGACTCCAGACGACCTGGAAGTGGTAGTAGCTATTAGTAGTCCAGGAACGATTGGAGCAACCCCTTCGGTTTGTGTAGATAAAGTTGCCAAGGGGTTTGATTGGAATACTGGAAGATTATTTCTCTATCCAGCAGAAAGTTTAATGAAGACAAATAAGGAGAAGAAGAAATGATTATTAGTCCTAATGCAAGCGACCGAATGAAGTATGAACTTGAGAAAGCAAAGCGTAAGGGTCGTATCCCCGAGGATGCTTCTATCGCTATGCGTGTCCAAGTCCTCACAGATGAAGGGGGTAAATACAAGTTGGGTATTGGTATCGAGTTGGAAGACTTCATTCAGGATACCGACGACATGATTATCCTAAATGGTATCCGTGTTGTGATTGATAAGGAGAGTGGAAAACTTTTGGAGGACTCCACTCTCGACTATTATCATACCGAAGAGATTGTTGGCTTCGGTGTTGATAAGATTGGTCTCAAAGTGAATGATGTACCGGAGGGAATGTAATGGAAACATTTTCATTTACCATCTTTGTCGAAGAAGATATTTCGACAGAACAAGCCAATAGTCTTTTTAAACTGGCACCTGATGCTACAGCGGGAGTGTCTTGTGGTAAGTCATATATCGCCTTTGATAGAGTAGCATCGTTCGAAGAGACCACTATCAACGGAGCACTCGACCAAGTGAGGTGTATTGGACTTACACCTATCAATGTAAGGAAAGATTGGGTATGAAACTCTATAAGATAAACAGAACATATTATTACTACCATAAGAGTCTTGGTTGGTTATGGTACTCCAAGAATGATTGGCATACCGACATTCTCTTTAACATCTACGAAGAGCACGAGGTACTCGCATTCTTGGCAGATGTTATCAAACATGCTACACCATACCAGTTTAAACGAAGTACAAGAAAAGATGTTCGTCGGTCGGTAAAAACATTTGCTCAACGACAACAACGAGCAAAGAAACGACTGAAGGAGCTTCTTGAGGGTAAGTGTATGATTGATGATAGGAATTTATTTTGTGGAGGTGGAGGTCTATGAATACAAATCCAAATCGTCCAGCCCCACGGCACGACTCGACACATCTACAACTCCCTGTAGAGGCAGTCCAGATTCATCTGGACCTAGCAGCATCTACAATGACAAAGAATGATGGAATCACAGCAGAAGACAGGCAATGGTATGTTCTTTATCTGGAAACACTTCTTCAGGAGGCAAAGCAATGAAACAGCCAAAGATGGAACGCCTGGAAGAGACTCTTGTTTTTCATATGAAGAATCTTTCTCTCCACGATTGGCAGATTAAACTTCGTTGGGCAACAGAGAAGGACCAGAAGATTTGTAAAAAGGTTACAAAGAGTAAGAAGGGTTTTTGGGGAATGGTCCATCGCACCAACTACAAGAAGCACACAGCAGAGATTGTGTTTAATAGAGACATCAAGAAGCATAAAGAAGACGAAGTAATGATTCATGAACTCTTTCATATTGTGATTGGTGGATTACATACATGTGAATGTTGTGATGAACAGCTTGTTAATAATCTTACCACTATGTATATACACTTTATGAGTTGTCCTACTCTTGATATGTGTCCCGATTGTATTGCAGGATGTTGTGGTAAAAACTAAACAAAAACTTTGTTATAATATCAACAGGAGATTTCTTATCATTCATCAAAAGGTCAAAAGGAGAATCTATGAGTAGTAGGACCTTTACAACCACCGAAGCAAACAAGATGCTTCCTCTCGTAAGAAGCATCACTGATGACATTAGGGAAAACTGGGATAAGATTGTTGTTCTTCGTACAGAGATGGAGTGTACATTCACGAAGAAGAACATTGAGTCTCCCTCTTATATGAAAGAGGAACTCAATTATCTGATTGATAAGGTTAATCGCTACATCAAGGAAATGGAAGACCTTGGATTGTTTGTCGCAGAGTTTAAGCGGGGAGTGATTAACTTTCCCTCTTTGCGGAATGGTCATAAGGTCTTCTTGTCTTGGATGACTGGAGAGGGTTCCGTTGAGTTCTGGCATGAGCTTGATGAGACTTCCCAGAATCGTAAGCATCTTAACTTACAGGAGAGTGTGTGATGTTTTTTCTAAAAGCAGTTTGGAAAGATGGATACGAGGAGAAGTACGCGATTCCAGGTACTCGCTTCTACTGGCTCCAAAATGGAACATGGACGCGTGGGAGCACTATTTGGGATGATATGCGAGCAAACATTGATGCCTTGGGAGATAGGGTGAAGTTGGTTGAGTGGGTTCCCACTCCTAAAGAGATGGAGAAGTTGGAAAGTTTTTAATGAAGAATCCAGACAACAAGCCACTTCGCATTGTGAGGACTCGCAAGACCTTCCTCTCACAGGAAGGTTATATCAACATGCTTTCTAACTTGGCAATTGCTGAATCAAACTTGGTCAAGGCTGGAAAGGATTCAGCCCTCAATCATTTCATTGCTATTGTCAAAGAGTTAGAGAGTGAGTGTGGATTTAAGTTTGAGATAATGGAAGATGGAGTATAGGTACTATAAGGTTTGTTCCAAACTCTTTTTCCAAGAGACTTACTATTATCGAGTACATCCCGATAATACTTATGACTGGTGGGACGAAGAGACAGAGCAGTGGGAAGGACGAGAGCTCGGTTGTCATTTTGCTACACTGAAGCGATACACCCCAGAGGTCCTTGAGGAAACAAACGCTTTGACCTTGTTGGTGTTGTTTGGTAAGAGGGTAGTAGAATGAATGAACGCGTTCTATTTAAGATGACGACAAAGAATGAGGGTGTCTTGTCGCATGAGTTCTACATCATCATTGATGATAAGTATTATTTCTTTGACCCTCCTAGTAGGTTATGGTGTAGTGGGTACTACGAGACTTGGATAAAAAAGTTAAGTATAGATGGAGACCTAATCAGTGAGACATCAGAGTTGGAGATTCTTGTTCTCGCTGGAGAGGAAATGATTAAGCGGATAAGAACCTTTAAAGCAAGTGAGGCATGTCCAAGTGCTTTGTTCCTGTGAGGAAAAACTAAACAAAAACTTCGTTATAAGATTATTGGAAGAACAGATTTCTTTGAGTCGTGCGACTCTTCTGTTCATAGAGCAGTAGTTTCGTAGGTCGTTTAGGAAAGGAGCCACTATGGCGCAGTTTAAGTTCGTCGGCGGTTCGAAGTCCGGTTCCAAGATTTCCTGGCCCGTTCGTGCCCAGGCTGCCGTTATCAAGGCCCACAAGATTCAGGGTCTTGCTGGTGCGAAGGCGTTCGAGGCTGGCATCGCAGCGTTTAACGCGACAGCTTCCACGGCAGAGCAGATTCAGGCTCTGCCGAAGTCTTACACCAACAAGAATGCCGGTTCAGTCCTCTATGGGCTGGAGAAGCGTTTCCTGGCTCGCTGCGAGAGCGGAAACCAGGAGACCATCGCGGTCGCCACGGAGTTCGGCATCATTCAGCCGGGTGTGTAACATAGCACCTCTCTCTCTCTTCATAAAGGGGAAGCCTCTTCGTGAGGCTTCCCCCTCTTTTATTGGGTTTGTCAGTATCCCAGAAACTGACGCTCCAGTTTGTTGGTTCTGTTGTTAAAAACCAACACCTTTACTTCCCAAAGCCAAAGGAGGATTTATGCGGCGATGCAAGTGTGGGTTTCTTGTTGATGCTGACATCGACGATGAGATTTGTCCGTCCTGTGGAGGTGTCATCGACCTTCACAAGGTTCTGAAAGACTACGATGAGGAATGTCCTGTCTGTTCTGATGTCTGTAAATGTGAGACAGAAGAGGAAGACGAGGACTTCTATTATAGTGGTGAAGACCTTGTCGGAGATGAAGACGACGAGGAAGATACTGATGACGACCTCGATGATGATGAGGAGTACATCGACGAAGACGACGACTACGAGGATTAAATGAGAGACATAAACAGAATCAGTCGTGTCCTGGATACGATTCGACGCATCTGGATGAAGAATCCAGACCTTCGACTCACCCAAATGATTATCAATGTGGGTGGAGATAACGAAGACATCTTCTTTCTGGAAGATGATGAGTTGGCGGAGCGATTGGTTATTCTGTATAGTGACCAGCCTCCACGCAATCAGCCCTTCCAAGATTATGGGGAGGAGTAAATGAACGCTGAAGAGATTGTTTGCTTTACCCGAAAGGAAAGTCTCACCGAACAAGAGATGTTGGCTGTTGATGTCGCGATGCTGGCTCTTTCTCCCGACGAGTTCTTGGCTACTGCCCGCTACCTGGCAGCGGGAGAGGAAAACACAGACACCGCACGATTTCTTATTCTTCGGTGGGGTCATATTCCTCATAGAGTTGGTTTAAGACTTATGGCTCTGACTGGTAAGAAGATGAGAAGGAGTGGTATGTTCTCGTCTAACATTCCTCCTTACATTCCTGACACAATGGAAGATGCTGAACGGATTTGGGAAAATAATCCTCCTTCGGAGGAGAAAGACAGGTAACAATGGCAACTCGTACAAAGACTGGTTTCGTTAAGGCGCTGATGGATGGTTGTCCCGCTCTGCTCGTTCAGACAGAAACGAAAGAGATTCGTCTCTTTAATGTCGGTCGTAGAAAGTTTGCAGCACTTGTGAAGGCTGCAAAGAAGATTATCTCGAGCACCAAGAAGCGCAAATAATTAGAAACAACCACACTTGGGAAGTAAGGGGCTGGGCTCATCCCAGCCCCTTTATTTATTTGGAGAACTGACCATGGGCGATTGGTTTATTGTTTGTCTTCTCGGCTTGCCTATTCTCCTCATTATTATTGTTCTTTTAAACGATTGTATTGAGAAGTGGTGGAAGTCTCGTTGAGGTCGTCTAACTCCTCATAGAGAAAATAATACACAAGACTTTCGGGAGTTTTATGAAGCCTGCAACGCTTTGTGTGATTGATGTTCAGGTACCCTTTCATGCAGCTGGGCGAAAATCTCTTCTTGACAACATAGTTCGTCTTGTCAAGAACGCCAAGAGGCGAAAGGCTGGAATCGTTTTGGTTGAGTTTGAGGGCTTTGGCTCAACTCACATTGCCATCCAACAAGCCATTGGGTCCTATGAGAGGTGTATCACTACCATTAAAAGCGATTGTGATGGCAGTGGAGAGATTATTGATGCTTGTCGCAGGAAAGGTTTTTATACCGGAAAGATTATTGTTTGTGGTGTAGAGACCAACAACTGCGTACTGGCAACTATTGATGGGTTGGATGACCTCTTGCCTTTTAGTAAAAAGGAGGTGGTTGCTTCTGCTTGTAATGCTCATAAGCACAACAACTCTGTAAGTGAAAAAGCATTTAAGAAGATGCTTCGATATGGAAATGTTAAAATAAGGAGAAGGTAAATGGATACAATGCGGAAAGCAATCATTGAGATTGTGAATGAGAAACAAGGAATCAAGGCAACAGAGTTGATTCCCGAGATTGCCATGAGACATCCTGAACTACTTGTTGCTCTCACAGAGCTGCCCGAAGTTCTCGAACAACTTGTCCATGAGGCAGAGATTGTAGAGGTTGAGTATGTTCTTCCCCTATTGAGTTACAAGTCAAAGAGTTGGTACCTTCCAAAAGGTACCCAGGTAATCGTTCATGATGGTCGTCCAAGGTAAGGAGTAAAGATGGAAAAGTTTATTGGTGTAGTTGTCTTCGGTCTCGTTCTTATTTTTGTTCTTGCCTTCTTGATGGCATTCCCCACGATGTGGCTCGTAAATTATATTTTGAGTGATACTGCTCTGGTAGCAGTGTTTGGTGGTCCGCTTACCTTCTGGAAGGCGCTGGCTCTGAACTTTGTCTGTTCGCTTCTGTTTAAGAGTTCAGGTAGCACAAGTTGTAAGTGTAAGTAAATCAGTCCCGGGATGTCGTAACTTGGCAGCCGAGCGAGATTTAAAATCTCGTGCCCGATAGGGCGTGTGGGTTCGAGTCCCACTCCCGGGACCAACTATACAGGAGCCAGAGAATGTTTCTCTGGCTCCTTTCTTCTTTAACCCAAAACAAGGGAGGTATGATGCTAGTATACTACAATGACTTCGAGCGTAAAATTAAAAAGGAACTTCTCACTTCTGCCAAGAAGATTGACAATGAGAGTATCGTTCGTATTCTTCTTGCTCATACCGACCTGATTCGTCCTGCTGCTGTTGCAATTGTTGAGAGAGGTCGTTGGCTTGATGAAAATACTTGGATTTCTCCAAGTAGTCAGTATCATGTTCAGATGATGCAAGACGAACCCAGTACTTCCACTGAAGTGGTCCCCGTAGTCAAAGGGTATGTAAATGTGAGTTCCAATCCTCTACCAGAAGAGACCAAGAAAACAGAGGAGACCAAAACCAAGAGGACCAGAACAAAAAAATGAGTAATGAAATCAACATAGAGGTAAAGGGTCGCCTCTTTAAGGCAACCCACCCAGAGAAGCCCTATCTCTATTATCTCTTTACCCACTCTGGGGTCTTTCTCTATGTTGAGGGAGATGGAGTATGGGTTACCACCGAATGGAAAGAAGACCAGGAACAAAAGGTAGAAGAGTTTGTTTTTAAAAGGGGTGGTACTTTTACTTCTGCCAATAAGCTAATGTTTGTTATTGATACTGGAATGTCGATAGAGCAGTCATTTATTGTTTGCAATACTGACGAAGAGGGGAGTTGGTAATGTCAAGCTGGAGCCTTCAGCAAACATTTTCTGTTCCTTGTGAGTGGGATGAAGATAATGACGATTTGATTCTGGGAGATAAATCTGTTCCAGATTATCTTCTCACTTACCTGAAAGCAAACATTGAGAACCTTTCTGACAATGAACCCCTTCTGGTTGATGCAGAGTGTTCAGGGTATTATGAAAAGGGTCACACTACTAGTGACCCTTATTATTGTTATCCTCCCGAGGGTGAAGACGAAAGAATAATCACACAGGTTTGGATTCCAGGAGGTGATGTTGTTCTTCGCAACAGAGGAACAGATGCTGAACGAACTCACTTTAAATGGATTGCTGACCATGTTCGTGATTACATCTATGAAATAGATTTGTACCGAGAAACGATGGACGACTAATGGAACTCTATAAACAGACTACACCTATTGGTATTGCCTTCTATTGTAGGTTGGATAAGAAGGTAAGAGGGAATCTTTGGTGGTGGCAAGAGGCAGAACCAGAAAGAGATGAGGAGGAAGAGTATAACCCCTATCATTGGTGGATGTGTGGAAACGAGAACCCAGCAGACAAGCATGGGTATGTTCTTACTCCCTCAAATGAGTTAGAGTATTTAGTTATCACTGGTCGTGTCTTTGATGTGAAAGATGTTGGAAAGTTTTGGAGCGACAAATGACAGAAGAGAAAGCACTCAAGTCAGCAGTGAGTCATTTTGTTTGTTGGCTTCGTGATGAACTCTTGGCTCCTGATGGTGGGTTCATTAGTGACGACCAGTTCTTGTCAGTTGCTAAAGAAAGAGTAGGAGCATTGATGCCCTACATTGAGAAGAATAATCTTTCTTGTATCCATGAAGCAAAAGAGGTTTTGAGTTTGTAAGGAGTTGTTATGTTATCAATCTGCCTTATTGTATACCTTCTGATTGGTTGTGGAGTGTATGGGTCTCTTATGAAGGACTATTTCAGTGATGGTGAAGTTGGTCCTCGAGACTTTTACATGACCATTATCTTCTGGCCTATCATTCTTGTCATCCTATTTGGCCAGCACATAGGGAGGAAGTAATGGATTATCAATCTCTCTCATTTCTACTTCATTATCTGGTTTGTTTCTTTCTGGTTGTACTTCTTACATCCACCTTTGGTAAGAAGTATCTCTGGTTAGCCATCATTCTCACCTTTGCTATTGGAGCTGGAAAAGAAGTGCGAGACTTGATTATGAATCCCTGGGGTATGTCCATTGCTGACCTGTGGCAAGATAGCCTGTGGGACTTTGTTTGTAACCAAGTTGGGATTGTAATGGCAGCAGCTTGTTTAAAAAGGATAATATAAAGTAAATGCGTCATTATATTCATCCACAACCTCGTAAGGAGCGACCCCCTCGCTTCTTACCCTTTAAGGCAGGGGACAAGGTTGTTCTCTGTCCTCACAAAACAATCTGCTCGATGCGTGGTCGTACAGGGGAGGTTTTTCTCACCATCAGCCATCTTGATGTGGATGTCATTTTTAATGAGACAAGCTCCACCAGAGGACATACTAAAACTATTCGAGCCTATGAGCTTCGTCTTGCCAGTGAGTGTCACGACTGCTGCCACAGAATGACCCACCTAATGGGTACCTATTGTCCCCTTGACCATAAGGGGATTGTGTTCTATGAACCAGAGGAAAATATAGAGGACAATGAGAAAGATTCGTAGTATAACCAAACGACACACTGGCAAGTTCTTAAAATTCTATTATGATAATGGTACGCGAACCTATGAATATATTTGTGGGATAGATGATAATAATCTCTATCCTTCGTATAGTTATATTGGATACTTTGCTGCTGGTATAAATGCTAGACAATTCTATGAGTCTGTTGGTGCCAGTGCCTGCCCATCTGTTGGGTACTGGCTGCCTGTGAGTGAGTTGGAAGTCGCAGTTGTTGTTCCAGAACTATTAGAGCAAGTGGAGAAATGGAAACAAAAATAGTTTGTGATGGTGTTCGGGTTGATAAGAATGTCATTCCCACTTACCTCACACAACTCTTGGCGGGACAATCAAACTTCGCTATTGAGTATGCTCTCTATTCAGGAGCAGGTGAGACCTGCCAGTCTGGGAACTGCGGACATCACATCACAAACATCTATGTTGTGAAAGACAATACAACTGGAACTGAATACAGAGTTGGCAGCGAGTGTATCAAAAAGTATGGGTCAGGTTTGGAGCAACTCGTCTCTTACTGGAAGACTTCACTTGATAGGGTGAAGCGTCAGGCTGTGTGGCAAGCCAAGCGGAAGATGTGGGCAGAGGAACGAGATGCCAAGAAGTGTGCCAGCATCGAGGCTCACCAGAAGGAGTTGGAGTTTATCAATCAGTATCTGGAAGTCAAGCCGAGTCCCTTCTTGGAGTCTATCCAGAATGTGATTGAGAATGGTTGGGAAATGTCTCCCAAGCAAAGAGAGGCTTTGGATAAGATAATGTTGGAGACCGACTTCTCCAAACTCCAAGAGGAAGTACAGAAGGGAGCCGAGAAGTTCCAGGAAGTGCTCCAACTATTTGAGGTATTGGATAAAGTTAGCTTTGGATACTATCCCACAGAGTTTTATTCCAGTATCCGCAATCAGTTTGCAAAGAATGGAATGATTAGCGATAAGCAGATTGGGGTCCTACAGAAATTGATTCATAGGTTCCGCAAGCAGATAGGAAAAATGTAATGACAAAAGATGATTGGTTTTGGTTTTGTGCTATGATTTGGGGAATGTTCGTTCTCTTTATTGCTTTTATGATAGGTTAAAATGATGGTTGATATTATTGTATTGATTGGGGCAACCCTGTTGACTCTTTGGATAGCGCGAGAGTCAAGCAGACACAATCTATTATAGAGAGTCGAGGGTTAAAACTAAACAAAAACTTTGTTATAATATTGTCAGCAGATTTTTTCTTTATAGGAGAAAGTAAAATGATTCTTGCGTGTGTATGTGGCGGAGTGATTGAGCTCGCCATCGGTATTCTAACTTTTTGTCTCTTTGGTGCCTGTTGGAAGTGCATTAAGAAGTGGTGTCGTTGTGGTACCAAACATAAGAAGTGTGACTGCCATAAGGAGGAGTGATGTTGAGTAGAAGAGCTCGTTGGACCTTTCAGGTTCTGGCTCTTATGCTTCTTCTTGTCTTTCTTATTTGGGCTCCTGCAACTTACAATATTATTGGAAAGAGCATGATGCCCAATCTTCATGATGACAGCTATGCAATGGTGGTTCATCAAAATTATTCCATCAACCGCTTTGACATTGTCATTGTCAATCGTACAAAAGAGCCCCCTCTTGTGAAGCGTGTGGTTGGTCTTCCTGGCGAACAAGTTATGTACATCAATGGGCATTTATTCATCAATGGTAAAGAGATTGATGAGCCCTTCCTTCCCGACTTTAGGCTGACTCGTATTGAGGTGTATCATTTTCGTCTTGCCGCTGACCAGTATGTTGTTCTTGGAGACAACAGGCCCGATTCGTTTGATTCTAGGGCTTTCGGTCCAGTCAAGCGAGAAAGCATTAAAGGTAAGGTAATCTTTAGGATTTGGTAATGAAGAAGCAAACAATTACCAAGAAGGATGTTGGAAGAGTGTTTGCTTTTCATTCTCCGTTTAAGAAAAATTTGATTGCCTACGAACTAATCTCGCAGGTAAGGGGGAGTGAATATGATTACTATTACCACGACAATGGGGAATGGGGACTCCAGTGTGGAGTTGGACGACATGTTTATATTCCTGACATGTACTGGGAAGAACTCAATCCACTACAAGTACTGATAATGTTCGGTACCAATCTTCCCGAGGTCTATAACTGGGAGAAGCATAAATGGGAGCAATGAAAAGACTTTTAGACATTGACTTCTTGGATGAACAGACCGATTGTGAGGATTGTGGAGAAGCTTGCGAGTCTGTTCAGTTAGGGCGAAGATGGTGTAAGGAGTGTTGGGAAGCATTCGCTGACGACTATCAGCAGTTTCTGTTCTGTCAAGAGATGGAGACAAGTAGGGAGTAGTCATGTATTCGAAATGTTCGAGCGTGTTGCTGGACATCGATGCGGACTTCATGCTGGACAACGATTATAACTATTCTTCCTGGTCCAATGAGCGTAGGAAGAGCAAGATTGTAGTCTCGGGGAAAGAGTTGGGGAACACTCTTAAAAGGTTTATCAAGAAAGATACTGACATCATTCTTGAGATTGACCACCACGAGTCTCTATACTGGTGGGATGGTTATTCTATCAATGATGCTCTTTGTATTCATATTGATGCTCACCATGATATGTGGGGACAAGATTGGTGTGGTGGTGGTATCTATGAAGGACAGCGAGGGAATGTTGATTGTGGCAACTATCTCCAACAAGCCTTGGTAGATGATATTGTCAAACAAGTTGTCTATGTACCCTCTGGGTTTCGCAAAACATCTTACGAGGAGAAAGACATCAAAGAAAATCTATCATACTCTTCACACAAGAGGCGAATCGAGGTGTGTTCTTGGAAGAACTTTCAGAAAGACATCAAGAAGTATCCTAAGGCAGACCTCATTACGATTTGCGTCTCACCCGAATGGTTTCCACGCCAGCATTGGAAACACCTCCAAGACCTGGCTGAAGTATTAGAAGCCAATCCAACAGACATTAAAAAGATTAAAGTAAGGGCTATCAAGAAATGGAGGGCCATGAAATATCGTAATGATAAGTCGTTTGTGTTTCCCTATGAATATGTTGGGGAACTGGAGGAGATGTGAAAAGGGGTTTGATTGTTCTGGTGCTCCTTTCTGGTTGTTACCATGGGAGAATTGTTACAGAGGGGTATCCTGTCTATCAGCGATACAATGCAATTGGTCAAGCCTATGTCTGTCAGCGACATGGTATCGTTGATGGAGCTTGCGTCTGTCAGTGTCGTCATGCAAAGTCTCCCTACTTTCAGCAAGAATGGGTAGCACCAATCTATGCACCAGTATTTGTCGGAGTTGATTGTCAGGGAAACCAACTCTACCAGAACCAACTAGTTCGTGGTGGATTCTTTAAGGAAGTGTTTGCTGGATACTATTGCACTTTATGTGGGAGGAAGTTGTAGAGTCAGAACTAAACAAAAACTTTTCGATAGATTATTCAGGAAACATTATCGAAAGGAGTCCTAATGTACAGCGCCGAGTTGTCCCGTGAGGAACAGCGTGAAGGTCGTACCTTTTCCTTCTACAAAGTCAACAGGGATGACGATGGACGATTCGTTGGTTGTATTGTTCGTGTGATTGCTCCCACCGAGAAGGGTAATGTGGAGCACTGGTATGTTGATGCGGAGATGGATAACCCGAAGGTTCATCCATGTCGTGATGCAGAGACTTGTTTTAAGCGAGTCCTGAAGTCTTGGAAGAAGCGTGGCGGAAGCCTGGCCAAATGAAAATCTATTCATTTAAAGACTCCCTAAAGCCTACACTTTTTGTTCCTTTAACTGAAGAATATTTTCTGGTGTGGATGAAGCGAAGTGACATCCCCAATCCAGAGTGGATGTTAAAGTGTAAAAGATATGTTCGTCCTATGGATGTGTATCATACGATGTTTGAGGTATGTGAGAAAAGTCCTTCATTTCAGGGGATTTCTCACAAGGAGGCTCAATCTATGTCAGGTATTCCTCACTCTACTCTTCAGAGAGAGTATGATAAGTACATGACAAAATTTGAGCTTTTAAATCAAATGGAATGGTAAAGGTATCAGGAGTCATGAGTAAGAAGAATCGTCGCCTATTGAGTCGTGGTATCGTCAATCGTATGCCGAAGGTCAGTGAAATCAATCTCGGCACGGACATCGTTGATTCTACTCGTCCCCAGAACATCGAGGCGGAGTTGGAGCCGACCCAGTGTGTCAACGGACACTGGACTACCTCTGGCGACCTTGATAGGGACCAGCATTGCAGCCAGTGTCCAGTTGTGGTAGAGAAGGATGAACTGGATGCTGCCGAGGACGAGTTGTCGGATGCTCTTGACATGAGGGAGAATCTGTGGGAAGACACAGAAGAGATTTGTGACGACTATGACGATGGGAAGGATTGACAATGAAGTGGCGAGTCAACATTGTTGACCCCAAGGGGCGTGCTTCTTTCTCTTTATACGAGTCAAACCTCATGACTCTGATTGCTTCTGGCGAACTGGTCATTGGGCCACCTCACGAAACCAAGACTATGTATGATTGTGGATACACAACCAAGGAACTCGTATCCAAGGGATTGGTGGGAGTATATAATCCAAACTTAGAGGAGACAATGTGAGTTTCACATTTAAGGGAGCATCAAGTCGGGAAGACCTTGCCAGCCTATCACCTATGCTGGCGAAGCGCTTCGAAGAGGTTGAGAAGCGACTCACAAAGGGAAAGAAGATTTATCTCCAACCGAAACTGGATGGCATTCGCTGCATCGCTGGTAAGGTTGAGGGTGGTATCTTTCTCTACTCTCGCAACGGGAAGCCTATCACCTCAATGGTTCATATTCAGAAAGAACTGACGAACCTAATGGAGGATGGGGAAATCTGGGATGGGGAACTCTATCGTACTGACTTGGACTTTAATCAGATTACCCATTTCGTTCGCCCACAACTTCCAGTCGAAGGGAGCGAGCGAATGGAGTATCACATCTTCGACGCTGTCGTCTTTGATAAAAATTTCACCGATAGGTATGTGAAAGGTGTCAGTCCTCGTATTGTTCTACACAATAGGAGTATGGGTATCATTCGCACCAACACCCATCTTCGTGTTGTTCCTACTCTTGACACTCTCTATGATAGGGACGAAATGAATGAGCAACACGACGAGTGGGTTGATGAAGGTTATGAAGGGTTGATGATTCGTATCCAGAGTCCCAAGGGGTATGAGTGTAAGCGAACAAGCGACCTACTCAAACACAAAATCTTTCAGGACGCAGAGTTCGTTGTTGTTGGGTATGAGCAGGGTGAAGGGAAGTTGGTCAATCATCTTGGGGCTTTCCTCCTTGAGGTCGATGTCAAGGGTGAGAAGAAAACATTCAAAGCAAAGCCCGATGGGGAACAGGGAAACCTCGCTCGCCTATGGAAAGAGCGCGAGGAGTGGCTTGGCAAAAAGGTTTGTGTAAGTTATCAAGCCTTGTCTCGCTATGGGATTCCAAGGTTCCCTATTGTGAAGGGGATTCGATTCGATGTATGATGATTGGCTAACAACAATGATGGGTGCTCTTGTTTGTATCTTCTTTATTGCTACTACCATTAGTATTTCTATTGTTGTCAAACTTCTCACAAGCATTGACAGATATAAAAGAGAGATTGACAAACTTCGTCAAGCAAATAGTGAGTTGTGGCATGAATTCCATCTTCCCTATTTAAAGAATGTGAAGCCACATATTGAGGATGAAATGTGAAGTGTTTTAAGATTGAGACTGCTCATGTTGGTGTTTATTATATAACCAACTTTGATAAACATGATACCTACTTGTATAAATTCATCCATCACAATGTAGATTGGCAAGTTGCTGGTCCAACTTGGGCTTCTCGACAGAAACTAACTGATTGGAAGATAATTGAAATAAGTCCATTAACTCTTCTGGTTCTTCTTGGAGAAAGCCCAGAGGGGATAGTAAAGAGGACAAAAAACAAAAAGGGACGATTGGGGAATGTGAAGTGAAGTGAAGTGTTATCGTAAATACATTAGGGATGGGGAGTCTTCAAGGTTTATCTACTACATAGAAGCCAGGGATGACCCCAGATTGATAGAGAAGTTCAGATGGGGATACATAAGGTGGAGTAAGGTATGCGGTTCCAGGTGGGCAAGAGGTATTCTGCCTTGGGGAAAGCCAGACCCACCAGGAGTGTATTTCCAGTCCCTGGAGGGGTTGGAAGAAATAAGTCCATTGGAGATTCTTGTCATGACTGGAGTGTCTCCTGACGAAGCGATAGAGACTTCACGATGAAATGTTTCAGGTGTCCAGATGGGGTATATTATATAACAGACTTTGATAAAACAGATACTTATCTTTATCATCCACCCTTTGCAGAGAGGTGGATGGTTGCTGCTCCCACCTGGAGTTATCGTTTAGGCTGGAGTGATGCAAGAGACTTTGTAGAGATAAGTCCATTAGAAATTCTGGTCTTGCTTGGTGAAGATCCAAATAAGATTGTAGAGGTATGTACAAAATAAAAGGGCGACTTATGGTCGCCCTTTTTATTTAGAAAAGCCAAAGTGGTATTTTGACTTTTTTGATAGTGTTTAATATATCTGAGGGAGGCTCTGGAGGTTCGGCTTCCTCTTCTTGTTTCTTAAAGAGACTGATAATGAAACGAATCACGGGCATTGTACTATTCTCCTTTTGTTAGCTTTGGCCATAGGACCAAGATACCAAGTACTCCACCAATCATTGCTGCTCCTATACTTGGAACATTCTTTAATACCAATATTGTTGTAAAGATACCAGAGACTATTATCCAAGAGTTTCCAAGTATTGCCCACCAAATCTTTTTGTGAGCAATCCCCCGTATATAGAAAATCCAGCCAATCTCATGGAGGAAGGTTAGGATTAGAACAAATAAGCAACTCAACCAAAAGTGATTCTGTATTAGTTGTGTGAGCATATTTACTTCCAAGTCCATTTGATTCCTCCTATGGTAAGAGTGTCTTCCACTACAATACTGAATAATCGATAGATACTTTATAACTACAGGACATAAGGAGGGTTATGATTTATTGGTTGGCGTTTGGAATTTTAATTATCTTTCTTCTTGCTCTGGACTTGATGGTGTTTCACAAAAGGGCTCATCAAGTAAAGACCAAAGAAGCAATCGTAATGACAACCTTTTGGATTGTCGTTGCATTGATGTTTAATGGTTGGGTTTGGTTTCAGTTTGGAGGAGAGAGGGCAACAACCTTCTTTACCAGTTTTATTATAGAGAAGGCGTTGAGTGTTGATAATCTATTTGTCTTTATCATTGTCTTCCGGTACTTTGCTGTGAAGAGTGAATACCAGCATCGGATTCTATTCTGGGGAGTACTAGGGGCAATTGTGTTTCGTTTGATTTTTATTATGGCTGGGGTTGAGTTAATCGAACGATTCCATTGGGTACTTTATCTGTTGAGTCTCTTTCTCTTCTATGTTGGTGGGAATCTTCTTCTTGGTAAGGATACAGAGGTACATCCAGAAAACAACTGGGTGTTAAATCTTTTCCGACACTATGTTCGTACTACCACAGAGATTGATAGACCTTGCTTCCTGGTACGACAAAATGGTCTTCTCTATGCAACCCCTCTTTTACTTGTTCTGGTTGCAATAGAGACTACGGACATAATGTTTGCTATTGATTCAGTACCAGCAATCCTGGCTATCACCACTGACCGATTTATTGTTTTCACTTCGAACATCTTTGCTATTTTAGGTCTTCGGTCAGTCTACTTCCTGTTGGTAGGCATGGTCGGTGTATTTCATTTTCTCAAGTATGGATTGGGTTTAATTCTAATCTTTGTGGGAATCAAAATGATTGTTGAGGGAAGTCTGATTGGTAAGGTTCCCTGTGGTCTTTCTTTGATTGTGATAGCAATCATACTTACCACTTCGGTGTTGGCTTCAGTTATATTCCCCCGGAAAGAGTAAAAACTAAACAAAAACTTCTCTATAATATTCTCAACGGAGTCTCTATTTATTTATTATTCGGTCTTGAGAAAGGGAGACAAATGAAAATCACAAAGAAGAATTGTGTTGATGTTCTAAATATTCTCATTGCTGAAGGAAGTCGCCATAGGGGTGGCTGGCTTGGTGTCCTCAATGATGCCACCAATGAGCCAAACCTATTGGAGTCTGTTGCGTCATTGTCTCACATGACTCTCTCACAGACAAATGTATTTGTCGAGCTTGCCATGCGAATGCTACCAAAGTACATGGCAGACCATCCAGAGATTAGAGACCAGAATGTTGCTCTTAACATTCTAATAACTCAACTCTGTGTTCGTATGATTGCTTATGTTTACAAGCATACGATGGAAGTAGAAGAACTGGGAAGCATGTTTGATTTCGAAAAGGAGGTTAAAGATAAAGAGTAAATGGTTGTATTGTTAGTTGTTGTGTTTGTTTTGGTTTTCGTTGTTGTTGGTTTATTGAAAGGGAAATAGTTATGCGAATGTTCTTTGTTGCGATTGGACTTGTTGTCGTTCTTGGGTTTATTGGTTGCAAGAATGGTCATGGTCGTCGTACTCCTCCATCCCCTCCACCTGTTTATATCAGTGTGGATGTGAATGAGCTGAACGAAGCCACAGCTACCATTTCGAACATGCCCGAGCATCACTACGGGCTTCTCTACCTCAATGGAGCTACGACTGCTCTGGCGATTGTATTGGAGAATGGCGAAGTGAAGATGGGAGTGTTTGCTGCTGAAGATTACAATCTCTGCATCGAGTACTTCTTGAGTGAGAATGGTATTACATTCTATCCTCGCACCAATCAGTGGTTGACGGATGGTTATCCTCGGAAGGTTGTGGCTGACCGCTCTGGTGAGCGTCATTGTGTGGACTTTGTGGTGAGTGAGTTGGTTACACCTCCACCACCTCCTCCCCCTGTTGATGATGATGGAGACGGAGTTCCCAATGATGTAGACAATTGTCCCACAATTGCCAATCCCGACCAAGCAGATTCGGATGGTGATGGTGTTGGTGATGCATGTGATACATTGCCACCTCCACCACCTCCACCTCCTCCACCACCTCCTCCTCCCCCACCTCCAGTTCCGTTCAGTATGACTTGTAATCTCAATGAGGATGGTGGAATTGTAATCAACTTCTCCTTTGGTGATAGGGCATCTCCAATTCTACTGAAAGTTGTTCGGGTTGCCAAGCCAGAGTGTGATGTTGAGTACAAAGGGTTTGAGCCAATCCTGGTTGAGCCCAACTCTGCCTCATTTGTTGACATTCCACTTCCCGCTGGTGATTATCGTTTTGATGCTGTGGAACCAACAGCACCCAATCTAATTGTTGGTTGTGTAGTTACTCCACCATCGCCTCCTTCTCCGGTTGATGTGGTTGTCGCTTCTTGCGAGATTGTTGTCCCCTGTAAGGTGGATGACGATAACGATGATAATGACGATGACTCACAACTTCCTCCAAAGCCAGAAAAGGGACATTGTGTTCGCTTCCTGGTCTGTCACAATGGACACACACTTCTGGTCCCATGGCATGCACTAAAAGCTCACATTCTTATCCATGGTGACACACTTGGTCGTTGTCACGACAAGGATTAACTCATAAGTTAGTCTCTCGAAAGGGGTGATACCAGAGAGACAACAACACATGGGGGAAGGACATCGTTCCTTCCCCCGCTCCTCGTATGGATTAGTATCCATACCATGAAGAGGTACTCGAAAGGAGCAAAGTGGAACTGCGAGTTTATAGAGACCAAGGCTCACCAGAATGCTATCTTGTTGGCGAAGATGATAAACCTTACTTGTTCTGGGATTATCACAATCTCTTTTGGGATTATGGTATTAAGGAAACTTGGAGTAAGAAATGTTTGTGTTGGCAACCAAAACCAAGAGAAACCAATTGGTTAGAGCTCTTAATCTTGATTGGAACGACAAAAGAGCAAGCAGAAAAGATTTGGAGAAAGAAGTTTAAATGAGCAACTTCAGTGTTGTGTGTGGAACGAGGGCATGTAATGCTAACTGCCCGTTCTGTATTAGTAAAATGACTGATGCTTGTGTTGATGAAAAGCCAATTGATTTTGATTGGCGACGCTTCGATAAGGCGTGTCGGTATGTCTCCAAGACCAACGAGAGAGGAACACAAACTGCTCTTATCACTGGTCGAGGGGAGCCGACGCTGTATCCTTCACATCTGACAAAGATTCTTCGACGCTTGGACCTCTGCTTCCCTTGTATTGAGATCCAAACGAACGGGGTTCTTTATAAAGAACTCCCCTGGGAAGAGTATAAGATGTATGGACTGAACACCATCGCTATCAGTGTTTGTAGTTTTGATAGTAAGCAGAACAATGATATTATGAACATCAAGAAAGAGTTTGATGTTCGTGATTGTATCCAATACCTGTCAAGTCTTGGATTTACAATTAGAGTAGGTTATCAACTTACAGCAGCCACCACACCTCCTAGAGGGCAGTGGAAAGACTGGTTGTGGTTTGAGAACACAATCCAAGACGCAAAGAAGTTGGGAGTACAACAACTTACATTCCGCCAGATTGGAAAGCCAGATAAGACATCTAATCAAGAGGTATTCGATTGGGTTGAGAACAATCGAGACAAGAACAACTACAATGGATTGTTAAATGAGATGGGAGTCAAGTTAAGTACCTACCACTGGGGAGGAATGATTTATGACATAAAAGGAATGAGTGTATGTATTGCTGATTGTCTTACAGAGAATCCAGACACATTCGAACCTCGTTCTTGGATATTTGATGGAAAGAATCTTCGTTTTAGTTGGCAACATGAAGGCGCAATCGTTTTTTAAAGGAGAACAGCAATGAGTGTTATTCCATTCGTCATTGATAGAGATGGACACGGCGAGCGTTCGTATGACATTTATTCTCGGCTGCTGAAAGAGCGGATTATCTTTCTGGGTGGTCCGATTGATGACCAAGTAGCGAATAGCATTGTTGCCCAGATGCTCTATCTAATGAGTGTGAATAAGAATCAGGACATCCACCTTTACATCAATAGTCCTGGTGGTAGTATTACTTCTGGTTTTGCTATTCTCGATACGATGCAATTCATTCCATGTGATGTTGCAACCTACTGCATTGGTCAGTGTGCGAGTATGGGGGCATTCCTTCTTGCTGCTGGAACAAAGGGTAAGCGTCATGCTCTTCGGTCTTCTCGGATTATGATTCACCAGCCATCGGGTGGTGCAGAAGGCATGGCGAGTGACATTGCTATCCAGGCGAAAGAGATTGATAGGCTGAAGAAGTATCTCAATGAGCGTCTCTCTTCCTTTACAGGGAAGGATGTTAGGACTATCACTCGGGATACAGACCGCGACCTCTTTATGAATGCAGAAGATGCAAAGGAGTATGGTCTGATTGATAGTGTAGTAGACAAACTAAAGGCATAATGAAAGAAAAAGAGATTGATTTTGACGATTCTAAATGTGTGGGGTGTCACACACCCCTCACAGAAAGAAAATGGAATGCCAGTTTAGGGTCTGGTGCTCTGTGTGATAAATGTATAGAGAATCTTCGTCACCAAGACCTGGAGATACAGGTTGATGTTGTTCCTCAACAAAAGGACAACTACAGCAAGAAATGGATTCGTGATGTTCATATAAAGAACTTACGACTCTATTCTGTTGGTAGTGAGATGCTAATGATTATTGGAAGTCTCTTGGAGAACTTCTGGGAGGCTGAAAAGAATCATGGGAATACCAATGTTGATTGGGTAGGTGATGACCCTCAGAAAAATCCCTCTACATGGACAGACAGAGACCACTTTGAGCACTGGCTAATGCTCTGGCGACAATGGAAGAATGATAGCCGCTTCTGTGGTGAGACAGAAGACGAACTCTATAACAGACTTCCGGGCATTTTAAAAAGAGCTTGGGATTAAGAGGAAAAATTATGTCAGACCTAATCATCGATGATGATTTCTGTAGACGATTTATTGAGAAGCTTCCAAAGCAACAGGTTGCTTGGGATGATGAGAAGGGTCTTGTGGCAGCAAGTGACCACTGGGTCAGCCTAATGATTAACGAGTGCTTGGATGACCCAACATGTGCCAGGTTGATTTCCTTTGTGAAGGCGAATCAACATCTTTTCTATGAATACGCAACGAAGGCAGGAGATAAGATTGAAATGTCGATAATAGATAAATCTAATGTGGTTATTGAGCTAATCACTTTCTTCTGCTACAGGGTTCTTAAACAATCCCACATTGAGTCAGAAGGAAAAAGGGAGTAAAGATGGTGTTAATAAATTTGTATAATGCAAAAGAAGATTTGATTAACCTTCTCCAAGATGAAGATGGGTTCGTAGGAGTTGGAATTACCACAGAGAGTAAAGACATTTCCGAGTTAGCTCTTTGTGTTCTCTATCGTCAAGTAGATAGTCCTATCGCTGCCAAAATTCCGAAGTACTTTGAGGGTTATCGTGTGGTGCGTAGGATTGTGGGAGATGTGTCAATCCAAGAGTTGGGGTTTGATGAGATTGATGGATTAGAGAGCCCAGAAGAGCAATGACAAAAGACAAAGACATTGAGCGACTTGACCTAACATCCAAACTCAAACAAACCGACAAAGAGTTGGGAGATGTTTTTGCCAAGATGCTCATACTTAAAAACAAACGAGCAGTATTAGCGAAACAGATTCTGGCTGTCCCTCTTACCATTCCAGGTTGGTGTGTTGTATATGACGACGAGGATTATCCCAACTCTGGTGAAGTAGAATTACCAACAATCTGTTATGTAAAGAACATAAGGAAGAGAAAAAAAGACTCCAACATTGTTGTTTCTGGAATCATAATCCGAGATAATCATTTTGAGTCTCCAATAGACAACGCTCTCGTACTTGAGAATGAGGAGCGTGTGGGTGGAGAAAATATATTCTCTATTACCGAAGATACTCTAACAACTGAAAACTATAACCTTCTTCCTATCACAGAGTTAGAGATAGTTGTAAAGTATGGATTTAATCCTGAAGAAGTAAAGAAACTTGTTGGTAAAAAAGAAGAGGCAATTTACTTTATTGTTCATAAGGGTAAAGTAAGAAAGGTTATTGGATACATCAGAGACGATGTTGGAGGTCTATTTAGCCTTTGGTGAGAGCAAGAACTAAACAAAAACTTCTCTATATAATCAACAGAGAATCTTTTCTTTGATGAAGGAGTCACGATGGCATTCAGATTTGTAAAAGGTATTGCTACTCACACTCGCAACACTTGGACTATTTGTGCAAAGGTTCAGATTCTATCAAAGATTGAGAATGGACACACAGCAGCAGAAGCTATCAGTCTTGTTGCTGAAGAGATTGGTATTGATATCAGCAATACACCTTCCTACAAAGACAAAGCAGGAACACACACAGGAAGGTTCCGCAAAGAGATTGAGCGTCTTCTTGGTAAGGGAAATCAAGAAGTGATTGATGCGTGTCGGAGGTTTGGCATTCAGATAAAGGAGCAGGTATGACCCCGAAGCAGAAGAGGGAATATGATGCGAAGATTCAGGCAGCTCTTACTGACCTGAAAGAAGTTGTGAAGAAGCATCAATGCATGGTTATCTTTGATGCTATGAGTGCTTCTATGAAT
>Ga0315273_10000847_pt1 | contig 33416 bp, 34 predicted proteins | sample YL17G02_0_MG_FD_205753 | JGI IMG/M metagenome (GOLD analysis project Ga0315273, IMG submission 205753) | Sediment microbial communities from Yellowstone Lake, YNP, Wyoming, USA - YL17G02_0 | ecosystem: Environmental > Aquatic > Freshwater > Lake > Sediment | place: USA: Wyoming | collected...
GCCCTCGACGTTGTAGGCATCGAACCCACGGGCCTGGAACATCATCGTGGCGAGCTCGCTGCGGTTGCCGGTGCGGCAGATCACGGCGACGGGACGCTCCTTGTCGAGGTCGGTGCCGGCCCCGGCCATGATCGCGTTGAGCGGCAGGTAGACGGCGCCGTCGACGTGCCCGGCGTCCCACTCGTACTGCTCGCGGCAGTCGACGAGCTGGATGTCGCCGAGCTGGTCGTACACGCCCTTCACGGAGGTCAGGTGCTCGTTCATGAGGGTGCGAATGCTACCAGCGGGGTCGGATATTCCGGCAGTGTCGGTCGCCGGTGCCGTGATGTGATCCGGAGAAGGGCGGTTCCCGCGGAAGGTGGGCGGACGTGAACGAACCCGGACGATTACCAGAGCCGGAGGAGCCGATGAGCGAAGCCCGCCTCGGTACGCCTGAGATGCAGGCGAAGATCGCCGAGGCGCGAGCCCGTGCCGCCGCCTGGCACCGAGATCGGGGTGACGTGGGTGCTGGATCCGGGCGCCCGCCAGCTCGTCTTGGCGCACATCGGCTAGCGGTTCATCTCCCGTTCGAGGGCCGCCCGGAAGATCGCCTCGTCGTCGAGGCGAAAGAGCACGAACCTGACGAGCTCAACGCGGGTCGCGGCGCTGAGCGCAGCCCCGATCGCGACGGGGGCGGCCTCCCCGATCGGATAGCCGTAGATGCCGGTCGAGATCGCGGGGAACGCGATCGACGAGACGCCAAGTTCGTCGGCGACCCGCAGGCACGAGGTGTGGCACGAGGCCAACAGCTCCTGGTCGCGGCCGCTGCCCGAGTAGATCGGTCCGGCCGTGTGGATGATCCACCGGGCCGGGAGGGCGCCGCCGATCGTCGCCACCGCTTCCCCCGTCGGCAGCGGAGGATCTCCGCGTTCTGCGATCACCCTCTCCCGGTCGGCGAGCGCCGCCGCGCCGGCCGCTCGCGTGATCGCGCCGTCCACGCCGCCGCCGGGACGCAGGGCGGTGTTCGCAGCGTTCACGACCGCATCGACCTCTTGCGTCGTGATGTCGCCGGTCACGAACTCTATGGAGAGCGTCACGTGAAGCATCGTAGCGGCGCCCGGTTCCCCTAGAGTTGGGCCCATGGCGGACTTCGACCTGCTGGTGCTCGGCGACGCGAACCCCGACCTGGTGCTCACGGGCGGCCAGGTCGAGCCGGCGTTCGGGCAGGCGGAACGGCTCGTGGATCATGCGCGGCTCACGATCGGCGGGTCGGGCGCGATCCTCGCGTGCGGGGCCGTACGACTGGGCCTCCGCGTCGCGTTCGCGGGCGTGGTTGGCGACGATCTCTTCGGCTCGTTCATGCGGGAGCAGCTCACCGCGCGCGGCGTCGACACCCGCGGGATCGCGGTGGATCCCACCCGGCCGACCGGCGTCACGGTGGTGCTTTCGAAGCCCGACGACCGCGCGATCCTCACCTCGCTCGGCACGATCGGCGACCTCCGCGCGGAGCTGATCGACCCCGGGATGCTCGAGTCGGCGCGCCACGTGCACATCAGCTCGTACTTCCTACAGCGGGGCCTCGCGGCCGATCTCCCCGAGATCTTCGAACGGGCGCACGAGGCCGGCGCCACGACGTCGGTCGACCCGAACTGGGATCCGAGCGAGGGATGGGACGGCGGCCTCATGGAGCTCCTGCCGCATGTCGACGTCTTCTTGCCGAACGAGATGGAGGCCCTCCGGCTCGCGCACATCTCCGACATGGGCGAGGCCGTGACGCGGCTCCGTGCTCGCGCGCCGTGCGTGGTGATCAAGCGCGGCGACCGGGGAGCGCTCGGTGCCCGGGCCGGCGAGGTGGTGGAGGTGCCGCCGATCCCGGCACGTGTGGTCGACACGACCGGCGCGGGCGACTCGTTCGACGCCGGGTTCCTGGCGGCGTTCCTGGTGGACGAGCCGCTCGAGACGTCGCTGCGGATCGCCAACGCGTGCGGGGCGCTTTCGACCCTCGCGCCGGGCGGGACCGATGGCCAGCCGACGATGGCCGAGGCGCTCGCCGCGATCGATCGGGGCAGCACCGCATGATCGTCTGCCTGGCCGCGAACCCCTCGATCGACAAGTTGTTCGAGGTGGACCGGCTCGTGAAGGGGGACATCCACCGCCCGTCGGGGTTCGTTGAGGTGGCCGGCGGCAAGGGCCTGAACGTCGCGCGCGCGGCGCAGGCGCTGGGCGCCGACGTGCGAGCGGTGGCCATGCTCCGCGGTCACATCGGGAAGTGGCTCGCCGAGATGCTCTCCGCCGAAGGTGTTCCTGCGTCGTTCGTCTGGACCCACGGCGAGAATCGCGCCTCGCTGAGCGTCGCCGACCGCGAGACCGGCGGCCTCACCGAGTTCTACGAGCACGGGTCAGAGGTGCCGTCGGCGGCCTGGGTCGAGCTGATGCAGGCGGCGTCGACCGCGTGGACGCCGGGCGGCTGGCTCACGATCAGCGGCTCGATGCCGCAGGGCTGTCCGGACGACGGCTACCAGGACCTGGTGGCCGAGGCGCGCGCGGCCGGCGTGCACGTGGCGCTCGACGCCGAGGACGAACGGCTCCGCCTCGCGCTCGGCGCCGGCCCCGACGTGGTGAAGGTGAACGCGGCCGAGGCCGGGGAGTTGCTCGGGATCCCGACCGCACGTCGCGACGAGGCCCTGGCCGCCGCGCAGAAGCTCCGTGCGCTGGCAGGCGGCGACGGTCACGCGGGCCTCGTGACGCGCGGCGCCGACGGGGTGGTGCTCGCCGCGCCCGACGGGTCGCTCTACGAGGGTCGCCTCTACGTGCGCGGTCGGTTCCCGGTGGGGAGCGGCGACGCGTTCCTCGCGGGGCTCGTCACCGCGCTCGATCGCGGCGAGGCATGGGACGTGGCGCTGAGACTCGCCCTCGGCGCGGGCACCGCCAACTCCGAGATCCCGGGCGCCGGACGGCTCGACCCATCACGGGCGGCCGCGCTCGCGGATCAGGCCGAGGCCTCGTTGGTCTGATCGGATGTCGGGCCCGCCACCCTAGGGAGATACGAGCCGGCGGCGGTAGCGGAGCTCGGCCACCATGTCGGCCGTCACCTCCTGGGGGAATGGAAGCGCCCCTTCCCGGAGCTCCTCCTCCACGGCGGCGAGGTCCTCGAGCAGCTCGTCGAGCACCTTGACGGCGGCTCGCTCCGGCAGGCTGATCACCGACGCGAACCCCAGCAGGTGGGTCCGCGAGATGCCCGTCGTGCGACCTCCCATCGAGAGGGCGAGGCTCGCGTCGCCGTACGGCACGGTCGAGGGGAGGTCGTAGGCGGGCGACACCCGCCACTCGCCGTCGGCGGTAGCAAGGATCGAGAGGTTCTTCGCGTGCACGTCTCCGTTGCCAGTGAGCCAGGCGAAGCAGAGCTGCTGGAACAGCGCACGCAGCGCGACGGGACGAGCGGCGCACCGGTCGGCGAGCCCCTCGACCGCCTGCTCGGCGCTCATCAGGTACTTGTCGGCAGGCCACCGGCCCATGACCTGGCAGGCGTCCTCGCAAGCGAGCGCCGACGACGTCCCGTCGGGCAGGGCGACGCGATCGAACCGCAATACCAACAACCCTGCTCGACCGTCGGCATCGTGCACGACGGTCGCAAGAGAACTGGGCATGCGAGCCTTGCGGGCGAGGCTGAGGAAGAAGGCTTCGTCCTCCACGACGTGCGGGAACTCGGGAGGATCCACCTTCAGCATGAACCGTTCGCCGGCTCGCCCGACCGGCACCGAGATCATCCGCGCCGAGACCTTGTCCTGGACCCCGGGCAACCCGGTCCGATCCACCACGCCGGCCTCGGTCAGCACATCGGCCAGTCGGATCTCGGACCAGTCGCGATCGACCCGCACGAGCGGTTCGGCCGGGATCGGCTCGTCTCCCACGGGCACGACCTGGACGTCGCCGATCGTGTCGCGCCCGATGGCGAGCAGCAGCGACAGCTCGTCGTCTGCCGAGGTCTTCACAGCTCGCCGGAGCGCCGTGAGCCGCCGCCCCTCCGGAAGCAGGCCGGCGAAGAACGGGGGCACCGCGCCCGCGGCGGTCCGTACCGGCGCATCTGCAAGCGGCAGGGTCGTGGCGACCGGGGGTCGACCGGACTCCAGGTAGTCGGGGAGGTACGCGAACGAGACACCGTTGGGCGATCGGGTGAGCCGGCCGGCGAGCCGGCCGGCCTTGAAGACGTCGGCCTCATGGACGGACGTGAGGGTCGCGAGGTCGACGATCGTCACGGGCCGATCCTGGGCGCCAACGTGACCTCCAGTCCGAGGACGTGGAGCACCTCCATCACCTTGTCGAGCCGGACGCCGGTCTTGCCCGCCTCCAGGGCGCGCACGAAGCGCTCGGAGCAGCCGGCCAGATCCGCCACCTGCGCTTGCGTGAGTCGCAGGCTCTTCCGACGGGCTCTCACCTGTCCTGCGAGCGGCGTCGCCGACGCGTCCATCGTTCCTCCATAGGCACGTTCGTGCCGTTCGAACGGAGTCTACCCCTCCACCTTCCGCAATGACTCACGTATTCGGCACGATCATGCCGGTTCTTGATCTCAGGTGGGAGAGTCACCTGGTTCGTGCGCGGTATCGGCACGAACGTGCCTACGGAGGCGACACGATGCGCGTCGGCCAGAGCCGGACACCTCTATCGGATCGCCGCGCCCGTCTCCGCGTCGAACAGGTGCACCTTCTCGGACTCCGCCGCCATCCGGATGCGATCGCCCGGGGCCGGCCGCACGTCCGGGTCCAACCGCACGGTGACCGGCGCGCGCGAGCTCTCGCCTGCGAGCAGCGTCGCCTCTTCGACCTCGGCCCCGCTCTGCGCGGCACGGGCGTCGACGCTCCCGTGGATCAGCACCTCGTCGCCGAGCGGTTCCACGACCTCCACGAGCACCTCGATCGAAGGGCGAGCGTCGGTCGCCTCACCTGCGGGCCGGAGCGCCTCGGGCCGTACGCCCACCGTGACTGCGCCGTCGGCGACTCCCGCGCGCGCGAAGGAGAACGCGCCCGCGCTCACCGTGCCGGCGATCGCCGCCCCGCGAAGCAGGTTCATCGGCGGCGACCCGATGAAGCCGGCCACGAACACGTTCGCGGGGTGGTCGTACACGTCCTGCGGCACGCCGATCTGCAGTAACCGTCCCGCGCTCATCACGGCGATACGGTCGCCCAGGGTCATCGCCTCGATCTGGTCGTGCGTCACGTAGATCGTCGTGATGTCGAGCCGGTGGTGCAGCTTCTTCAGCTCGGCGCGCATCTGCACGCGGAGCTTCGCGTCCAGGTTCGAGAGCGGCTCGTCCAGCAGGAACGCCTTCGGTTCGCGCACGAGCGCCCGGCCCATCGCCACGCGCTGGCGCTGGCCGCCGCTCAGCTGCCCCGGGCGTCGCTTCAGCAGCTCGTCGAGGCCGAGCATCTCGCTCACCTCGGTCACGCGCCGAGCGATCTCTTCCTTCGGCATCTTCCGCTGCCGCAGCCCGAACGCGAGGTTCTTCTCCACCGTCATGTGCGGGTACAGCGCGTAGTTCTGGAACACCATCGCGATGTCGCGGTCCTTCGGCGGCACGTCGTTGATGCGCGTGCCTCCGACCAGCACGTCGCCGGCACTGATCCGCTCGAGGCCGGCCACCATCCGCAGCGCGGTCGACTTCCCGCAGCCGCTCGGTCCCACCAGGATCAAGAACTCGCCGTCGGCGACCTCGAGGGACAGGTCCTCGACGGCGACCATGCCGCCGGGGAACACCTTGGTCACATGGTCGAACGTCACCTCGGTCACACGCTCATCCCTTCAGGCCCTGCGTGGCGATGCCGCGCACGAAGTAGCGCTGCGCGGCGATGAACAGGATCAGCATCGGCAACATGCTCATGACGTTGCCGGCCATCAACAGGTTCGTGTCGTTCGCATGCGAGCCCTGGAAGCTCATCAGGCCGAGCTGGAGCGTGAACGCGTTCTCCTTGTAGATCGTCACGAGCGGCCACAGGAAGTCGTTCCACGTCCACAGGAACTGGATCACCGCGAGTGTGGCGAGCGCCGGCAGGGACAGGGGGAGCACTATGACGAACAGGATCTTCAGGCGGCTCGCGCCGTCGATCCGCGCGGCCTCCTCGAGCTCGATCGGCAGCGTCCGGAAGAACTGCGTCAGCATGAAGATGCCGAACACGTTCGCGAGGTTGGGCACGATCAGCGCGCCGAGGGTGTTCAGCAGGTGCATCTGCTTCACGATCAGAAAGGTCGGGATCAGCACCACCTGGATCGGCACCATCAGCGTGGCCAGCAGGAAGAAGTACGCGACGCCCTTGCCGAAGAACTTGATCCGTGCGAACCCGTAGGCGGCGAGCGAACACAGGACCAGGTTCGAGGCCACGACCGTCGTCGTGACCACGGTCGTGTTCCAGAACCATCGTCCGAACGCAACGCTGTTGAACGCGTTCGGGTAGTTGGCCCACTGGAACGAGCCCGGCCACAGGATCGGGGGGAAGTGGCGGGTCTGGTCGAGCGTCTCGAGCGACGTCATCACGACCCACAGGAGCGGCGTGAGCATCACGATCGCGATCGGCAGCAGCAGGAGGTGCCACGGGCTGAACGGCAGCCACCGCCGCCGAGGCGCTTCCACCATGCCGGTCTCACCCGGCAGCGCGCGGAGGTCGACGGCACTCATGACGAGTAGTGCACCGCCTTGTTGCCCAGCCAGAACTGGGCGAGCGTGAGTGCCAGGATCACCAGGAACAGCACGTAGGCGAGCGCGGCCGCATACCCCGCAACGCTGAACCCGAACGAGCTCGTGAACGCGAGACGGTAGATGTAGTAGACGGGCACGCTCGTGCGCCCGAGCGGTCCCCCGCGCGTCACGAAGTAGACCTCGTCGAACAACTGCACGGCGCTGATCGTCGACCACACGACCAAGAGCAGGGTGGCCGGGCCGAGCAGCGGCAGCGTCACGTTGCGGAACGTCGACCACCGCGTCGCGCCATCGACGGCCGCGGCCTCGACCAGCTCGTGTGGCACACCCTGCAGCGCGGCCAGGTAGATGATCGTGTCGAAGCCGAGCCAGCCCCAGACGGTCATGATCACGAGGGAGGGCATCGCGCCTTGCGGCGAGTTGAACCACCCGAACGGCCCCAGCCCCGCCTTGCCGAGCGCCCAGTTCGCGATGCCGAAGTTCGCGTCGAACACCCACAGGAACATCACGCCGGTCGCGATCGTCGAGACCGCGACCGGGATGAACACCGCCAGCCGGTAGAAGCGGATCAGCCGGATCTTCTGGTTCAGGGCGATCGCCAGGAACATCGAGATGATGATCGACGTCGGCACGAACAGGCACGTGTAGACGACCGAGTTCACCGCCGCCTGCCGCGCGTGAGGATCGCTCGCGATGTCGGCGTAGTTCTGGACCCCGATGAACGGCCGGTCGGGGGAGATCAGGCTCGCCTTCTGCAGCGACAGGACGAAGCCCCAGATGATCGGGAAGATGCTGAACAGCGCGACCAGGGCCACCGCCGGGAGCACGAAGAGCCACCCCGCCAGGTGGTCGGAACGCCAGGCGCGCCGGGCGAAGCCCGGCGCGCCCTGCGGCGAGCGTGCGACGGTCGCCACTCAGGCCCTACCCGCCGGCCAGGACCTCGTTGACCTGTGCCGCCGCGTCGTCCAGCGCCTGCTGCGGCTCCGCCTGACCGAGCATCACCTTGACGACGGCCTCACCCATGATCTGGCTGATCTGATCGTAGGACGTGATCACCGGCCGGGCCTTCGTGACGTTCGCCAGGTTCTCCGCGAACAGACCCTCGCCGGGGAACTTCGTGTCGAAGGCGTCGAGGAACCCGGGCTCGTCCACGACCGAGTTGCGGATCGGCAGGTGGCCGCTCGTCATCGAGTCCTGCGTGACCTGCTCGGCGGCGGTGAGCCAGGTCATGAACTCCCATGCGGCATCGCCACGACCCTCGCCGTTGTCGAACATCACCCACATGTCGGGCCCGGCGATCGTGGCGTGCGAGCCACCGTCGTACATGGGCATGATCTGTACGCCGTACTTCACGCTGGGATACGAAGACAGGGCCCACGGCCCGGTCACGAGCATCCCGATCTTGCCGGCGTTGAACAGCTCATCGATCTTGCCGACGTTCTGCTGGTCCAGGAAGACCGACTTGTCGGTGACGGCCATCTGCTGGAGCGTCGTCAGGGCCTCGACGCCCTGCGCCGAGTTGAACGCGGCCTCGGTGTTGTCGGCGTTCAGGATGTCGCCGCCGGCCTCCCAGAGCATCGCGTCGTAGTGCCACACCGTGTCTTCGCTGCCGTCGATCGGATACGCGAACCCGAACTGCTGCGCGCCGGGATCGGTCAGGGCCTTGGCCGCGGCCTGGAAGTCGTCCCAGGTCCAGTCGGTCGTCGGTTCGTCCACGCCCGCGGCCTGGAACAGGTCCTTGTTGTAGACGATCGCGAGGTTGTCGATCAGCGCCGGGATCGCGAGCACCTGATCGTCGACGGAGGAGGCGGCCCGCGCTCCCTCCGAGAAGTCGTCCCATTTGAATCCCGGATCCTGCACGAGCTCCGTGAGGTTCATGATGCCGGGCGCCGTCGCGAGCTGCGGCATCGAGGTGCCGTACTGGTACGTGATGTCGGGTTGCAGGTCTCCCTGGAGGGCGACGGTGAGCTTCTCGAGCGCGTGGTCGTTGGACCCGATGTAGTCGAGGGTGACGTGCACCCCGGTGCCCATCGCGTTGTACTCGTCGACCAGATCGATCAGTGCCTTGGCCTCGAAGTTCGTCTGGCCCTGGTTATCGATGACCTTGCCGTAGCCGTGCCACATCGTGATGTCGATCGGTTCCCCGCCTCCCGACGAGCTCCCGCCGTCGGTGCCCGAGGAGTCGTCGCTTCCGGTACACGCGGCAGCTACGAGGGCCAGCGCCGTGAGCAGGACGAGTACTGCCGAACGTCGTCGCATCGTGTACCTCCGATTCACGAGAGCACCACCGAACGGGTCAGGTTGCGCGGATGATCGGGGTCCAAGCCGCGCGCCTCCGCCAGCGCGACCGCGGTCCGTTGGATCGAGACGAGCTCGGCCATCGGGTCGAGGGCCGCAGCATGCACGGTCGCGCCGGTCGACGCCACCGCGCCGGCGACCGTGGGGTCGGGGGAGCCCAGGATCCACACCAGGCTCGAGGGGCCGGCCAGGCTGATCGGCCCGTGCCGGTACTCCATCGCGGGGTAGGCCTCGGTATGTGCCTGCGCGGCCTCCCGCATCTTCAGGGCCGCCTCGTTCGCGAGGCCCACGGTCCACCCGTGACCGAGGAAGACGAAATGATCGAACGCCGCAGGGTCGTGGGGCAGGTCGTCGTCGATCGCGCGCTGGGCGTCGACGGCAGCCACTGCCGTGGGGTCGAGCCCGAGATGCGCGCGCAGCAAGGCGAGCGCGGTCGTCGCGAACCGCGTCTGGACGACCGACCGCTCGTCGGCGAACTCCAGGAGCACACGCGCGTCTGCCGCGTCGGGGACCGGCGTGCCAGGCACCGCCGAGATCGCCGTGGTCGGGAGATCGGTCGCCTCCACGAGCCGTGCGACCTCGGTCGTGGTGCCGCTGCGGCTGATCGCGACCACCCGGTCGTAGTGCCGGGCGCCGGGGAACTCGGTCGCGGTGAAGGCGTCGGTCTCGCCGAGGCCGGCCCCTTCCCGCAGCGATGCGTACACCTGCGCGATGAACCACGACGTGCCGCACCCGACCACCGCGGTGCGGTCTCCGGGCGCCGGCAGGTCGGCCGAGAACGCCGGAGCGAGACCCGCCGCGCGGCGCCAGCACGTGGGCTGGCTCGCGATCTCCTGCACGGTTTCGCTCATCTATGCGCACTTTAGGCACGAAACGATCATGACAGCAACCCAGACCGATCATCCGGGCCTATACTCGGGCCGATGCGCCAGGCGGAGCGGCTGAACGCGATCCTCGAGGAGCTCGCGTCCGACGGCGCGGTCGGAGTGGCCGAGCTCGTCGCACGGCTCGGCGTGTCGGCCGCGACGGTCCGTCGCGACCTCGAGCTGCTGGAGGAGCAGCGGCTGCTCACGCGCACGCATGGGGGCGCGGTCGGCCATGGCGTGCTCTACGAGCTGCCGCTCCGTTACAAGTCCGCGCGGCACCACGACGAGAAGCGGCGGATCGCCGCCGCCGCCGCTGTGCTCGTCGAGGATGGCGCCGCGGTCGGACTCACCGGCGGCACCACCTGCACCGAGGTCGCCCGCGAGCTCGTCGAACGGCAGCGGCTCACCGTGGTGACCAACGCCCTGAACATCGCGGGCGAGCTGGCGATCCGTCCCAACCTGAAGCTCGTGGTTACGGGCGGCTACGCGCGGCCCGAGTCGTACGAGCTCGTCGGCCCGCTCGCCGAGCGTTCTCTCGCCGGGCTCAACCTCGACGTCGTGTTCCTGGGCACCGACGGGATCTCGCGCGAGGCCGGCCTCACCACCCACCACGAGGTTGAGGCCCACACCGACCTCGCGCTGATCGAGCGCGCGCGTCGCGTCGTCGTCGTGGCCGACTCCTCGAAGATCGGGCTCGTCGCGTTCGCCCAGATCTGCCCGATCGAGCGGATCCACGAGCTGATCACCGACGCGGGGGCGCCGGCGGCGAAGGTGGCCGAGCTCCGAGAGGCGGGCGTCGCCGTCACGACGGTCTGAGAGGCTCGGGACCGTGGACCCCGTCGAACCCGACCGCCTCGCTCACCTGCGCGACCTTCCGCTTCGTGTCTACCGGCCGCGGCCGATGCTGCGTACGCCTTCGCGGGACCCAGCACCGCCCCGGTTCCCCGCGATCGATGCCCACAACCACCTTGGGCGGTGGCTGACGGGGGACTGGGCCACGCCCGATGTCGGCGCGCTGCTCGACCTGATGGACGCGGCGAACGTGCGAGTGATAGTGAACCTCGACGGCCGGCGAGGGGAGCTGGAGGCGAACCTCGACCGGTATGACTTGGCGCACCCGGGAAGATTCGTGACCTTCTGCCACGTGGACTGGGACGAGCCCTCGCGGGGCGGGAACTTCGGGGGTCGGATGGCGGGGCAGCTCCGGGAGGCGATCGCGGACGGCGCGCGCGGGATGAAGGTCTGGAAGATCCTCGGTACGAGCGTCCGCGACGACGCCGGGGGGCTCGTGATGCCCGATGACGAGCGGCTCGACCCACTGTGGTCGGCGGCGGCGGACGAAGGCGTGCCCGTCACGATCCACGTCGCCGACCCGGTCGCATTCTTCGAGCCGCTCGACGAGACGAACGAACGGCTGGAAGAGCTGCTCGAGCATCCCGACTGGTGGTTCGGCGACCGTTCCCGGTTCCCCGGGTTCGGCGAGATAGTGGGCGCGCTCGAGCGGTTGGTGGCGCGTCACCCGGGGACCACCTTCATCGGGGCGCACGTCGGGTGTAACGCGGAAGACCTCGCGTGGGTCGGGCGGATGCTCGGTGCGTACCCCAACTTCCACGCCGACCTCGCCGCGCGGATCGCCGAGCTCGGCCGGCAGTCGCGGGCGGCGTGCGCGCTGATCGAGGCCTTCCCGGACCGTATCCTCTTCGGCACCGACGACGTCCCGCCGAGCCTGGAGACCTACACGACGCACGCACGCTTCCTCGAGTCGGCCGACGAGCATTTCGCGTACGCGCCGGATGACATCCCGCCGCAGGGGCGGTGGGCGATCTCTGGGCTGGACCTTCCCGGAGAGGTGCTGCGCAAGGTCTACGCGGGGAACGCCGAACGCCTGATCCCCGGGCTCGGCGCGTGAGTGTGTTCGAGTCCCGCCTGAAGCACGACACCGCGGTGCGCGGGTTGTTCATGACGTCGGGCTTCGTGATCTCGGCGTTCTTCCCGTTCCTCGCGCTCTACCTGGACGGCAAGGGGCTATCCGGGAGCGAGATCGGCCTGGTGATCGCCTCGATGGCGGTCGCGCGGGTCGTTCTGAATCCGATCTGGGGGCATCTCGCGGACACCGTGCTCGGGCGCCGGACGTCGCTGCAGATCGGGTTGCTCGGCTCTGCCGCGTTCGCGCTGATGCTGGCCCGCGCCGACGTGATCGCCTGGATCGCCGCGACCGGGTTCCTGCTCGCCGGGGCGATGGTGACCTTCGGACCCAACGTCGACGCGATCACGCTCGAGCATCTCGGCGCGAAGCGGATGTCGGAGTACGGCAGGATCCGCTCTTGGGAGAGCTTCACGTACGCGATCGGATGTCTCGTGTTCGGCGCGATCTTCCAGTCCTACGGCGTCGGATGGGCGATGCCGATCTTCGCGGTCGCGAGCGTCGTCGTGTTCGCGTGGTCGTTCACCGTGCCGCACGATGCGCCCCGTCACACCGCAGGCGGCGACGGCCGGCTGGGCGCCGTGGGCGCGGTCTTCCGCGAGGCACCGCGGTTCTGGGGGTTCCTGCTCGCGCTGTTCCTGGTCTGGACGGGGTTCAATGCCGCATGGAACTTCATCTCGCTGAAGATCGCGAGCGAGGGCGGCGGGCCCTTGCTGGTGGGGATCGGCACCGCGGTCGGCGGCCTGATCGAGGTGCCGACGATGCGGTCGTCGTCGCGCCTGCAGTCGCGGTTCGGCCTGCGGAAGGTCTACGCCCTCGGTTGCGCGATCTACGCGCTCGGGTTCCTGCTGTGGGGATCGATCTCGAACCCGACGATCGTGTCGCTCCTGACCGTGCTCGAGGGGATGGCGTTCAGTCTTCTGTTCACCACTGGCGTGGTCGTGATCGGGCGCCTCTTGCCTTCGTCGCTCTACTCCACCGGGAACTCGGTTGCGCAGATGGTGGGCTTCGGGCTCGGCCCGATCCTGGGCGCGGGGATCGGCGGGTACGTCTATCAGCACCTGGGCCCCGGCGTGCTTTACGCGGGGGCGTCGGCACTCGCGCTGTCGGGGGCCGTGGTGGCCTGGTTCGCACTGCGGATCCCCGAGCTCGACCTGCCGCTGCAGCCGGGCGAGGATCCGCCCGCCGACGTGGCCACCGCGCCGATGGAGCCGCTGGGGTGACCCCGTGACCGCGAACGATCCCGGGCGCCTCGAGGACCATCGCGGGCTCGTCGCGCGCGCGTTCCCGCGACTCGCCCTCGAGACGTTCGAGCCGGTCGGCGACGGGTGGACGTCAGCCACCTACCTCGTCGACGACGAGTGGATCGTGCAGGTGCCGATCGGCGACTACTCGGAGGCACGGCTCCTGCGCCAGATCGAGATCCTCCCCGAGCTCGCCCACGACGTGTCGGGCGCCATCCCCGTGCCCGAGCTCGCGTCGACCGACCCGGTGGTGATGGGGTACCGGCGGATCGACGGGGCGCCGTTCACCGAGGTGGGCGAGGAAGGCGTGTGGCCCGAGCGGCTCGGACGGTTCCTGTACGACCTCCACATGGTGCCGCCGGAATTCGTGGGTATGCGCGCCGTGACTCCCGAGCACGTGCGTGAGGAACAACGTGCCGAGATCGCGCGGCTCCGCTCGAAGGTGGGCCCGCTGCTCGGTGGGGCGGAGCGCTCGCACTTCGCGACGCGGTTGGACGGGTACCTCGATGACGACGCGAACTGGCGGTTCTCACCGTGCGTGACGCACGGTGATCTCGGGCCCGAGCACATCCTGGTCACGCCCACCGGGAACCTCGCCGGCGTGATCGACTGGGAAGACGTCGGCATGGGGGACCCGGTCGCGGACTTCGCCTGGATGCTGCACGCGGCGCCGGGCCCGGGCGAGCGCGCGCTCGCGGCGTACGGCGGAGCACCCGACCCACGGTTCCGTCAACGGGCGCGCGTGCGATTCCTCCTGATGCCGTGGCACGAGGTCGAGCACGGGCTCGACACCGGCCGGGAGGCGTTCGTCGAGTCCGGGCTCGAAGGTGTCCGGGAGCGCGCCGGCGCATGAACCTCGAGGTGCGGCCGATCGAGGCGCACGAGCTCGACGCGGTGAGCGAGGGGTTGTCGACCCGCCCGCGCGCGACGCACGAACGCCGGATCGAGTTCCAGTCCCAGGGTGGGTTCGTCTACCTGGTCGCGTGGCTCGACGGTGCGGCGGTGGGCCACGTCGGGCTCGGGTTCGTGGACGGCCGGCGGATCGAGGACCTGTGTGAGTTCCGCGGCTATCCGATCGTGAGCGACCTGCTCGTGGAGCCGGCGCACCGCGGGAAGGGGATCGGCCGCGCGTTGATGGAGGCGCTCGAGGACGCGGCGCGCGAGGCGGGGGAGCGAGGCGTGGCACTCGATACCGGGACGGACGAGACCTTCGCCGTGTCGCGCGCGCTCTACCGCTCGATGGGTTACCGCGACCAGGGCGGCGTGTTCCTCGGTGGCTGGAGCGATCCGGAGCAGCCAGGGGTGCACTTCTGCGACCCCCTCACGATCTGGCTGAAGGAGCTGTCGCGACCCGGCTAGCCTCGCCGGATCCCCTCCGGGATCAGGTCGCCGTGGGCGTCGATCAGGTCGTCGCACATCGAGACGATCTGCTCGGTCGTGAGGGTCGCCGCGGTGTGCGGGTCCATCAGCGCCGCCTGGTACACGCGCTCACGTGACTGCTCCAACGCCGCGTGCACGGTCAGCTCCACCACGTTCACGAAGGTCCGGTTCAGCGCGAGCGTCTGCGGCGGCAGCTCGCCCACCCGCGTGGGAAGCACGCCGTTCTTGCCGGCCACGCACGGGACCTCGACGCACGCGTCCTCGGGCAAGCCGTCGATCAGCCCGGCGTTCCGGACGTTCCCGTAGACCTCGCGGTCGACGCCGGTCTCGACCGCGCGCACGATCTCGGACGCGAGCTCGCTGTTCAGCTCGATCTCGAGGTTCTCGCCCGCGTCGAGCTTGCGCTGCAGCTCGGCGAATTCCACGAGGTTGTCGTCGCTCCGCTTGATGTACTCGTCGATCTCGCTCCGGAACTTCTCGACCTGGTCGTCGTGGTGCAGGAACCACGGCACGTACTCGGCGGAGTGCTCCGAGCTCTCGGTGAGGAAGTAGCCGAACCGCTTGAAGATCTCGACGCGCACGCGGCGCCCGAGCCCCTCGGGGTCGGCGTCGACGATCGCGCGCAGCCGCGGATAGAGGTCCTCCCCCGTGTGCCGTTCCTCGAACCGGTAGACGAAGCACTGGTGGTTGAAGCCCGCGGTGATGAACGAGATGTCGTCTTCGGGCACGCCGACCGTCTCGGCGAGGAAGTGGTGCGTGTCGCGCACGCTGTGGCAGACGCCGATCGTGCGCGACGCCGGGAACGCCGACCCCGCCCAGATCCCCCACGGCACCATCGCCATCGGGTTCGTGTAGTTCAGGAGCAGCGCGTGCGGGCAGAGTTCGGCCGCGTCGTCGCCCATCTCGGCCATCACGGGGATCGTGCGGAGCCCGCGGAAGATCCCGCCGATCCCGATCGTGTCGGCGATCGTCTGGCGCAGGCCGTACCGCTTCGGCACCTCGAAGTCGGTGAGCGTGGCCGTGTAGCCGCCGACCTGGATCTCGTTGATCAGGTAGTCGGCGCCGTCGAACGCCGCGCGCCGGTCGGGGAACGCGGCGATCTCGTACCCCGCGCCGGTCTGCTCGATCAGCTGCGCGGCGGCCCTCTCGGAGGTCGCGAGCCGCTCCGCATCGATGTCGTGGAGCGCGATCTCGAGGGTCCCATGGAGCTCCTCGTAGGAGCAGAGGTCGGCCAGGATGTTCCGCGTGAACTCGACGCTGCCAGCCCCGATGATCGTCACCCTCGCCATGATCGGAAGTGTTGCAGACGGGCCGGAAACGCACCACATCGTGCACCGCCGACGGGGGCGTTGCGGAACGGTCGTGGGGAGCGAGCGTGCGGTGCGCCTGACCTGCGGGTTTGCGTAGGATGGCCGGGATGGAACGATGCGTAACCACAGCGACTGGAGGCACGACGTGAGCGACACCGACGACTCGAAGGGCGCGGCGGACGACCAAGCCGACAAGGCGACCGAGGCGGCAGGCGACGCAGCCGAGAAGACCGAAGGCGCGGCCGACAAGGCGGCGTCCGCTGGCGGCGACCTGATCGACAAGGCCAAGAGCACCGTCGGCGACCTCGCCGGGAAGGCGGCCCCCATGGTCGACAAGGCCAAGGAGACGGTCGGTGACCTCGCGGGCAAGGCGAGCCCGGTGGCCGAGAAGGCCGTCGGAGCGGCCGGCGACATCGCAGGCAAGGCGATCGACACCGCGGGGGACCTCGCGGGGAAGGCGAAGGACGCGGCCGGTCCGGTCGTCGACAAGACGAAGGACACGGCGGGCGGGTTGTTCGAAAAGGTGAAGGGGCTGTTCGGCGGCAACAAGAGCTGAGGAGGCGAACCCGAGATGGTGCACGCGTACATCCTGATCCAGACCGAGGTCGGCAAGGCCGCGCAGGTGACCGAGCAGGTGCGGCGCGTCGAGGGAGTCGTCGTCGTCGACCCGGTGACCGGTCCCTACGACGTGATCGCGCGTGCCGAGGCGATCGACCTCGATCAGCTCGCCAAGGGCACCGTGATGCCGATGCAGCAGCTCGAGGGCATCACGCGCACGCTGACGTGCCCGGTCCTTCAGCTCTGATCGAGAAAGACGCTCATCGTTCGTTCGGCCGGCGGTTGTCGGGCTGATCGATCCACCAGCGAAGGCCCTCGCCCGGGGTGCGGCTCATCCTTCCTTCGCGGCACGACGTCCACGTGTGCGTGCATCACGGATCGGCCCCCGGGCGAGTGGGCGTTTCACCCGACGTTGTAGCCGTCGGGCCGCGTGCGCTCGTCCACCAACGTGTGTGTCTCCGTCCACCCCTGGGCCGTGAGGTCGAACACCGCCTGGCGGTGCGCGCGCGGCAAGATCATCGCGCCGCCTTCGGGCGGTTCGTGGCGCGTCCAGATCGCCTAGCAGGTGGGCGACCCGCGATCGCGAGGTCCTGCTCCTGGTGGCGGAGCGAGCAGGCGCCCGTCACTCGTCGACCGCGATCGGGAACGGGAGCGCCACGGGGTCGACGAACGGGGAACGCCCCTGTTCGTCGAACCGGTCCATCCGGAAGTCCTCGGGCCGCTCCACGACCGCCGTGCTCCCTGTCAGCGCGAGGTCGCTCGCGACCCGCGCGACCGCCGGGCCCCACATCATGCCGTGGCCACACGCGCTCGCGATCGTGACACCCTGGATCTGGGCCCCCTCGCGCGTCACGAACGGCCCCAGCAGCGGCTGGTGGTCAGGGGTGTACTCGATCGTAGCCGCCCACGCCTTCTTGATGCCAAGGTCCCGCGTGACCGGCACGAGCTTGTTGAGCCGCCGCTCCATCCTCCGGAGGTAGGGCCAGTCGATCGAGCGCGCCGCACCCGGCGCCTCCATGGGATTGGACATGCCCCAGAGCATGCCGCCCTCCTCCGGACGCCAGTAGATCCCGGCGCGGATGTCGAACACCATCGCTCCGAACCGCTCGGGCGCGAGGTCGGGATGCGGTTGGGACACCACTACCTGGTGCCGCGCGTAGCCGACCCAGGCGCGTCCGCCCGCGGCCTTCGCGACGGCCTGCATCCCCGGTCCCGCGGCCAGGATCACGCGGCCGGTCGAGATCGTGCCGGCGCTCGTCTCGACGCCGGTCACGATCCGCGAGCCGGCCCGCCCGGCTTTCGTGCGGAGCCCGAGGAACCCGGTGCGTTCGCGCAGCTTCACGCCGGTCTCGCGCATCGCGTGCAGGTACGCGCGGACGTTCGTGGGCGGGTCGAGCCAGCCGTCGGTCGCGACGTAGGACCCGCCGCGGTAGCCGGTCTCGGCGAGCGTCGGGCTCAGCCGTCTCGTCTCGCCGGGGTCGATCCAACGGACGTCGAGCCCGACTCCCGCCTGCATCGCGATCCGGTCGGCGGCGGCGCGCTCGTCGGCCCGCGTCGACGCGAGGATCACGTACCCCTGCCCACGGAACCCGGAGTCGAACCCGTACCGCGCCCGCTGACCCTCGTAGAAGTCGATGCTCCACGCGCCGAGCCGCACCGTGTCGGGCGACCCTCCCTGCGAGCGCACCATGCCGGCCGCGCGGCTCGACGCGCCCTGGCCGGCAACGCCCTTGTCGACGACGATCACGCGTGCCGCACCCGCCTCCGACGCGAACACCGATGCCCATCCGCCGATCGCGCCGCCGCCGATGACCACCACGTCTGCCGAGTCTCGCACCGCCACCGTTCGACCCCCTCGCCCTGGAGGGGCGAAGTCTAGAGGACCGCCCATGCGTACAGTGACCGCGATGGACCCCGCCCTGCTCCCGCCGACCCCGGCCGCGCCCGCCGATCGACGCACCCTCTGGGAAGAGATCGGCGTCGTCTTGATGCTGTCGCTCCTGGCGAGCGCGGTGTACGCCGCGATCGACCTCGCGTCGGCGCCGGTCAAGGGCGTGTACGTCGCCGCGGGCAACCAGAGCGGCGAGTTCGCGAAGCAGGTCGCCGGGTTCGTGTTCGGGCTCGCGCCGGTGTACCTCGTGTTCCACTTGGTGCGGCGCGACGGCGAGGGTCTCGCCGGGATCGGGATGGCCTGGGACCGCCCGCGGTTCGACCTGACACGCGGGCTCGGCTTGTTCGTCGTGGTCGGCGTGGCGGGCCTGGGCGTCTACCTGGGCGCCGTCGCGCTCGGCGTGAACCGCTTCGTGGTGCCGGTGCCCCCGATGGGCCACTGGTGGACGGTCCCCGCGTTGCTGCTGAACTCGGCGGAGGCGGCTTTCCTCGAAGAGGTGATCGTGGTCGGGTTCCTGATCACCCGGCTGCGCCAGCTCGACTGGACGCCGATCGCCGCGATCGCGGGGAGCGCGCTGCTCCGCGCCTCGTACCACCTGTATCAGGGATGGGGCGGGTTCCTCGGGAACCTCGCGATGGGCCTGCTGTTCGCGACCCTGTTCCTGCGGTGGCGCCGGACGTGGCCGTTCGTGATCGCGCACTTCCTGCTCGACGTGGGCGCCGGGGTCGGGTTCCTGCTGTTCCGCGACCGTTTACCTGGATTTTGATCGCGAGACTTGCCGGTCTCGCCCGCACGGCGTATCCTCTCCATAGCGATATCGCACAAAGACCGATGCCCGGGCAGACGCCCGGGTTTCGTGTTTCTCGGGTCGGATCGCCTGCGGGGCAGCGCTACAGGTAGCGGCGGATCAGGTCCTCGATGAACGGGTTCAACACCTCGTGCGTGTGGCCGTAGATCGAGCCGTGGCCCATCCCCTCGAACAAGTGGTACTCGGCGTTGGGGGCGAGATCGGCCACCTCCTTGCCGTCCTGCGGAGGCGCCTGCACGTCCTCGGAGAAGGCGATCACATGGATCGGCACCTCGCACGACGGGAGCGTCTCGCGCTGGTCGACCCGGAGCGACGCCTCCCACTGCGGGATCAACGACTTCTCGTTGTCCTCGGTCGAGAGCCACTCCAGGAGCTGCTCGCGGATCCGCGGCCAGAGATCCGGGTCGCCGAGCACGCGCGCGGGATAGTACATCGGCGCGTAGTGCGCGACGGCCATCATCCCGTCGAGCCGCCCCCCCGCCCTGCGGAACTCGATCTCGGCCTCCTGGTAGTCCCAGGTCCAGCCGGGGCTCCGCGCGCCGGTGCCCATGACGATCGCGCAGCGCACCAGGTCGGGCCGGCGGATCGCCACCTCCTGCACGATCGAGGACCCGAGGGAGAGTCCGACGAGCGCGACGGGCGCCGTGCACGTCGCCTCGATCAGCTCCTCGACGTCGAGCGCGAAGGACGACACCGGCCAGGGCTCCGGCGCGTCGCACTCGGTGCGCCCCACCCCACGGCAGTCGAACGTGGTGGTGCGGAACGACCGCTCGAAGTGAGGGATCTGATACCGGTGCCAGTCGCTCCCTGGTGACCCGCCGCCCGAGACCCACAAGATGTCGGGTCCTTCGCCGAACCGTTCGTAGAAGGTCCTCGCCTCGGATCCATCGACGAACGGCACGTGCGCCTTCCTTCCTACTGGTGGTCCCGCGGGATCTCGCGGTCCCAGCGTCGCACCCACAGCACGCTGTCGTCCTCCGACACGGTGAGCTCGATCGCGACCCGGTAGGTCTCCCTGTCGCTGTCGAGCTTCACCGTCACGTGTGACTCGCACGTCGCCTCGGGGAACCGCATCGTGAACCGCGCTTCAGCGTGTGCGCGCGCGATCCCGGGATCGTCGGTCGAGACGGCGACCACGCCGTCGTACAGCTCGGCGAACGCGGGAACGTCGTCGCTCGCGTCGTAGTCGCCGAAGCTACCGGCGTAGGCGCGCGTCTCGTGCTTCAGCTGCTCGTGCGAGACCTCCCAGCGGACCCAGCCTTTCGACTCGTCGTCTGGCTTCGCGCGCTCCTTGGGCGACTGGTTCGCATGCTCCACGTTGGGCGGCGGCAGCACCGGCCGCTCCTGGATCGGGGACGGGCCGTCGAGCACGGGGAGCGTGAGCACCGCGGTCTCGCGGCCCACGGTGAGCGTCAGCGGCTCGGGGGGCGCCCAGGCGTTCGGCCAGTCGGTGCCGGCCAGGTCGAGCCGGATCCGGTGCCCGGCCTCGAAGGTCCACGAGGCGACCTCGAGCTCGATCTCGATCTCGTACGGCATGCCCGATTCGATGGGCGACGGCTCCGAGCGGGACTCGCGGTGCGCGAGGTTCACCATGCCGCGCGCGACGAGCGATGACTCTCCGGTCGGGAACACGTCGCAGAGCTTCGCGTTCAGGTAGGCGATCGGCGCGCTCGAGGTGACCGTCACGCGGAGTTTCGCGTGGCCCAGGATCTCGAGGTCGTCCTCGAGCGGCGCCCAGGTGTAGGTGAGCGAATGGATCTCGTCGGGGCGCTGGTCGTCGGGCTGGCCCCAGGGCATCGCGCCGGCACAGCTGATCCACGCGGTCCAGCCGACGTCGCCGCGCACGTCCAGCTCGTCGGGCCCGTCGCCCTCACGGTTCGCCTCGGCGCTCGCGAGCTCCACGGGCGTCTCGACGAGCCGCCCCGGCGGCCACGTCGGCTCCCAGCGCCACTCGCCGTTCATCGTCCTGCGGTCGGGGCCGGGGAGCGTCGAGCGCTGGGCGAAGAGCACGATCGGCGGCTCGCGGTCCACGCCGTTGTCGACGCCCTTCAGCCAGTGGTCCCACCACTTCAGGTGCTCGGGGATCAGGTCGTGGTTCGGGCCGGGGAGCGAGGTATCGGTGGCCGCGTGTGCCCACGGCCCGAAGATCAGGCGCTTGGGGCACGTCAGCGCCTCGAAGGTGCGGAACGAGTTGTTCCGGTAGCCGTCGGCCCAGCCGGCGATGATCATCGTCGGGCACTCGATCGCGTCGTAGGTCGGCCTCAGCGAGCCGAACTGCCAGTAGTCGTCGAACCGCTGGTGCTCGAGCCAGCGGATGATCCACGGCTCGGCCGCGTGCACGCGTCGCTCCCATTCCTCGCGCCAGCCGTCGCCGTAGACGGAAGGCACGGGCGGCAGGCCGTTCATCGCCACCATGTAGGTGGGGTAGTCGATCAGGTCGAGCTGCTTCAGCGCGCCACCGAAGTAGTGGACGTCGTCCGCGTAGCGGTCGTCGGTGGCGTAGATCGGGATGATCGCCTTCAGCGCGGGCGGGCGCTCCATCGCGATCTGGATCGAGTTGAACCCGCTGTAGCTGGTGCCGTACATCCCGACGTTCCCGGTGGACCAGTCCCGCGTGGCGAGCCAGTCGATCACCGCGACGAGGTCGGTGCGTTCGACGGCCGGATACTCGTCCTCGGGCACGCCAGCGCTCGATCCGGTGCCGCGCACGTCGACGCGGCACAGCACGTAGCCGGCCTCGGCCAGCCGCACGTACTCGGGCCGGTACGACGCGGTGATGTCGTCCTTGCGGTAGGGGAGCGCCTCGAGGATCGCGGGCCACGGCCCGGGCTCTGAAGGGAGGTACAGCGTCGTCGCCAGGCGGACGCCGTCGGCCATCGGGATGAAGACGTGCTCCTTGGTCACCATGTGAGGGCGAAGCGTAGCGGGCCGCCCCGGTGCGGCGCGCGTATCGCCGCAGGGCACCGGTGTCCCTCGGTCATATCCAGCCACGGAACCAGACGCGGGCGCGCCACAGCGTGTCGGAGAGCCGATCGCCTACGAGCACGGGCCAGAACCAGGCGAACAGACCCACCGCCAGGGCGAGGTACACCCATACGAGCGGCCGATACGGGTGTCGGGTCGACTCGACCTCCACGCCCTCGTCGTCGCGAAGCACGATCTTCGCGTCGGACATGTCGCGGAGCGCGTACACGGCGGCCAGGATCATGAACGGCGTGAGCGGCAGGGCATAGAAGAAGAACTGCGGGCGGCTCACGACCATCCACGGCAGCCACATCATCAGGAACGGCACCACCAAGAACCCGGCGCGCCAGTCCCGCTTGCGCCGCCACGAGAAGGCCGCGTAGGGGATCGTCCAGGCCGTGAACCAGAAGACCATCGGGTTCCCGAGCGCGAGGATCTGCCTGATGTCGGGCCCGAGGTCCTTCACGTAGAAGGAGACCGGCCGGAGCATCGGGATCCACTCCCATGCCTTCGAGTAGTAGGGGTGCGTCGGCGTGTAGGTGTCGGTCTTCGTGTCGAGGGCGAACTCCGTGAGGTGCTGGTGGTAGTTCCACGACGCGGTTTGGTTCTCCCACCACGCTTTCAGGCTCCATCCGAAGTGGTTGAACCAAGGGAGCCACGCGATCAGGTAGACAGCGACCGGGACGATCGCGAAGGCGAGTGCGATCCCGAAGGTTTCCACCGCGATCGTCCGGCCGAACGCTCGCCAACGGCCGAGGTCGCCCCGCGCGCGCCGGCTCGTCTCCCAGATGTAGGTGAGCACGACGGCGGCCACGAGGGCGGTGAGGCCCGACCACTTGACCGAGATCGACGCACCGAGCGCGACGCCGGCCGCGAACCGCCACGGCCTCCAGATCGGGCTCGGGACACGCCTCGCCGCTCGACGCGCGATCACGACCTCCCCGGCGGTAGACACCTCGCTCGAGACCTCCAGCGCGTCGCCCGGCTCGGGCGGTGCGTCGGGCTCCGGCACCCACTCGGGCGTCCGCCGGTCGATCCAACGCCGGTCGAGCACCAGGAACAGGAACCCGAGCACGATCCAGAACTCGAGATGCACGTCGAGCAGCGCCACCCGCGCCTGCACGTGGTTCAGGTGCTCGACGGCAACGAGCAATCCGGCCACGTAGGTCCACACGACGCTCCCGAACAGCAGGTAGGCGATCAGCGCCACGAAGGTGGCGATCAGCGTGCCCGCCATCGCCGACGCGAACCGCCACCCGAACGCGTCCATCCCGAACGCCTTGATGCCCATCCCGGTCATCCATTTGCCGAGCGGGGGGTGCACCCACGAGCCGACGTCCCACTTGTGCTCGACCCAGTAGTGCTCGTCGCTCGAGTGGATCTTGCACATCTGATCCGAGCCGCCGATCACGATGCAGCCGGCCTTCGCGTAGTAGACCTCGTCGAAGACGAAGCCCGTGGGGTGCCCGAGGTCCCAGAATCGGAGGATGCCCGTCACGGCCGTGATCACCAGGATCGCGACGACGGGCCGGTTGAACCGCTCCAGCAGGGAGGACACGGCGGTGATGGTATCGGGGGACACGGAGGATGGCGGGGCCGCGGCGCGCGCCGACGCGAGGCGGGTCGTGCGCGAGGGCTACGACCGGATGGCCGACCGGTACACCGCGTGGTCGGTCGCGCCGCCGGGAGGCCAGACCGAGCGGTTCCTGGCGGAGGTCGTCGCGGCGGTTCCGGACGGCGCCGAGGTGCTCGACCTGGGGTGCGGGCAAGGCGCGCCGGTCGCGGAGGCGCTGACGGGCCGGTGCCAGGTCACGGGCGTCGATGCCTCGCGCGCGCAACTCGAACGCGCCCGCGCCCGGGTCCCGGCCGCCACGTTCGTCGAGGCCGACATCGCGGCCCTCGAGCGCCCTCCCTCATCGGTGGACGCGGTCACGGCCTTCTACTCGCTGACGCATCTCCCTCGGGCCGACCAGGCCGTCGTGATCGCGCGGGTCGCGACCTGGCTCCGTCCGGCGGGCGTGTTCTGCGCCACTCTCGGCGGCGGCGACACGCTCGACGAGATCGAGCCGGAGTGGCTCGGCGTCCCGATGTTCTTCGCCGGGTTCGCCCCCGAGACGAACCGCCGCCTGCTCATCCACGCCGGACTCGTTCCGGAGCTCGATGAGGTCGTCGACCTCCGGGAGCCCGACGGCATCGCGACCTTCCACTACGTGATCGCGCGCAAGCCGGTGTGACGGAGGCCCTCAGCGGTCGGCGCGCCGGTACACGAACTGCAAGCCGGTGAAGTCGGCGTCGATCGCGGCCGTCTTGTTGTCGACGAGGCCGCACGCGAGCCCGTGCCCCTGCACCGTCTCGAAGGTCAGGTCGGTGGGGATCGCCGAGGCGCCCTTGGGCCAGCCGACCCAGAGCCGGCCCGTCTTCGCGATCGCGGCGGCGAGCCCCGCGAATCGCCGCTCGAGCACCGCGCGCTCGGTGACGAACAGCACGACCACGTCGAGGTCGCGGCCGGCGCGCGAGAGTCGGTCCACCGGCGGCATCGGGGCGATCGCCTCGAGCAGGTCGTCGAATCCCTCCGGCGCTCCGACGATCAGCAGCCGCGCGCCCTCCCTGACCCCCAGCTTCTTCCACAGGGGGGTTCCGGAGTAGTCCTTGTGTCCGTCGGCCATCGCGCGCTCCCTGGTCCCGTTCGTCGGCGGGGCTCGTCCGCGGCCCGCCCTTCCTCCTAGGTCGAGGCGCTCACATCCTGCCAGGACCGGGCCATGTCCTGGACGAAGTCGGTCCGCGCCAGCTGCTCCATGGGGGATCGGGGAACAGCGAAAGACCGACCTTCCACAGCCCCATCCTCACCGTGATATCAAGGAAGCGATCATGGTCGTTTGCCGTTGGGACCACATGCGACGCCGACTAGCCGCATGCGCATGTCTAGCCGCGATGACGTTGGTCGCCTGTACCGAACGGGCCGATGACCCCGCGCCGCCCCAGACCGACCGATCGTCGGTCGACGCCGAGGAGTGCCGGCGGGCTCTCCATATCCTGGGACGGGGGTCCGGACCGCAGCCCGATGCTCCCGCCATCGCGGAGAACCTCGGGATCGGCATCGAGGAGGCCGCGCTGTACCTGGCTGCCCAGGACAAGATCGGGAGGCTCCAGGGACGACTGCTCCGCGACGGTCCGGAGTCGTTCCAGGGATTCGCCGTCGTGTACGAGCCGGACTACCTGATCGAGGCATGGAGCACGTCAGGAGATCGCGAGGAACTGCTCTCGGCGTTCGCAGGCTCCTCCGAGGAACCGGTTGCCGAGTGCATGGTCGTCGTGACCGTGCCGTACTCCGAGCGCGAGCTCGGCGATGCGCTCGAGCGCGTGCGCGAGGTGGTCGACGATATCGCGTTCGATGCCTCGCTCGACATCCGCGGCGGTCGCATCGAGCTGTTCACGGCCGACGAGGCCTCGGCCGACGAAGTACGCGACGTGCTCACGGCGCGCGTAGGTGACCTCGGATTCCCGCTGGAGCGGATCGTTGTGGAAGGGTCGGGCGTCTCGACCGCCACGTGAGCGGGGCCGTGATTCGAGCCCGCTCGTGTAGGCGTTTCTGGACGCCGGTAGACGATCTATTCCCTGCCGATTTCTGGACTGCAGAGGTCGGGTGCACCGGTGTCTGTTGTCGCCCACCCGGAGGCACCGTGTCTGTCGCGCATCGCGTCCCCAGCAGGCCGCGCTCCCGGGTCCCGTTCGCCCTGGTCGGGGCGGGCACATCCTGCCACCATCGGGCCATGTCCGGGACCCTGTGGATCGTCGGCACGCCGATCGGGAACCTCGGGGACCTCGCGCCGCGCGCCGGCGAGGTCCTGGGCTCGGTCGACCTGGTCGCGGCCGAGGACACCCGCCGCACGGGACGGCTCCTGCAGGGGATCGGTGTGAAACGCCCGATGGTGTCCCTGTTCGAGGGGAACGAACGCGAGCGGACCGAGGAGCTCCTGGGCCGGCTCAGAGAGGGTGAGAACGTCGCGGTCGTCACCGACGGCGGGATGCCCTCGGTCTCCGACCCGGGGTTCCGGCTCGTGCGCGCCTGCGCCGACGACGGGATCGACGTCCGCGTCGTGCCCGGGCCCTCGGCTGCGATCGCCGCGCTCGTCGTATCGGGCCTGCCGACCGATCGCTTCGCGTTCGAGGGCTTCCTGCCGCGGAAGGCCGGGGACCGCATGACCCGGCTGGACGAGCTCCGGGTCGATCCGCGCACGCTCGTCGTGTTCGAATCGCCGCTCCGCGTCAAGACGCTGCTCCGCGACGTGCTCGCGACCTTCGGCGACCGGCGGATCGCGATCGCCCGCGAGCTCACGAAGCTCCACGAGGAGGTGCGGCGGGGGCGGGTGTCCGAGGTCTTGTCCGAGCTCGGCGACGCAGAGCTGAAGGGCGAGGTCGTCCTCGTGATCGCCGGCGCGCCCGAGGCCGAGCCGATCGACATCGACGCCTGCGTTGCCGAGGCGCGCGAGCTGATCGAGGGCGGGATGCGTAAGCGCGACGCCGCGCGCGCCGTCGCGGAGCGTCATCGCGTCTCGGCGAACGAGGTGTATCGCGCGCTCCTGGGGACGCCGGCGTGACGCCGATCGTTCCGCCCCGGCCCGACCTGCTCGAGGTCTTCCCCCCACCCCCGCCGTTCGCGCCTCCGGCCACGGGATCGAGGCCGGGGCGACGCCGCGCCACCGGCTGGATCGCGATCGCGCTCGCGTTGGTCCTCGCGGTTGTGGCCGTCGCCGTCGTCTCCGAGGTCCCACGCCACGGCCCGCACGCCTTCCTCGAGATCGACACCGACGGCGCACCGTACCGCTGGAACCCGTGCCAGCCGATCGAGTACGTGGTGGACCCCGAACGCGCCCCCGACGGTGCGGTCGCCGACGTGCACGCGGCCGTGGCACGCGTGTCGGACGCCACCGGGATCGGGTTCGTCGACCGCGGCACGGTGCCGACCGACGCCCAGCAGCAGTTCGGCAGCGCCTTCATGGATTCGACCGCCGACAGCGGGTACCGGCCGCTCCTGATCACGTGGGAGAGCGACTACTACATGCGCACGCTCGCGGACCGCGACAACCTGCTGGGGTTCGGGATCCCGTGGCGGGGTCAGGGCGACCAGGCGCACATCTACGTGAGTGGCATGGTCGTGCTGAACGACGAGGCCGGGATGCCGACGGGGTTCGACGGCCGCTACAGCGAGGGCGCGGTGCTGCTGCACGAGCTCGGCCACGTGATCGGGTTGGCGCACGTCCGGGAGGGCGAGACCGAGATCATGGCGATCCAGCCCGACGTGGATTACTCGGTGAGCGACTTCGGGCCTGGTGACCTGGAGGGGCTGGCGGAGCTCGGGGTGGACGCCGGCTGCCTCCCCGCACGATGACGGCGCGCCGGACCCTGATGCGGCGGGCGCTCGGCATGGAGGACGCGTTCGTGGTTCTGCCGGCGCTCGCCGGTGTCGCCTTCGGGCACCCGACCGACGCCGACGCAGAGGCGATCGCCCACCTGATGCTCGAGGCCTACCGCGGCACGATCGACGCAGAGCCAGGCGACACCCTCGACACCGCACGCGGCGAGGTCGCCACCACGTTGGAAGGCGGCTACGGGGACTTCATGCCCGAGGCGTCGTTCCTCGCGCACGAGGAGGACGAGTTGGTGAGCGCCTCGCTCGTGACCCGCTACCAGGCGCATCCGCTGATCGCGTTCACGATGACGCGCCCCGACCGCAAGGAGCGGGGACTGTCGCGCGCCGCGATGGGCCGCAGCTTCGCGGCGCTCGCCGGGGCGGGGGAGCCTCACGTCGACCTCGTGGTCACCGAGGGGAACAGGCCCGCGCACCATCTGTACGTGTCGCTGGGTTTCGTCGAGATCGAGACGAAGTGAGCCGGCAGGCGCGCGTGACCGGCATGCTCCATTGGGCTCGCGGGTCATGGACGACGCGTTCCTTCAGTAGATGGCTGAGGGCTATGCCTTCGAGGAAGACGCCCTAGTCTTCGGCGGGGCCGATGCTCGGCGATGAGGTCGATACCGCTACCCGGATCCGACTCCCGCTGTCGATGGTGAACCGCCACGGCCTGGTCGCGGGCGCCACCGGCGCCGGCAAGACGAAGACCCTCCAGCTGATGGCGGGCCAGCTCTCCGAAGCTCCTCGCCTCAGCTGCCGGGCGTCGCGCGCCGTGAGACGAGCAGGTAGGCCTCCATCTCTTTCTTGCCTTTCACTGGGACGAGGCCGCGAGGCTGGCACACGTACGCCTCCGCGATGAGGCCGCGGGTCGCCGCGCTGACCTGGATCGCGCCCGGCACGCCGCCGGACTCCATCCTGCTGGCGACATTCACGGTGTCGCCCCACAGGTCGTAGGCGAACTCGTGGGTCCCGATGATCCCGGCGGTCACAGGCCCGGAGTGGATCCCGATCCGGAACGAGAGCGGCCGGCCGTGGACCGGGCTCGCGGCCGCGTGATCGCGGATCCGCAGGGCCAACTCGGCGATCGCCAGCGCATGATCGGACCTGGCGACAGAGACCCCGGCGGCGACCATGTACGCGTCACCGATCGTCTTGATCTTCTCCAGCCCCAGCTCGCCGACGAACCCGTCGAAGACCGAGAAGACCTCGTCGAGGAGTCCGACCAGCTGGGTGGGTGACATCCCGGCCGACATAGGGGTGAAGTCGATGACGTCGGCGAACAGCACGGACGCCGCGGCGAAGTCGTCGGCGGTCATCGTCCGATCGCCTTTGTGCTGTTCGGCGATCTCGTCCGGCAGGATGTCGTGGAGCGGGTCGTCCGACCGCCGCTGGAACCGGTCTCGCTGACGGACGAACTAGATCAACACGGCCACCGTGAGGACGCCGGTGGCGAGCAGGTTGAACGCGGCGTCGTTCGTCGGATCCGGCAGCACGTAGTGCGGATCGACTCGGCCGGTGATCACCTAGCGGGTACTAGTCCGTAACAGACTAGTATCCCTCCAGTTCCCCGGCTCATCGCATGCCCGGTAGCATGGCTCGATGGGCCGCGACGTGTTCTACATCACCACCCCGATCTACTACCCGAACGACGTGCCGCACATCGGGCACGCGTACAACGCCGTGGCCACCGACTTCATCGCGCGGTACCACCGTCTCCGCGGCGAGGAAGTCTTCCACCTCACCGGGACCGACGAGCACGGGCTGAAGCTCCAGCGCGCGGCCGAGGCCGCGGGCCTCGATCCGCAGCAGTGGGTCGACGACATGGAGCCGAAGTGGCGCGAGGTCTGGGCTCGCCTCGACATCGCCTACGACGACTACATCCGCACGACGCAGCCCCGGCACGAGCGCGTGGTGCAGAAGCTCCTGGCCGCGGTCCACGAGAACGGCCGCGACGACATCTACAAGGGCTCGTACGAGGGCCTCTACTGCGTCGCGTGCGAGGCCTACTACGTCGAGGACGACCTGCTCGAGGGGGGGCTCTGCCCGGTCCACGAGCGCCCGGTCGAGCACCTTGTCGAGGAGAACTACTTCTTCCGGCTCTCGGCGTACGCGGACCGGCTGCTCGCCCACTACGAAGAGGCCCCCTCGAGGATCGAGCCCGAGTCGCGCCGCAACGAGGTCCTCAGCCTGATCCGCGGCGGCCTCCAGGACTTCTCGATCAGCCGCACCTCGTTCTCGTGGGGCGTGCCGATCCCGTGGGACCCCGAGCACATCTGCTACGTGTGGTTCGACGCGCTCTCGAACTACATCACCGCGGCCGGCTACGCCGACGACCCCGAGCGCTTCGCCCGGGTGTGGCCCGCGGACATCCACCTGATCGGCAAGGACATCCTGCGGTTCCACGCCGTCTACTGGCCCGCGATGCTCATGGCCGCCGGCGTCGAGCCGCCGACCCAGGTCTGGGCGCACGGGTTCCTCACCGTGGGCGGCAAGAAGATGTCGAAGACGAACGCCACCGGGATCCACCCGTTCGAGCTCGTCGACCAGTTCGGCACCGACTCGTACCGCTACTACTTCATGCGCGAGATGCGCTTCGGTGAGGACGGATCGTTCTCGTGGGAGTCGATGGTGGACCGTCACAACGCCGACCTCGCGAACGGGCTCGGGAACCTCGCGGCCCGCGTGCTCGCGATGCTCGCGTCGAACTACGACGGCGTCGTCCCCGAACCCGTCCTCGAGGGTGCCGAGTCCGACCTACCCGCGGTGGTCGCGGACGCGATCGCCCGCTACGACGAGCACATGCTCGCCCTCCGGCTCCAGCCCGCCCTCGTGGCCGTCTGGGACATCGTCGACCGCGCCAACCACTACCTCGTAGAGAAGGCCCCCTGGAAGCTCGCGAAGGACCCGGCCAACGCCGACGAGCTCGCCGGCGTCCTCTACGCCAGCGCCGAGACCCTCCGCATCCTCGCGATCGCGGTCGCCCCCATCATGCCCGGCGCCGCCGAACGCCTCTGGGAACAACTCGGCATCCAAGAGCCCCTCGCCCACCAGAAGCTCCCAACGGCCGCCGAGTGGGCCCAACTCCAACCGGGAACGAAGACCACCAAAGCGGGAAGCCTCTTCCCAAGGGTCGACCCAGCCGGGGAGTAACGAGCGAGGCCGCAGGACCGTAGGGTCCCGAGGCGCGCCGCAGCGTCGACGAAGCCGGAGCCCGAGCGAAGCGAGGCGCAGGCGAGCAGCGAGGACGCGTCGCGGGACCCGCCCACCCGACCACGACGCCTCCTCCCGCCGCATCCACTTCCCGGTGAGACTTCCCGGAATCGTGTTTCACGTGAAGCTCCCCCCCTCGACCGCATGTGGAGAGCCGAGTAGAGTCGCCGCTCGTGAGCGACCAGAACCCTGAACTGACGGTGCAGCCGGGGGCGGTGGACACCCACTGCCACCTCTTCCTCCTCGACCTCGAACCTTCAGATGTGGTCGAGACTGCGAGGGCCGCCGGTGTCGACCGCCTCCTCTGCGTCGGCGTAGATGTGGAAACCAGCCTCCGATCGCTCGAGATCGCCGAGACGCTGGAGGGTGTGTTCGCCACGGCGGGCATGCATCCCCACGACGCGAACGCCTTCGACGCGCCGGCGGCGGCACGCATCGAGGAGCTCGTGAACGATCGCCTCGTCGTGGGCGTAGGGGAGTGCGGCTTGGACTACTTCCGCATGCACTCGCCGCGCGAGGATCAGCTCCGGACGTTCGGGACCCACATCGCGTGGTCGAACGAGTCGGGCAAGCCGCTGGTGGTGCATGTCCGCGACGCGTGGGAGGACGCGCTTCGAGTCCTGCATGAGGGTTCGGCCGAGCACGTTGTTATCCACTGCTTCAGCGGTGACGCCGAGATCGCGCGCGAGTGCCAGGCGCGCGGTTACTGGGTGAGCTTCGCCGGCAACGTCACGTACCCGAAGAACGAACACCTGCGTCAGGCGGCGGCGGCGCTCGACCGAGATCGCATCCTCGTCGAGACCGACTCGCCGTTCCTCGCGCCGCAGAAGCTGCGCGGCTCAGACAACGAGCCGGCGAACGTCATGCTCACGCTCGACGAGCTCGCGCGCGTGCGAGGCGAAGACGTCGACTCGCTCATCGCCGCGACGGCGCGGAACGCGCGCACTGCCTTCCCCGGCATCCGTTAGCCCTCTCGTTTTCCACCGAACACACGTTCGGTCTCAAGGTTGCAGTAAGAGTTGAGGGTTTGTTAGGGTGCCCTCGCGAGTTCGAAGGTTCCGGTTCCGGATCGAATCCGCTTCCCCCTGGAACCTTCCTCAGATGCTTGGAGGAAGGTTGACCAGACCCACCCGCGTCCGTCGTAGACGGATGCACCGCGCGTATCAGGGGGCCACCCTCGTGGTCGGCCTCGCGCTGGTCGCGGGGGTCGCCTACACCGCCTTCACCAAGCACGTGACGCTCGTCGTCGACGGACGCCCTCAGGGGATCCGCACGACGTCGGGCAACGTCCAGGACCTCCTCGGCAGTGAGGGCATCTCGCTCACGTCGGGGGTCCTGGTGGCGCCGCCGCCGGGCACCGCGCTCGCCGACGGCATGACCGTGGTCGTGAGCCCTGCGCCGGGGCTCCCCGAGGGCGCCTTCGCCACGCCGCTCGGCACGGTCTACCAGAGCCCTGCAGATGTGGGGGTCTGGGCGGTGATCGGGACGGGCGGGCTCGCTGATGCGCGCCGGCTCGTCGAGTCTTCGGGTTCCGCATCGAGCGCCGGTTCGCCCCCGGCCGTGGCCGTGCAGACCGTCGTGTCGGGGAAGGTACACGACGTGCTGACCAACGCGGACACGGCCGGGGATCTCCTCACGGCCATGGGGATCGAGCCGGATGCCAACGACCGCGTCCGACCATCGCTCAGCACCCCCCTTTACCCCGGCCTCGTCCTCCGGTACGACCGCGTGCGTGTCGTCACCCGGATCGAGGCCGTCACGATCCCGCATGGGATCCAGACCCGGTACCTCGAGTCGATGATCCCGGGGACCGTCAAGTTGCTCCGTCGGGGACGCGACGGGGCCGGGCGGGCCACCTATCGCGTGACGGTGGTCAACGGGAAGGCCGTCCAGCGGATCCTGATCGGCCGCTGGATCGAGCGGGCGCCGATCGCTGAGGTCCGTCGTTCGGGACCTGAGTCGATGTACGGAGGCTCCGCCGAGGTGCCCGGCGCGCGCGGCCATACCCAGACCGGGGAGGCCTCCTGGTACGACCCCCCGTGGTCGGGCCTCACGGCCGCGCACCCCACCCTGCCGTTCGGGACGCGCGTGACGGTGACCGATCTCGCGACGGGGCGTAGCGTGGTCGTCGTGATCAACGACCGAGGACCGTTCGGGGCGGGGCGCGTCATCGACCTCTCGCCCGAGGCGTTCCAGGTGCTGCGCCCGCTCGGGTCCGGCGTCCTCACCGTCCAGCTCAGCTGGTGAGGTGAACGCGACCGACGGCGGAGGAGGCCAGGGTGGCGGTACCGGTGCCTCGGCAGGCCTCGGGGCCGGCGCGATCCGGGACCTCGCCACCCGCCACGGGATCCGCCCCACGAAGTCGCTCGGCCAGCACTTCCTGATCGATCCGAACCTCGCGCGCGCCATCGTTGCCGACGCCGGCGTGGCGCCCGGCGACCGGGTCGTCGAGATCGGCGCGGGCCTCGGGTCGCTTACCGTTGCGCTCGCAGCCGCGGGCGCGCGTGTGAGGGCGATCGAGTTCGACCGGATGCTGATCCCCGCGCTCGAAGAGGCGACGGCCGGCCTCGATGGCGTCGAGATCGTGCACGCCGACGCGATGAAGGTCGATTGGGCGGCCGAGCTCGCGAGCGAGACCTGGACCGTCTGTGCGAATCTGCCGTACAACGTCGCGGCGCCGCTGGTGCTCACGATCCTCGAGCAGGCGCCGACGGTGGGACTAGCCGTCGTGATGGTGCAGCGGGAGGTCGGCGAGCGCTTCGCTGCGACGCCGGGACAGGAAGGATACGGAGCGGTGAGCGTGCGGGTGGCCTATCGAGCGGCGGCGACGATCGTGCGCCGCGTGCCGGCGTCGGTGTTCTGGCCGCGCCCGAAGGTGGCCTCGGT
>Ga0315273_10000848_pt1 | contig 33397 bp, 22 predicted proteins | sample YL17G02_0_MG_FD_205753 | JGI IMG/M metagenome (GOLD analysis project Ga0315273, IMG submission 205753) | Sediment microbial communities from Yellowstone Lake, YNP, Wyoming, USA - YL17G02_0 | ecosystem: Environmental > Aquatic > Freshwater > Lake > Sediment | place: USA: Wyoming | collected...
TTCTCCCGGCCTGTCTCTGCAAGTGGTTGAAGAATTTGGTGAGCACGGCAGGAGTCGAACCTGCAACCTGAGGATTAAGAGTCCCCTGCTCTGCCAGTTGAGCTACGTGCCCTCAGTGAGTTACGGACGCTGCCCCTGCCACTGTAGTGAAAACCGTAGGTAGTAGCGCTTCTTTTGGCCCTTCCAGCAGCTTTCCGGCGGCCCGCTCGTTCAAGGCTTCCAGGCGTTCAAATGCCCGCTCCATGGCCTCGGGCGAGGGGTGCACGTACCGCTGAGAAATCGCCACGCTACTGTGTCCCGCGATCCGCATGATGGTGAATGGGTCCGCTCCGGCTTCACCCAACCGGGTCAGCATCGTATGACGCAACGAGTGTACCACGAAGTCTTTGGGAAGGTGAAGCAGCCTTCGAACGGCGGCGTGCTGATGGTCCAACGACGTTGTGACAAACGGCCTGCCCGGCCCGCCGCCTGGAAAGACCCACGCCGCGGTCGCGCTTGCGGCCCTGGTCTCCAGCATGGCTCTCACCCTCGCCGTGAGGCTCAGATTGCGCCGGGCGTGCTTCGACTTCCCGGCCCCGACCGCCTGGCCACAACCGGATGCGCGGCACCCGGTCTATGACGCGCCACTCCTGGGCGAGCCTCAGCAGGCGCCGAAGCGTTGCCAGTTCGCGGTTGACCGAGGCGGACGAAACCTGCTTGCTGCGCTGCTGGTCAAACCGAAGCTTTTAATCCTGGACGATATCGGCTATCTGAGCCTGGACCAGTTCGGCGCCACCAGGGGAACACCTGCCGGAACCTGTAGCCTTGTCCGCATGGCGGTCGTCCCGCTGTCGTGGGGTGGGGCCTGTGAGGTGGCCTCCTCAGCGAAGAATCGGGAGATGCTGCCCTTTCGTTTCGGCTCGCACATCGGTATGATGCTCGTCTCGTGGCAGTCTTGCGGGTTTTGATTCTGCTTTCTGTTGCGGCGAGTGCTTGGGCCAATGGCCTGAAGAACCCTTGGTGTGAACAGATTGGGGCCAACCGCTATCGAATCACGTTCCAAACAGCGGCGGATGCGGGGCGGGTGAAGATCTTTGAAAGTAGCCGGCCCGATCGGGTCGACGGGAAGATGGTCGTAGTGACCACAGCTTCGCCTGCGGAAGTGTCCGTCTCTGCTGTGAGGAGACGGGTGTATTTCCATTTGCATCCTGAGCGTGGTGCAACACGGGTTGTTGCCTCGCGGAGAATTCCTCTTCAAGGTGCCGCGAACTTCCGGGACTTGGGCGGATACGCCACCGCGGAAGGTAGATCGGTACGCTGGGGTTCTGTGTACCGATCCAACCAACTAGTGGCCCTCACTCCCGACGACTATAAGTACATCGCCAGTCTGGGCATCCGTGCCGTGTGTGACCTTCGAACCGAGGATGAGCGTCGCCGCGCACCGACTCGCTGGCTCGGTCGCGCTCCTGAGTTTTTGCGGTTACCCATCGGAGGGGAGGTGCATAGCCATCCGGGGCTCGTGGAAACCGTTCGAGCCAACCTTGCGCGCGGGGCGGGCGCAGAAACCATCCGGGAGTGCTTTCGTAAGGGGTACGAAGACTTGGTCTTCGAGAATGCCCCCCAATACGCCGTGGTTCTGAAGAGACTTGCCACTGGCAGCCTGCCAGTTCTTGTGCACTGCTCGGGAGGCAAAGACCGCACCGGTCTGTTCAGCGCTCTTTTCCTCACTATCCTGGGTGTGCCACACGACACGGTGCTCCAGGACTACCTGCTCACCAACCAATATGTGCTGCGTGAGCCGGAACTGAGCAGGACGGTGAAGGGCATTGAGCAGGCGCTAGGCGTACCCGTTTCGCCGGAAGTGATTGCGCCGTTGCTCGGCGCTGAACGTGAGTTTCTCGATGCCGCATTTGAGGCCATCAGACGGCGGTCTGGGGCCTTCGACAACTACCAGCGGAGCAGCCTCCACGTGAACGATGACATGCTCCGTCGGCTCAGGGACAGGGTGCTCGATGAATAGCAACTCCAGCCACGTGACGGTGCTCTCCGAGGTTCATCCAGGTACATGCGTTGATGTTCGCCGTTGCCGTCTGGCGGATGCCAGCGTGCTTCCCAGGAGTGAGAAGATGAAAGCAGCGGGGGTACCAACTGTGCGCAGCGTGGTTCTGTTTCTCGGTCTGTCAATGCTGACTTCAGCCGCTCCTGGCGAGGATTTCAACGCCATGAAAGCGGAAAAGGTGGCTGGCGGCTTCCAGTTTACTGAGGGCCCGGTCTGGAACCGCGCTGGGTACCTGCTGTTTTGCGATATCCCGGCGAACATCCTCTACAAGTGGATTCCCGCCGCCGAGAAAGCGGAGACCGGCGCCAAAGAGGTTTTCCGGCAGCCGAGTGGCAAAGCCAACGGATTGACCTACGACCGCAAGGGTCGGCTGATCGCCTGCGAGCCTGCCAACCGCCGCGTGTCGCGCACCGAAACCAACGGCACCATTGTCGCCATCGCAGAGACGTACCAAGGAGAATCCCTGAAGAGCCCCAACGACGTGGTGGCGCGGCGCGACGGGACCATCTACTTTACCGATCCTCCTCACGTGCCCCACGGCGAGAAACGCGAATTCAAATCGGAGCGCGTCTTTCGGATCTCTCCGGAGCATGAATTGAGTGTGTTGGTGAATGATTTCGACCGCCCCAATGGGATCGCGCTCTCGCCCGACGAGAAGACACTCTACGTGAGTGACACCGCGCGCAAACACGTGCGTGCTTTCGTGCTGCGGCGGGATGGATCGGCGGGCGATGGACGTGTGTTCGCTGAACTGAAAAGCGACCAGCCGGTCGGGCCTGACGGGATGAAGGTGGACGTTAAAGGCAACCTGTACGTAGCCGGTCCGGGCGGGGTCTGGGTATTTGACAAGGCGGGGCAGCATCTGGGCACGATTCCGGTGCCGGAAACGCCGGCCAACTGCGCCTTCGGCGACCGCGATTTAAAGACGCTCTACATCACTGCGTGCACTTCGATCTATAAGGTGCGCTTGCCGTACGCAGGCTATGGCACGTACAGAGTGCGGTGAAAAGCGATGAGCAGGATGAAGCCGCCGTTCCGCCCGTGGGAGTGGCCGCTCTTCCACAGGTCTCCCTCAATCCCGATGTCCGGGCCGGGCGTGAATCGCCCAGACAGGCGGTCCGGTTTTCATCATGGGGTGGGACTTCTTCGATCACGTTTCGACGCCCGGCTCGTCTGCCCCGGCGCAATCCGACATGGAATCCACGGCCGGGAGGGCGGCCCGAGAAATTTCTCCAGACATTTTCCTCTTGACACGGGGCCGGCGAGCGTGGTACCTCCTGCTCATCAGTGATGAGTAGCCTGCATGTTTCGAGGCTGCGGCATCACGAAGCTGGCAAGGAGCAGGCACTCGCCAGATCCGAACTGTGAGTGAGAGGGCGGTAGCGTGTCTGAACTACGTTGGTATGCCGCTTACACGCGTCCGCGCCACGAAGGAGCGGTGGCCACCTCTCTGGACCGCCGTGGCTACGGGGTTCTGTTTCCTCGTTACCGCATGGTCAGGAAATGGAGCGACCGCGTCAAGCAGGTTGACGCTCCTTTGTTTCCCTCTTACATCTTCGTGCAGTGCGATGCCGGGAAGCGGCTGCCCGTCTTGCAGACGCCGGGACTGATCTACCTGGTCAGCAACGACAATGGGCCACTGCCGGTCCCGGAAGTGGAGGTGGAAAACCTCCGCCGGGCGATGTTTGGCCAGGCGCGCATGGAGCCGACACCATTCTTGAACACCGGCGACCGGGTGTGCATCTGCCGGGGGCCACTGGCCGGACTGCAAGGCATCCTGCTGGCCCAACGGAGCGGCCTGCGTGTCGTCATCTCGGTGCAAATGCTTGCCCGTTCGGTAGCGGTGGAAATTGAGGGCGCCTGGCTGGAAAAAGCCGTTCTCCTGCCGGCCGTGGAGCGCCAGTAACACGCAAGAACTTCTTCCCTAAGAGGAGCCGAGTGATTCCCATGGCGTACCGCCGCTGAACGGCGCCCGCTCCAACCAGCGGATCGTCGGCAACATCAAGTTCTGGGATGTGGGTTTCGATTCGTACCGCGATCCCGATACCGACCGCCACTGAACCACGCCGCTGGATCCGGCGCGTTGCAACGGGTAGCGCGTGCAGGTGGCATCGCGCACCTTGTTCTACAAAATCCCGAAAGGCCGAAGAGAGCCATGGACAAGCTCAAGTTCGCAATCGCCGGTTGCGGCTCCGTTTCCGGAAACCGCTACTTCCCCAACCTGGGCGACCTCTCCAGGGGCTGGCTGGCGGCGGTCTGCGACTCCGTTGCCGAGCGGGCCAAGTGTCGCTCCGAGGAGTTCCAGGTCCCCGGGTATACGGATCTTGACGAGATGCTGGCAAAGACCGATTTCGACTTGCTGGTGAATCTCACCAACATCCAGAGCCACTTCCAGGTTTCCCTCAAGGCCCTTCAAGCAGGCAAGCACGTCTACGTCCAGAAGCCAATGACGGTGGCGGTCGCGGAGGCCACGCGGCTCATTGATGAGGCAGCCGAGAGAGGGCTCAAACTGGTGGCGGAGGAATCGGCGGGCCTCAACCCTTACTACATCGCCATACGTAAGGTCATCGAGGACGGCGTGATCGGCAAGGTGGTTTGGGTACGGAGCGTCTGTACGCATTGCGGGCCCGCGGCAATAGACAACTGGCCGACGGATCCGACGTGGTTCTATCAAAAGGGCGCCGGCCCGTTGCTGGACGTGGGCATCGAACGGCTCCACCTGCTCACCTTTCTGTTGGGACCTGCCCGGCGGGTCACGGCCATGTCCGGGATTCGGCAGCCGGAAGTGGTGGTGCGCACCGGTCCCTGCCAAGGCAAGCGAATCAACGTCGAAGAAGACGACATCACACTGGTCACATTGGACTTCGGAGATTCCCTCTTTGCCATGCTCGACACGGTCTATGTTAATTTCGAGGCCTACCGGGCGCCGGACCTGGAGATCTACGGAACCAAAGGCGTGATCGCCAGTTTTGGAGAGTCGCACGCACAGAGACTGTGGTTATACCAGTGTGATCCGGAATCGGGGATACGCGGCTGGCAGGAGTTGCAGCTCATTCCCCAGGCAACACAGTTGCCTTCTCTCCGGATTGTCGGTTTGGCCCACGCGATTGACTGCGTTGTGGATGGCACGGAGCCCATTCCGAGCGGTGAACACGCGCGGCATTGCATCGACATCATCGAGAAAGCTTACGCCGCCGCCCGAACGGGGTTCACGCAGCAGGTAACGACAGTTCTCTGAGCCGCTGCAGTCCCGAGAAAGGCATGAGCGGGCAGCGGGAGCGGAAACGAGAGAGAGGAGATTGAACAGAATGCCCAAACTCGCACTTTATAGCGTCACCTATGCGGGCATGTGGTATGACGGACCGGCACTGAGCATCAAAGAATTCATCGCCAGAGCGAAACGATTCGGCTTCCCTGGGGTCGAGTTGGATTGTCGAGCGCCCCACGCCCTTCCCTACCTCCTGAAGGATCGAGAACGGAAGGAGATTGTGGAATATCTTGCCAAAGAAGGCATCGTGTTGGCCGCTCTGGCCGCCAATAACGACTTCTCCAGTCCCGTGACGGAACACCGGGATGCAAACATTCAAATGGTCGTTGACATGATCCGTCTGTGCCGGGATCTGGGCGCTCCCATCCTTCGCGTGTTCACAGCCTGGCGCGGGAGCAGCAAGCGGGATGGCGTGGGGACATACGAAGTGGCGCGGCCCGGCTACGACCGCGCGTTTCCCGGAACCACTTTCTCCGAGCGCTGGCAGTACTGCCTAGAATGCTTCCGCATCGTCTCCAAGGTGGCGGAGGAAGAGGGAGTCATCCTGGCGCTGCAGAACCACCCGCCCGTAGTGCGCAACAGCGCCGACGTCCTGACCATGATCGAAGAGGTCGGCTCTCCGAATCTGAAGACCAGTTTCGATATCTCGGGAGAACGAACATGGCAGGATACCGACTGGGTGTTATCCCAGGCGCGCCGTATCGGTGATCGTTGGGTACACAGTCATTACGGCGGTGATTTCAAGCGCAACCCGGACGGCACGGTGGTGCGCTTTCCGCTGGGCCTGACCATGGGGCCGAAAGACGGCAACATGTCCTGGAACTACGAGGCCTGGGTCCAGGCAATGTACGAGGTGAACTACCAGGGCTACGTAGCCTACGAAGGCTGCACGCCCACCTACTTGCCGAATGGCCGGCTAGTTCCTATCGAGGTCATGGACGAGCGCGTAGTGCTGGCACGCGACTTCATGCTGCAGTTGTTCGCAAAACACGCCCCGGGTGAAGGCGAACGCCGCGGCGCTCAGGTCGGGTGACAGCAGGTTTCCTGCCCGCCCCGGCCGGGCCTGTTGTCCAGCACCCGCGAGCGAGCCATGGCGTTCGAGAGGAAGAACTTGTTTGCCGTTCTTGACTAGCAGCATATCTTCCCGCGGACGTGCCGGCGCCTGCTACTTCTTCTTCCAGGCGGCCATTGGTTGCATTGGTCCGCTGCTGTACCTTGCTTACAGGCGCCACGGGCTCAGCGCCTCGGAGATTGGCATCGCCATTGCAGTTGCCCATTGTGTCCAGTTGGTCGCCGGACCTCTCTGGGGTAGCGCGAGCGATCTGCTTGCACGGCGGCGTGGTCCTTCTCTGGTGCTGGCCGCCTGTCTGGGCGCCGGGTCGAGCATTCTTCTGTTGCGGCAGGTTTTGCAGCAGGGGCGGTTGACACCAATCCTCTTACTGGTGGCTGTATGGTCACTATTTGCCGGAGCCATCCTTCCACTATTGGACTCGGCGACGCTGGGTTTGCTTGGCAAGAACCAGCGGGGCTACGGGCGGGTGCGTGTGTGGGGCTGCGTTGGGTTCGCCATGGCCGCACTGCTCGTTGGGCGACTCGGGGGCCAGAGGGACGTCGATGTGCTTTTTTCTCTCTACGCGGTTCTGCTGGTCATCTGTGCGGCGGTGGCGCTCACGCTTCCGAGACCTTCGGCCGGCGCGGGATTTCCCTTCCGTGCGGCATTGCAGCTCATGCGCGGGCCCCAGATGAGGATGTTTCTGGCCGGCGCGCTGCTGCTGGGCATCTCCGACATGGCCTGGTATGGTACACTCTCGCTCTATTTGGACGACCTGGGGGCGAGCGTGCGCTTGACCGCTCTGGTGTTGGCGGTCAGCTCGCTGAGCGAGATACCCTTGGTCGCCACAGCGTCTTGGTGGCTCGGCCGCCTGGGGCCGGCACGCACCACCGCCGTTGCCTTTGCCGGCTTTGCCTCTCTGTGGCTGGGCTTCAGCTTCATCACCCGCCCGGAGATGGCGCTGGTCCTCATTCCGCTGCGTGGTTTCTCGAACGGCTTATACCAGGTATCAGGCGTGATTTACGTGGCGGAGGCCGCGCCGCCCGGTTACGCGGGCCTGGCGCAGGGCGCCTTTCGTGGAATCAACAGTGGACTGGGGCCGATTATCGGATCGGCCGCGGGCGGCGCGCTTTTCCAGAGCAGCGGAGGGGCCTTTCTTTACAGGTTGTGCGCTCTGCTGGCCATCGCCGCGGTCATCTGCACGCTATCGCCCTGTGTAGGCGAGAAGCAGCGGGCACAGGCCGTGCCTGAAGCCATCAAGTAGGCCGGCACCCATTCTCCTCGACAGAAGAGAGTGCTCAAGGAGCGGAGGCATCAAGGGGTTATGAAATTCATGGAACGCGCAAGCCGCTTGCAGCGACGGAGGAGCCGTCATGAAGAACAAGCTGAGCCGGCGTGACTTCGTAAGAAACACGGTGGTCTTGCCCAGCCTGACAATGATCGGGGAATTGCCGGCGGCACAGGTCCCGCCACCGGACGCGAAATTCACGGCGATCAACTTGGACCCCCACTTCAATGTTGCTGCACCCTTTCCCATAACCTCGGGAAGCGAGGGCTTGTGGGGCATTCCCTTCAAGCTTCGCAGCGAGCGGCAAGCTGGGATGATCTTACTGGGTACCACACCGGTGTCCATTGCTATCGAGCAGAAAGCCACATACGTTTGTGTCTGCCATTTTTGTGCGCCCGGCAGACAACCCACTGGGGCCCAGGAACAGGTGGGCGAAAAACTAGCCGAGTATGTCCTGGTGTATGCCGACGGCTCAGAGCAACGAGTGCCCATCCGGCGCCGTTTCGAAATCCAGGAACCGAGTGGCCCTTGGGGCCAGCTTCCCTTCGCCGCGCGGCCCCACCGCAAAGACATCCCAAGGAAATTGGAGAACCCACTTCCCTCCGGCTTGGACTGGGGAGACTTGCAGACGGAGGTGGGAGTGGAAGGGCCACGGGGTCCCACCGCCTGGGTTTGCGCGCTGGCTAACCCCCATCCCGACCGGGCCATCCGCGCCCTCCGCCTGGAAAGCGACGGGCGGGGTGAAGTCTCGGTCTGCGGCATCACACTTGGCCACGACACCGAGTACCCGCTGCGCCACGTCCGCCTCAGCCAGTTTCGCATTACTTTGCCTGTCAGCAATTCGGAAAGCGCCGAGCGGTGGCAGGTGACGGTAGATCTGGGGATTGTCGGCCGCACCTACCTGTTGCCAGAATTCTCCGGCCAGGAATGGGTGAAGGCGACAAGGCCGGGGCTGGGCGAGCCATCGCGCCCGGCTCTCTTACCGGCGTACCTCTACGCCGAGGTAACGGCCAGCCCCGCCGCCACGCTGGCGCTGGAGGACCGCGAAACGAAGCAGAAGTACGAGTTTCCGCTGCGGCGCGCATACCTCGGCGAGCGCGTCGACGCCCGCGCGGGGCAGTCGCGCATCGAGCTCATCCACCCACACAAGACCTGGGTGCATGTGAAGCTGCTGGATGCCGACGGCAAGCCGGCGCCCGCGCGGGTTCGCTTCCTCACCCCGGAAGGGCGCTACCTGCCGCCATACGGGCATCGCTCCGAAGTCAACAGTGGCTTTTTTCAAGACTACGGCGCAGACCTGAAACTCGGCGGGGCCAACTACGCTTACGTGGACGGCACTTTCCAGGTGGAGTTGCCGGTCGGCGAAGTGTACGTCGAAGGCACGCGCGGGTTCGACTACGAACCGCTGCGCCAGAAGTTGCATGTTGCTGAGGGGCAGCGCGAGCTCACCCTGGCCATGCGGCGCACCGCCAACCTGCGCGCCCAAGGCTGGGTCACTTCCGACACCCACGTGCATTTTCTTTCGCCCCACACGGCGCTACTGGAAGCGCGCGCCGAAGGCCTGAACTTGATCCACCTGTTGGCCTCACAGTGGGGAGACCTGTTCACTAACGTCGGTGATTACACCGGGCAGCCGGTGGTCAGCGCCGATGGCGAGGCGATGGTCTACGTGGCCACGGAAAACCGCCAGCACCTGCTCGGACACCTGGGCCTGCTCGGCTACCGCGGCGACCAGCCCATCCAGCCGTTCACCACCTCCGGCCCCAACGAGAGCTATCTGGGCGACCCGGCCTGGACCAGCCTGGCCGAGTGGGCCGAGGCCTGCCGGCAACGCGACGGCCTGGCCATCTCCGTGCATTTCCCCAACCCCAGTTGCGAGATTCCTGCGGACATCGTGCTGGGCAAGGTGGATGCGGTGGAACTGCGCTACGACGGCGGGTTCGACGCGCTGAGCATACGCGATTGGTACAAGTACCTGAACTGCGGCTACCGCCTGCCGGCGGTCGGCGGAACCGACAAGATGAGCGCCGGGAGGGCGGTCGGCGGCCTGCGCACCTACGCAAACCTGGGCCAGGAGCCCTTCAGCGTCGACGCCTGGACACGCGCCGTGCGGCGCGGAAACACCTTCAGTTCCACCGGCGCACTGTTGTTCTTCCGCGTGGAAGGGAAGGTACCGGGCCAGGAGATAGCACTGGGCACCGGAGAAGCGACGCTGGGGGTGGAAGTCGAAGCGCAATCGTTTGTACCGCTTCATCACCTGGAAGTGGTGCTGAACGGCCGCGTGGTGGCCCGCGCCGATGACCGTGCGGGAGCGCGCACCTTGCGGCTGCGCGAAAGCGTAAAGGTGAGCGGGCCATCGTGGCTGGCGGCCCGCTGCTCTTCGGCCCCGGAGACGCGCGACCGCACCGGCTGGCCCTACTTGGTAGCAGCGCACACTTCCCCCGTCTACTGCATCGTGCGCGGCCAGACGCAATTCGCGCCCGAGGCGGCTGCCTATTTCCTCGCCTTGATCGACGGCGGGCTGGTCTGGCTGGATACCCTGGCCACCCGTCCCGACCCGCAGCGCCTGGCTCGCATCCGCCAGGTATTCCTGGAGGCGAGTGCCAAGCTGCATGAGCGTTCGCAGGCGCACCGGCACGCATAGACTCCTGTCCCGTGTCGAGTGCCCCGCGCGGTGCGGGGGGCGGTAAATTCATGAGGCTAACCGGGCGTCTTTTAAGCGGGACAACCAGGCCGGCAGCCACGGGTGGGAACCGGCGGCCGCTGGCGTGGTGTGTCTTAAGGTTGATCTGGGCGAAACGTTTCGACAGCGTTATGACGAGGTGACCATGAAAAAACTCTTTCTGCTGCTTCTCCTTGCGGTGCCGGCGGCTCTGGCACTGCTGGTAAGCCTGCCTCGGCCGTCGCCGGCCTTCGCTGCGGGGCCGTCGGCTACCAAGGCCACCGCTGTTCAGGTTGCTGACTTCTGGGCCAGGATCTTCAATGGCCCGCCACCATACGGCGTCCCTCCCCTCAATGCCACTCGCACCAATCAGCGGACCGCCAACAACGTCGTGCTCTGGGACGTGAGTTTTGATTCTTACCGCGATCCCGACACGGACCAACCGGTTCGCCTCCACGGGATTTTGAGCGTTCCAAACAAGCCAGGACGAACTTTCCCGGGGCTGGTCGTCACCCACAGCGTTGGGGCGCCCTATCCGGCGCCCGACAATGTTGAGGAAATGGCGATCTACTTCGCGCAGCAAGGCTATGTGACTTTGGCATTCTATTTCCGCGGTTACGGGACCAGCCGGATGAAGAAGCTGAGCCCGGACAGCGCGCCCGGGCAAATGGCAATGGGCAACTTTTACTGCGCCAACCTGGTGGATGACCCAAAGGAGCCGCTGGACAACGTGTGGGCCGGTCTTCCGGTGGATATGTTTCAAGCCGGCGAATTCCTGGCTGCCCAGCCCGAGGTAACGGACCCGAACGGCCTGGCTTTCATCGGTCACAGCGGGGGAGGCTATGCGGCTTTGGCGGCTGGCATCTTCTCCAAGCGGTTTAAGGTCCTTGTCGCTTCGGCTCCGGCAGCGACGACACCGGACCCCGACCGTTGGATGGAATACTGGAAGAATTCATCGTGGCATCAATGGGCTGCCACACAGCCGGATCCCAAACTTGCCATGGCGCAGATCACGAGGACCTGGAGCTACACGGGGATTTACCCGGCGCTGAACAATCCGCACCTGGTGGCCAAGAACCCAAACTGGAAGCTGAAGAACACCGCTGTTCTGTTCTACGCCGGGGAGAAAGATGTGGCCGTTCCGGCGCGGGATATAGAGGCCGCTTATCGGCTTGCGGATAGTTCCAACCAGAAGGCTTTCCACTGGAGCCCGACCGGAGGCCATGGCGGGCCTGAATCGTGGGAGCGGTGCAAGGCCTGGCTGGCGGGACATTATCCGGGTCGGCCGCAGAAGCCACCCAAGGCCGACCTTAAAGTCGTATCCCGGCGCGGCCGAACTGTCACTTTCTCGGGCGCGGGCAGTTCAGACGATGACACCCTGATATCCTGGGAGTACGACTTTGGGGATAGGACAGCCCAGAACTGGGGCGATTCCATCAGCCACACGTATGCGGCTCCCGGGACCTACAAGGCAACCTTGACTGTAACCGATGGAGCGGGGCTGCGGGACAGTGCCTCTGTCCGGGTCGTGATTACACGACAGGAGTCCGACTCTGCACCGGCCGCCGACCGCTCCCAGCCGGAGAAGTCGCCCGGGCAACCTGAGCCTTCTGGAGCACCAGCGGGCCCACCAGTTCTGATAACGGTCGAGCAAACGGCGGGCGAGCCGGGCGATACCGTTTCGGTGCCGATCGTCGTCTCGGGCCCACCAAAGCCTCCGCTGACTTCCGTCACGCTGACCGTGGGATTTGATCCGGCTGTTTTGACTCAGCCGCAGGTTGTGAGAGGGCCGCTGATCCCAGGCCCGGCGTGGTGGAATTTTGGCGCGCCGAGCTCTGCACCGGGAACCCAGGTGATCACGGCAGAACAGTTTGTCCCGCCACCAACTCCGATCCGGAACGGCGTCGTCGCACGGATTGCCTTTACGATTGGCAAGTCGGCCTCGCCGGGCGTTTACGCGCTCTCCATCACCAATGTGCAGCTCAACAACGGCACCGTGCGGCCGAACATACAGGCCGGCATCGTCCGCGTGGACGCCCGGCGGGCCACGGGTGCCAATAAATAAGGAATCGTCTTATGCTCCAAAGGAAAAATCTGTTGCTAATCCCGGTTGCCGCTCTCGCGGCCCTTCTGGTTCTCGTCCACGCCGCTTCCCAAGCGCCACCTGCCGGCGCGCCTGGGGTGGTCGTCACCATAGACGCGGCGTCCCTCCAGCAGCAGATTGACGGATTCGGCTCAGGCTTCGGAGGTTTTGGGAGCTTTGAGCGTGGGCATTGCGACGAGGTTGTTCCGGAGGGCGTTTCGTACAAGATGTCCCCGGAGCTGCGGCAGAAGCTGGTGCGAATTGCCGTGAAAGAGCTTGGCGTCAGCCACCTGCGCCTGTGGATCAGTCGCGGCGTCGAGGAGAAGAACGACAACGACGATCCGCACAGCATGAATTGGCCGGCGTTCCGCTGGGAGGGCGACTTGCGCCTGCCGCAGGTGAAGAACTTCCGTGAGAACCGGCACAATGGGATCGCTGAATGGGTTGAGTTCCTGCGTCAGGCTGTGCCGCTGGGCCTTAAATATTGGATTCCCACGCCCGGCGAGATGCCGGAATGGCTCGAGGAGATGTTCCGCACCAACCACCCGCAGCGATTCGAGGAATACGCGGAGTGGGCGACCGCTCACCTGCTGTACCTCAAGCGCGCCGGATTCGAGGCGCCGTACTGGTCGATGTTCAACGAGCCGGATATGAAGGGATGGAAGACGGCGGAGTTATGGATTCCCTGGATCAAAGCTACCGGCCGGAGGTTTCGGAAGGAGGGGCTGGCAACCAAGATCATGTTCCCGGACAACGCGGGCGTCTTCGACGCAGTCGCAATGACGGAGGCGGTGATGAAGGATGATGAGGTGCGCCAATACGTTGGCGCGCTCGCTTACCATCATTACCGATCGTCCGGACAGGGTCCACAGCCATGGCTGGATCTGGCCGCTGGAACCGCCCAGGGCGGCCCCCTTTTTGAAAAGCTGATCAGCGGAATCCGGGGGATGGCCGAGCTGGGGCGGAAATACGGCCTGCCTTCCTGGCAAACGGAGACTGCCTATTACCCCAAATTCATCAAGAACCTGCCCGAATGGGACATCGGCCTGGCGCGGGCCAATGAAGTGCAGTACGAACTGGCGAACGGCGCTTCCGCCTTTGAAGGCATGTCGCTGCTGGGGCCCGACACGATCGATTCCCGGTACGATGCGACGGTGCGCCATGAGGGCGACCATATCATTCTTCGCACCGACGGTCAGCGTGTCACCTACTGGGCTGTGACTCAGGACACGGGCGGGGTGCTCGCACACTGGAGCCGCTTCGTGCGGCCGGGAGACCGGCGGGTAGCCGCGGCCTCCGCGGACCCGCTGGTGACGGTCACTGCCTTCGTTTCCGAGAAGAATCGCCGCTATGTTGGAGTGTTGATTAATAATGCCCGAGACGCGCGAGTGGCCAGGCTGCAGCTTTCGAACGGGGCTTGGGCGCCGCGCGTGGCGGCCGCATTCGTGAGTGACTCAATCCACATCCTTTCCGACAGCCTTGCCAGCTTCGAGGCGGCGTCCGGCGCCGCAACCGTTACACTCCCCGGCAAGAGCCTGACAACCTTCGTTTGGTCCCAGGAACCAGTGGAGCGCACTCGGTTCCAGCGCAGCGGAATTGTGCCTGGTTCATTCCCCGGTTTCGTATACGACCAGAAACGGGTGGTCGAAACCCGCCTGAGAGAGCGCCGGGGCGATGCTCTCAGCCGGGAAGATCAGGAATACTTGGATTGGGCCAACGCCTGGACCGAAGAGGCGAACGAGATTCATCGGACTAAAAATCCACCGCGCGATTCCACCGGGATGGTGCCGCTGACGGAACTGGGCAGGCGCAGGTACAAGAACCAGGAAGGCGGCTTGTATCCCGGTGGCGGCAACACGCCGCCCCCGGCGCACCTGAAAGCTGGCCTTGCGCTGGCGCGGGAGATCGTCCCGCTGGATCGGGATGGCCGTCCGTCGCCCGACGGCTCCATCGTCCTGCTGTCGGTCGGAATGTCGAACGCCACGATGGAATTCCAGGTATTCAAGCGCATTGCCGACGCCGATCCGGGCAAGAACCCGAAACTGATGATTGTGGATGGCGCCCAGGGCGCGCACACGGCCGAATTAACCTCTGATCCTTCCAACAACTACTGGAAAGTGGTGGACCAGCGGCTCGCCGCCGCTGGCGTGACAGCCAAACAGGTGCAGGTGGCCTGGGTCAAGCAGGCGGGGGCCATGGCGGTCGTCCGGCCATTTCCGGAACAACCGAAGCTATTTCAGCAACTGCTCGCCGCCACGCTGCAGGTCATGGCCGGCCGCTTCCCCAACCTGAAGATCGCCTATCTCTCCAGCCGGATCTATGGTGGATTCGCTGAAATGGCTCTGAGTCCCGAGCCGCAGGCCTATGAGTCCGCTTTCGCCCTGAAGTGGCTGATTTCCGACCAGATTGGCGGAAAACCCCACCTGAACTACGACCCTGCCAGGGGACCGGTGCGCTCGCCCTGGCTGGCCTGGGGACCCTACCTTTGGGCTGACGGCACGCGCGCACGCGGCGATGGCTTGACCTACACGCGAGCCGACCTGGCGTTCGACGGAATTCATCCAATGGGGACGGCAACAGAGAAGGTTGCCAAGCTGTTGCTTTCTTTTCTGAAAAACGATCCAACTGCCCGAACCTGGTTTCTGAAAAGCACCGCGCGCGCAGACGCTGCTGGAACCATGGGGCAGGCCAATCATTCTCCTCGGTAGCAAACAATTTCCAGAGACAAACAATCGGTCAAGTACCGGCACAGAAAATCTAGATTCTGGTCGGTCAGGCTGTCTGGTGAGCGCCAGACAGCCGAAATAGGAGGTATTTATGCGGACAGTGCGTTTTGGGATTCTCGGGATCTGGGTTTTGGCGGCCGCTCTTACGCCGGCTTTTGCCCAGGTCGAAACGGCGCGCATCACCGGCACGGTCACCGACGCCAGTGGAGCGGTGATTCCGGGCGTGCAGATCACGATGGTGCATCTGCAGACCAACCGGAAGGTGGCGGCCACCACGAACGAGGCGGGACAGTACGTCTCGATTCCACTTTCTCTCGGCGACTACCGCGTTGAGGCTGAAGCACCCGGCTTCAAGCGCGTGGTTCGAACCGGGATCACACTGCGGGTTCAGCAAACAGCCCTCGTGGATGTGAGTCTGCAAGTGGGAGAAATCACACAAAGTGTCGAGGTCGCCGCCAAGGCGCCCTTGCTGGCCACCCGGGAGGCCGCGGCTGGCCAGGTCATCGACAACCAGAGGATGGTCGATATGCCCCTGAACGGCCGGGACTATGTCCAACTGGCGCTCCTCTCCTCCGGCACCGTGCAAGACCTGGGCGGCCGTTTTAAGGGATTCAGCACGGGCGGACAGAGAACCACCCAGAACAACTATCTGCTCGACGGCGTCGATAACAACAACTATCAGAACGCCGGCCAGACCGAGCGGGCCGAGGCAGTGAAACCTCCGGTGGATGCCATTCAGGAATTCAAGGTTCTCACCAATGTCTATTCGGCGGAATACGGACGCGCCGCCGGCGGGGTGGTCAACGCGGTGTTGAAGTCGGGAAGCAACAGCCTGCACGGCACGGCATTTGGCTTCCTGCGCAACGAGTTACTGGACGCCAGGAACCTCTTTGCCCTCGGCAATCGGCCCAAGCCGCCCTTCAAGAGAAGCCAATTCGGGTTTGCTGTGGGCGGGCCGATTCGCCGGGACAAGACCTTCTTCTTTGGCGATTACGAAGGCACGCGCATCCGGGAATCGCGCACGGTCAATAACACCATCCCGACCGTGGCGATGCGCGCCGGCGACTTCTCGGCTTTGACGAACACCATTTACGATCCCCTCACCTACGATGCGGCGACGCGCACGCGGATGCCGTTCGCAAACAACCGGATCCCGGACGCCCGGATTGACCCGGTGGCGCGGGCGGCGGCAGCCTGGTACCCCACTCCGCAAACGAGCGGCCTCACCAGTAACTTTCTCAACATCCCGCCGATGCACACCAACATCGATAAGTTCGACATCCGGGTCGATCACACGTTCAGCTCGAAAGACAACATCTACTACCGCTTCAGCTACCAGCACGATGTGATACCACCCTCACCCGATCTCCCGGCTCCGGCGTTCGGCGGAGGCTTGCCCAATGCACGCTGGCTGGTGGACGACGGCAGGAACATGGCCCTGGTCTGGAACCACGTCTTCTCCTCGAAGATGGTCACTTCCACTCGCCTGGCCTGGAACCAGACTCACAGCTTGAACCTTCCGCCGGTTGACAAGAATCTGAACGCTGAGATTGGCCTCAAGGGCGTGGAGCAGGCCCAGCCGGGAGGGGCTGGCTTCGCTATCTCCGGCTACAGCACTCTGGGGATCGGCTGTTGTCTCCCCGCGATCGTCGACGGCCAGACGCGCCAACTCATGACCGACACCACCTGGATGAAGGGTCGCCACAGCCTCAAGTTCGGTGTGAATGTGATGTGGCTGCAGATGAACAGCCCCGCCGGCGCTGGGAACTCGCCCGGGCAATTCACGTTCAACGGTTCCTTCACGCGGGATAGCCAGACGCTGCGGGGCGGCGATACCTTCGCTGATTTCCTGCTCGGCCTGCCCTCGGCGTCGTCGTATTCCAGCACTACCGTCTGGAACGGACGGACCCCTTGGTATAACTTCTATGTGAACGACGAGTGGCAAGTGGGGCGGCGGCTCACGCTGAGCGGCGGACTTCGCCACGAAGTGCGGAAGTCGTGGACCGAGCCCCGGAATCGCATCGCCAATTTCGATGTAGACACGGATTCTCGCAATTGGCACTACACGGTCGCCAAGGACGGTAGCCGCTTGGACCGCTCGACAATAAACAGCTTCCGTGATTTCCCGGCTCCGCGATTCGGATTCTCCTATCAAGCCCGCCGGAACACGGTCCTCCGTGGTGGTTACGGCATTTACTTTGGCAGCCCGGAGAACTCCATGACCCTCGGTGCGGCAAATCCTCCCTTTTACGTCGCCATCGGCATTACTGCCGATGGGATCACGCCGGCGGTGGTGCTGCGGAACGGTTTGGCCCCCGGAATCCTGACACCGCAAAACGCCGGTACCATAGCTCCCAGATCGGAACAGATCAGTGCACAATTGCCGTACAGCCAGCAATGGAATCTCGCCATTCAGCGCCAGTTCGGCCAAAACTGGTTGTGGGAGATCGGCTACTACGGGAACGCGACCCATCACTTGGAGAGGCAGTACGGTTACAACTACGCGCTTCCGGGCCCCGGGAATGTCAATACCCGGCGCCTTTTCCAATCGGTTCTATGGCCCGGAACAAACACCGTCGTTCCCATCGGCAGGGTCCAGCACGACGATTATTACGGCAACTCCTCGTTCCATTCGCTCCAGACGAGGATTCAAAAGGAGTTTTCCCATGGCTTCAGCATGCTCGGTTCCTACATGTGGTCGAAGACGATGGGAGACGCCTGTGGCCTGTCCAATGCCGGACAGACGTCCGGTTGCGGATACCAAAACCCGTTAAACTTCTCACTGGAGCACGCTCTCGACAACCAGCATGTCGCTCATCGCTTTGTCGCCAGTCCCATCTGGAATCTGCCTTTCGGCAAGAAGGACTCGGTGTCGGGGTGGGGCCATGTGCCGAATGCCCTGGTGCAGGGCTGGAGCGTGGCCGGTATCCTTACTGTCAGCACGGGGTTGCCCATTTCGGTGACTGTCAATGGCGATCCGTTGAACCATGGGGAGATCAATCGGCCTGACGTGGTGGGCAAACCCTTGTTGGATGGGGACCAGCGCAGCGTTGATCGCTGGTTCAACACCGCCGCCTTCGTGGCCAACCGGCAATATACCTACGGCAATGCCGGGCGAAACCTCCTGTTCAGGCCCGGCTTGACAAACGTCGACTTCGCCACCTACAGGCGTTTCCGAATTGCGGAAAACAAGAACTTGCAGTTTCGGTTCGAGGCCTTCAACCTTTCCAACACCCCGTTTCTCGGGTCCCCAGTCACAGCGCTGGGGGACCGGAATCTTGGCCGCATCACTTCGGCCGGCCGTCCGCGGAATATCCAAATGGGGCTCAAGTTCGTCTTCTAGTGTCTGCACCACAAACAAGTTGACACTGGCGAAGGTGGAAGCAGAAGGCGGCGGACCAAGGTCTTGCCGCCTTCTACCTTCCGCTTTCCGCCTTCCGTCTGACAAGGCATTCCTGAAATACTGGGCTGGTCCTCTCATGAGTGGCTGATACCGCCTGCAGCCCGCTCATCAGGTGCGCTGTTTCTCAGTATGAGTCGGTGCACTTCGCCGCGCTGATTTACTACCTCTGGGTGGGAGAGCCTGGCTCGGACAGGGTGGCTTCGTCGGCAAAATGGCGGCTCGGGGGATCCACCCGCCGCCGGGCAAAGCCACGCGGTGGTGCCGCGGATGCTCGTCCGGGCGCCGATCCCGTGTGAAGTACGACACGGCTGCCAGCCCGTGACGCTCGTTCGATGGAAGGAGGAGTTTCCCGATGAAACCCTCGGCTAGGAGGTTTTCTGTAATCCTTTTGGTGGTGCTGGCCTGCGCGTTGCAATGGCGCGACCGGCTCGGCAAGACGACCGCCTCGGATACGGACACGGCGACGTGGGGCGCAACGGAGCCTACCTGGTCGCCTGACGGAACAAAGCTGGCGTTCTCGCTGTTCGGCAGCATCTGGCAGGTTCGTTCCGAAGGCGGCACGGCGGAGCAGGTCACGGCCTCGACCGGCTATCACGCGCGCCCGGCCTGGTCGCCTCGCGGAGACAAAATCGCCTTTATCCGGGGAGGCCCGCCGGCAGGCCGCCTTACCAACATCGAGGGCAGCCTGGTGCTGGTGGAGGTGGCGAACGGGCGGGAACAGGAGATCAAGACGCCATATTTGGTGGCCGGTACTCCGGCCTGGTCTCCCGACGGCTCCAGAATCGCCTGTGCTCTGCGCGTTTCACCCTATGGTCCCTATGCTTCCGCGTTGCACGAAATCGCCGTAGCCGATGGAGCAGTACGGCAGATCCAGTTTCCTTCTCGTCATGACGCCATCAGCATGTCCCCCTGGGTGGACGCGGCCTGGAACCCCAAACGCAACGAGATTTTCTATACCGCGGAGCGCTCCGGCGCGGCGCAAGTCTGGTCCATGGATCCCGCCGGGCCGCCCATGACGGTCCAACTCCCGCTCACACGGTACCGGCGGGAAGACATTGTTCTACTGGACAGCATCTCAGCGCTGCCCGACGGCTCCGGCGTGGTCTATTCCGCGGTGGCGGCGAACGGCAAGGGAGATTACGAACTGTACCGGATTTCGCGCGAGGGCGGCGCGCCGATACCGATCACTGACACCACGCGCGATGAGTTCTCACCGGCCGTCTCGCCCGACGGCAAGCGGATCGCGCACGTCTCGAATCACCTGGGCAACATTGACCTCTTCACGATGCCGGTCTCAGGCGGCGAGAAGAGGCATGTGCGCATCACCGGCCTGAAGTTCAGGCAGCCGTCCGGACACCTCCAGGTGCGGGTGACGGACGAAATGGGAAATCCAACCCGGGTACGGCTGTACGTGCGTGCTTCCGACGGCAAGGCCTACTGCCCGGCCGGTTCTCCGATCTACTACTACGGCCTGGATCCGGACAGGGGGCGGGAGGGCTTTTTTGTGGCCGGCGGAGACAACACCTTTCCTGTTCCGGCGGGCAGCGTACGACTTGTCGCGCTGAAAGGCGTCGAATACGACATTGCCGAACGTCTGGTGGATGTCGCCGCCGATAAGAGCATCGAGGTGCAGATCCAGATGCGGCGCTGGACGAATTGGAATCAGCGCGGCTGGTACACCGGCGAGAACCATTTCCATGCCAACTACACCGGGAGTTACTACCAGCGGCCCAGCCAGTCGCTGGCCTGGCTGCAGGCGGAGGACCTGAATGCCGCCACCATGATGGTGGCTAACCACCACGGCGCCTTCGTTCATGACAAGGAGTTCTTCCGGGGCGGGATCGATTCGCTCTCCACTCCCCGCTACCTGCTCTACTGGGGCCAGGAGTACCGCAACGACTATCCGCTGGGCCACATGGCCTTCCTGAACATCCGCAAGCTGGTGCCGCCCTTTTACACCAGCGTGCCCGGCAGCGACTCGCCCTTTGATTTTCCGCTGAATACGATGGCTGCCCTGGAGGCGCGGAGGCAGGGCGGGCTGGTCAGCTACGCCCATCCCATGGGCGGACGCGATGTTTTCGACACGGGGACGGGTGCCAAGGAAATCCCGGTTGGCGCCGCGCTGGGGACGGTGGACTCGGTGGACATTCTTCCCTTCGGCGAATCCTCCTACGAACTGTGGTACCGCATGCTCAACAGCGGCTTCAAAATCGCCTCCGGCGCCGGCACCGATGTTTTCACCAACTGGCGCGGCATCAACCAGGTTCCCGGCGGCGCTCGAGAATACGTCGAAATTGGTCCAGTGATGAATTGGGAGCGATGGATTGCCCGCTACCGCGAAGGCCGGAATTTTGTGACCAATGGACCGCTGCTTACCTTCACACTGAACGGGCAACCGATCGGGGCCGAGATCCGCGTCTCCGAGGGGCTTCCCTACCGCGCCCAGTTAGCCGCCGAGGTTAGTTCGCGGGTACCGCTGCGGGTGATCGAGTTCGTGCGGAACGGCGTTGTGATCGAGAGCCGGGAAATCCCGCCCGACTTGCGCTCGTTTCGCCTTGAAAAAGAGATACTGGTCGATCGGAGCTCATGGTTCGCTGTTCGGGTTGCCGGGCGGCCGAGCCGGGGCATTGCCGACCCCGGCTTCATTCCCAGGGCGCATTCCAGCGCCATTTACGTGCGCGTGGGCGAGCCCCCAACCCTGGTGAAGGGCGACTTGGAGTTCATGATCCGCTGGGTGGATCGCCTCTGGATCCTGCTGGAGGAGCGTAACAATTTCGGCCCGGGGGACAACCGCGAGCGGGCGCGAGCCATGATTATGCAGGCGCGAAAGCACTTCGAGGCGAAACTGGCGGCCTCCCGCTGATCCCTCGCAGTTGCATCACGTCTGTTTTGCGGGGTAGTACTGCGCGAATCTGACTGACGAGGGGGACGAAAGGCGTCAAGTTGGATGGAGGGTGCCGCAGCCGTGTATGAAGCAGGCTCCGGCCGGCACTCCTTCAACGCGTAGATGTAAACAGAAAACGGAACGGGACACGGATGAACAGGATTTGAAATCCGGTCTGTGAAGCGATAGCTCAGAATCTTGCTATTTCAGCAAGTTTATACTGAATAGGGCACTGGAGGCCAAAATGGAAATCCCGGCCAATGTGCTGGGACTCGCTGCCGGAGAGTGGAAAGGCGCGCCGGTCAACGCCAGGCGCCGGCTCTATGCCGGAATCATGGTGCTGCCGACCGCGATGATTGGACTGCGCTATGCCAACCGGCTTGCATAGGATATATCGCCGCCGCGACATCCTCTTCAGCGGGCTTGCCGCTGCCTTGGCGCCACCTCAGCCATCACCGCCCATCCGGACTCGGATGTTCTGGACCTGGGACCACAGCACGGAGTGGGTCCTGAATCGGCCGGGGGCGCAGACTATGGGTGCCTTGAACCCTTACACCAGGCACCCGGAAACCTTCGTTGAGGATTACACACGTCTCCTGCGATGGTGCGGTCGCCACGGGGTCGACGCCGTCGTAGTCTGGGGACTGTTGCGGGATTCTCATGGCGGCATCGAAGCAGCGCGCCGTCTTTGCGATGTGGCCCGCCAGCAGGGCGTGCGGTTGCTCTGCGGAGTCGGTTTGAACGCCTACGGCGGCGTTTTCTACGAGGGGGATTCCCCGTACAGCCTGGAGCGCCACCTGGAGCGCCATCCGGAGCTCTGCGCTGTCGATGAATCCGGGAACAAGGTGGTTCACGTCTCCGGACGTCGCCGAGAGCACAACGCCTGCCCGTCGCTTGCGGGGAATCAGGATTTCGCCGTCGAGTCTCTGCGCTGGCTGTTCCAGACGCTTCCCTTGGGCGGTGTGCAGGTCGAAACAGGCGACACCGGGGTTTGCCGCTGCAAGCGGTGCGAGACGCGCCGCCGACATCCCGTTTCGCGCTTTTCGTGGGAGGACATGGCGCTGATGTACCCCTTGGCCGCCAGCGCCATTCGATCTGTTGCCCCCGACGCCTGGATTGTCTGCGAGACTTACTCCCACCCGGAGCCGCATCCCGAGCCGGAGAAGCCCCCGAACTTTGGCGACGGCAAGCCCCCCTGGGCCGATGAATGCCTGCGGGAATTCCCGCGCCTGGTGTTTGTGCAATGGGTCTGTGACAAGTTCGTCAAGCCCAAGTCTTCCATGCTGTGGACGCGGGCAGGCACAGTCTCCGCCGAGGGCGGCCGTCGCCACGTGATGCGGGCTCACTTCGGCACCTACTGGGGCGGCGGCTATCGCGGCGAACTGGCGATCGACTGGCTCGCGGAGATGGTCCAACGGAGCATCGACCACGGCTTCGACGCCATCTCTATCATTGGCGAAGTGTCGCCCCAGCAAGCGGGGGCCGAGCTGAATTACTTGGCACTGGCCAATTATGGCAGCACCTCCAACCCAAGGGCGGAACTCGAGGTCTTCCTGCGCGACGTTGCCTCCCCACTGTTGGGCGGCCTTGGCCGCGCCCGCGATTTTTTGCGCTATGCGCGCCTTTCGCAGGACCCGAAGCAGATCCCCGCGGCCTTGCGGGCCATCCATGCCCTGTGCGGCCGTTTGGCACTGGAGCCGGCACAGCGCTGGGTGTGGCTGGCAAACTACCTGGGCTCGTTCCTGGAATCGCAACCCGGCTGAGTGTTCGTCAAATCGGCCAATCTTCCCTGGCCTCCCGCCATCCGCTCTCCTGGTCCGGGTGACAGAAAACTGCATCGGGCGCTACAATCTGACAGAGGCAGAGAAGCGGCCGGAAAAAACCGGCAAGAGAGCCGGCGGGGGCCGGATTGCACGGCCTGAAGGCCGTGCCACTTTGTCGCCATGGACTTGCGCCAACTGGAAATGTTCAGCAAGAATTTCACGGGTGGTGGTTCGCCGCCACCCGTTTGGTTGGGGCCGAAGGCCGCGCTAGGCATGCCGACCCCCCAGCAGACCGATCAGGCGCCCGACCTGGTCCTGGCAGCCAAACCGGGTTACCAGTTCGCTGGCGTTGACGATGGTGGCGCCGCCGTGGTGGATGCCACTCCTGGCATAAGTTCTGGTGGCCACGGCTACTTGAACAGCGATCCCGAAGCGTGCGCTATGTTCCTTGCCTGGGGCTATGGGATCCGGCCCGGCGCACGCGTGGGGCAAGTCGATATGACGGATCTGGCGCCAACTATCGCTGCGTTGCTTGGCCTGCGAATGGATGGGGTGGCAGGCAGGGCATTGCGCACAATCCTCAAGTGAGCAGGGCGCTGGCCGCAGTTCGTCATAGCCCATCGGCAGCAAGCAGGGCACGGGAATGCAATTGGCAGCAAGTAGTGAATAATTCAGCGTCCAGATCGCTTTGTCGCCAGTCCCATCTGGGACTTGTCCTTTGGGAAGAAGTCAGGTTGACAGTGGCGAAGGCAGAAGGTGCAAGGTGGCGATTGCCTTCCTGGACCTCATCCAGGAAGGCAACTAGGATATGTCGGCGGCGCTCCGGGGGAGGCCCAGGCAGCGTGCGAGGCCCCTTCTGTGGGAGTGGCGGTTCCCGATGCTGGTCGGTCGCACGATTGACAAGAGTCCCGCTGTGGCAATAAGGGATGGCAAGTGGAAGCTCTTGATGAATCCCGACCGCAGCCGGGTCGAACTCTCTGACATCCCGCGTGACCTGAGTGAGTTGAACAACCTCGCTGATCGATATCCTGAAGTGGTAAAGGACCTGTCGCAGCGTTTACTCCGTTGGCGTGCCGGCTAGCCGGTCATGAATAATGATCGCCCACGATGACACACCAGGCGAAGCCAGGGCGCAGCTGAAACCATGCCCACTCATGCCGAGGTAATCGCACAGGTCCTGGCGGAACAGGGCACTCCGTACGTGTTCGGAGTTCCGGGCGGGGAGATCGCGGCCTTTCTCGAGGCCTGCCGCCACGCCGGGATCCGCTTCTTGTTGACCGGCCAGGAGAGCAGCGCGGCCTGCATGGCGCAGACATTTGGCCAGATCACCGGTGTCCCCGGCGTATGCGCGGCCACGTTGGGGCCGGGCGCCACCAACCTGGTGACCGGCGTGGCCAACGCATTGCTGGATCGTGCTCCGCTGCTCGCTGTCACCGCCCAGATTCCCAGCGCCGCGTTCCACACCATGACGCACCAGCGGATCCCGCTGCCCGAGTTGTTCGCGCCGATCACGAAGGGCTCGGTCGTCCTTGGGGCGGTCGATACGGCCGAAGCGGTCGCCCGTGCGATCAAGCTTGCGGCGGCGCCGCGGCCGGGGCCGGTGCACCTCATGCTGCCCAGCGACGTCGCGGTCCAGGAATGTGAGACCAGCGGCGCGCCCCGAAACTGTTCAGACATGCCGGTCATGAATGATGCGCTGGCCGAGGCCGCGGCGCGCGTCAACGCTTCCCAGCGCCCCCTCGTGCTGATCGGGTTGGGTGTACCGCCGTCCGCCGCGCCCGCGGTACGCAGCCTCGTGAACCGGCTCCGGGCGCCGTTTCTCGTCACACCAAAAGCGAAAGGGATTCTGCCGGAGGACGCCCCGTTGTTTCTCGGGGTCGCTTCCGGTATGGCCATAGACCGGGACATTCTCGAAACGATCCGCACAGCAGATGTCGTGGTCGGCGTCGGCTTCGATCCGGTCGAGTGCGACAAGACCTGGTTTAGTGAGGCGGAGATCGTCGCGCTCGATTCCGTCACCATGGCGGCCGGCAACTACCGTCCGGCCGAATTCCTGGGCGATGTCGGCACTCTGGCGGCTAGGCTGGCGACGCTCGTCGAGCCTAACCCCTGGCCGGAATCGTTGGTCGCCGAGCGCCGCCGCGCCAGCGTGCGCGAGGCCGCTGCTTCAGACCGGGCTCTCTCGCCTCTGCGGCTGATCGAGGAACTGCGCGCCGTGTTTCCCCGCGACGCCGTCGTGACCTGCGACGTGGGCGCGCACAAGCTCGTCCTGGGCCAGTTCTGGCGGGCGTACGAACCCGGGACGTTCCTTCTCTCGAATGGCCTTTCCGGCATGGGCTACGGCGTGCCCGCGGCAATCGCGGCCCAATTGGCCTTCCCCGACCGCGCCGTGATGGCCGCAGTTGGTGACGGAGGAATGCTGATGATGCTGCACGACCTCGCGCTGATCCGCGAGCTGGAGCTTCCGGTTATCACGGTGGTGTTCTCGGACCGCAGCCTCAGCCTCATCCGTGTGAGCCAGCATCGACAGGGCTTCGCTCCGTATGGGGTTGACTTCTCTCCGCCCGATTTCGCAATAGTAGCGGCAGCTTTCGGCATTTGCGGCCGCCGCGCCGCGACTCTGGAGGAGGCCCGCACTGCTGTCGAGCAGGCTTTGACCAGCCGCACGGCGCTGGTCCTGGACGTAGCCGTGGACTATCGCGAGTATTACGAACTGCTGTAGGCGGCCAGGGACCGATACCGGCGGCGTACGCGCGCTACCGCCAGTAGCCCTCGCTGAGATCGCCGAGATTTTTTTCTTGACAGAGGCAAACGCCCTCTGCTAGAACCTGCTCATCAGTGATGAGCAGCCACCCGGGGGCGGCCCCGGAACATCAGGCTGCGGCGAGACAGAGCGGCGCTTTCCGCCGGTCGGGAGCTCGCGACTGTGAGTGAGAGGGCGGTAGCGTGCGCGAGCTGAATTGGTACGCCGCGTACACACGCCCGCGCCACGAACGAGTGGTTACCACATCGTTGGAGGGGCGCGGCTACCAGGTTCTATTCCCTCATTACTGTGTTGCCAGCCACTGGGCAGATGGAGTCAAGCAAATCGACTCACCCCTGTTCCCTGGGTACGTGTTCGTACGGTGCGACCCCTGGAAGCGGCTGCCGATCTTGCAGACCCCGGGGCTGTTACACCTGGTCAGCGACAGGAACGGCCCGCTGCCAGTACCTGAGTCGGAGGTGGAAAATCTCCGTCGCGTCATGGCGAGTCGCGTCCGGCTGGAGCCGACAGCCTTTCTGAATGCCGGCGACCGGGTGTGCGTATGCCGTGGGCCCCTGACCGGGCTGCGGGGCATCCTGCTTGCCAAGCTGAACAATTTGCGCGTAGTAATCTCGGTGGAAATGCTGGCCCGTTCGGTGGCCGTGGAAGTCGAGGGTGCATGGCTGGAAAAGGTCCCGCCGACACCGATCTTCAAGAACGCGTAGTCACGACCGAGCGAGGGCCACTTCTCAGGCGCGGCATCAGATTCCCATGCGGAAAACCTGTTTCTTGCTTTTCCTGGCGATTGTCGTGTTGTCACTTTCCGTTCCGAGCAGGTCCTCTGCGGTTGCTGCTCCTGACACAGTTGCCGGCAAGGCTGCCGCTTCCCAGGTCGCCGACTTCTGGGCCAAGGTCTTCAACGGTCCGGCGCCGCATGGCGTACCGCCGCTCAACGGCTCCCGTCTGAACCGCCGGACCATTGGCGACGTCACGTTGTGGGACGCGGGTTTCGACTCGTACCGCGATCCCGATACAAACCGGCCGGCTCGGCTCAGCGGAATACTGGCCGTCCCCAACAAGCCGGGTCGCACGTTCCCGGGTCTGGTAGTCACACACAGCGTCGGGGCACAGCATCCGGCGCCGGACAATGTCGAGGAGATGGCCACCTTCTTTGCAGGGCAAGGCTATGTGACTTTGGCGTTTTATCTTCGCGGTTATGGCACGAGCCGGCTGGCGAAGCTGAATGTGGACGGTCCCCTTGGCCGGTTTGCAGGATACCTCTGCGCGAACTTGACTGACGAAGGAGAACCACTCGATACGGTGTGGGCGGGCTTCCCCGTGGACACCTTCCAGGCCGGGGAATTCCTGGCTGCGCAGCCCGAAGTGATGGACCCAAACCGTCTGGCTTTCATCGGGCACAGCCTGGGCGGCCTGGCTGCCTTGCACGCGGGGATCTTCTCCAAGCGTTACAAGGTGATTGTGACGTCGGCGCCGGCAATGACCTCGCCGAACCTGGACGCCGCCATGGAATACTGGAAGAACTCGCCCTTTCAACGCTGGGCCGAGAGCCAGCCTGATTCCAAGCGTGCCCTGGCACGGCTGACTCGCGTCTTAAGTTACGCCGGACCGTATCCTGCGCTCAACAATCCTCTCTTGGCCGCCAAGAACCGGGATTGGAAGCTGAAGGAGACAGCGATTTGGTTCTACGGCGGTCAGAACGATCCGTCAATCCCGCCGCAGGACGTGGAGGCGGCTTGGCGTCTGGCGGATAGTTCCAATAAGAAGGTTTTTCACTGGAGCCCCACTGGAACACACGGAGGGCCGGAATCCTGGCAGTTGGGACAGGCTTGGCTGGCCGGACACTATCCGGGTCGGCCTCAGACCCCACCCAAAGCTGACCTGAAGGTTGTTTCCCTTAGCGGACCGACTGCCGTCTTCTCGGCCGAGAAAAGTTCCGCCGCCAACGCTCTGGTTTCCTGGGAATACGATTTCGGCGATGGGACAAGCCAAAACTGGGGCGACAGCATCAGCCACACCTATGCACGTCCGGGAAACTACACGGTGAAATTGACCGCAACCGATGGAGCAGGCCTGTGGGACACTGCCTCCGTCCGGGTGGTTGTCGGCGGGCAAAAAGCCGAAGCTCCGCAGACGGCATCACGCGAAAGCGCGAAAAGCAAGCCCGCGGATCAAGCCGGGCTCAATCCGCGATTCACGGTCGCGCTTGGGGAGGCGCGGGGCCAGCCGGGCGATGCCGTCCTGGTACCGGTCACACTTACCAGTTCGGAAAGTCTTCCGATTAGCTCCATCTCGCTGACCGTGACTTTTGACAGCAAAGTTATCGGCCAACCCCGAGCTTCGAGGGGGCTGGCGATGCCGGGTCCGGCCTGGTGGAATTTCAGTTTCTCGCGACCCTCTCCGGGAACGCTGGACTTCTCGGCAGACCAGTTTGTTCCGGCTCCGTCCCCGGTTACGGCGGGAGTTATGGCACACCTTGTATTCACGGTCGATGACTCCGCCCCGGCCGGCGTCTACGCAGTGACCATCGTCCGTGCCCGGATCAATAACGGCGCCGCCAGCCCTGACACTCAGTCCGGCTCAGTCAAAATAGACGTCAGGCGCAAGTGAACCGCACCGGCGGATCCCAATCGGGCGGCGTGTACAGATTGCATCGCGCACCTTGTTCCACAAGACCCCGGAAAGTTGAAGAGCGCCACGCACAAGATCAAGTTCGCAATTATCGGTTGTGCTTCTGTTTCAGCCGGCCGCTACTTCCCAAGCCTCGGCGGCCTCACCAAAGGGCAGCTAGTGGCCGTCTGCGACTCCGTTGCGGAGAGAGCCAGGTCTCGTGCCGAGGAGTTTTGGGTTCCTTATTACACAGAACTTGGCGACATGCTGGCACGCGCCGGCTTCGACCTGTTGGTTAACCTTACCAATATCCAGAATCACTACGAGACCTCACTCAAAGCGCTTAGGGCAGGAAAGCACGTGTATGTTCAAAAGCCCATGACAACCAGTGTGGAAGAAGCGGACCGGCTGATTGACGAGGCAGCCGAGCGGGGACTCAAACTGGTGGCGGAACAATCAGCGGGACTGAATCCTTACTACATCACTATCCGCAAACTCATCGAAGAAGGTGCGATCGGGAAAATTGTCTGGGCGAGGAGCCTGTGTACTCATTGCGGACCAGCTTCGTTTGACACTTGGCCAACAGATCCAAGCTGGTTTTACAAGAAGGGCGCCGGCCCGTTGTTCGATGTAGAGGTCGAGCGACTCCATTTGCTTACCTTCCTTTTGGGACCCGCCAAGCGTGTCACGGCGCTGTCAGGGATCAGAGAACCGGGAGTGGTAGTGCGCGGTGGTCCCTGTAAGGGCAAGATCATCAAAGTGGTGGAAGTGATCGCCTATCCGGAAGAATCCCACTGCTTCGGTATTTGGGGCGATCCCAGACCGGCAGCCGGCAAGTTGTTCGCGGATGTGGCGTCGTTTTTCAAGCGTCACCTTCGGACTCAACCGATCCCCATAGACCGGTCCCTTGTGAGCGAACCGCTGATCCCAGCCCGGTAGAAAAAGCATTCTTGCCTGCGCGTCGTGCGGCGCCACAGGCAGGGATTCTCAGAAGCCTGCTAACGGTGGGCCACAAGACAGCTCGTTAGAGTTACCCAACCCCGGCTCTGATTCAGGCAACGCGCCTCGGTGCGCAGAGTGAACTTAAGGAGGTTCACATGAGCGGACACAAGCATCTGATTCTGTGGATGTGCTTCTTGGTGTTTGCTGTCTCCGGTCTGGCTCAGGTGGAGACAGCGCGGATAACCGGCACGGTGACCGATGCCACGGGAGCAGTGATCCCGGGCGTGCAGATCACGATGGTGCATGTGCAAACCAACCGGAAGGTGGCGGCCACCACCAACGAGGCGGGACAGTACGTCTCCATTCCACTTTCTCTCGGCGACTACCGCGTTGAGGCAGAGGCCCCCGGCTTCAAGCGCGTCGTTCGGACCGGGATCACACTGCGGGTTCAGCAAACAGCCGTCGTGGATCTGAGCCTGCAAGTGGGAGAAATCACACAAAGTGTCGAGGTCGCCGCCAAGGCGCCTCTGCTGGCCACCCGGGAGGCAGCGGCCGGCCAGGTCATCGACAACCAGAGGATGGTCGATATGCCTCTGAACGGCCGGGACTATATCCAACTGGCGCTCCTCTCATCCGGCACCGTACAGACCCTGGGAGGCCGATTCGGCGGGTTCAGCACGGGCGGACAGCGTACCACCCAGAACAACTATCTGCTGGACGGCGTCGACAACAATAACTATCAAAACGCCTCCCAGGGCGAACGGGCCGAGGCGGTAAAACCTCCGGTGGATGCCATCCAGGAATTCAAGGTGTTCACGAATTCCTTTTCGGCGGAATACGGACGCGCCGCCGGCGGGGTGGTCAACGCGGTGCTGAAGTCGGGAAGCAATCAACTCCACGGCACGGCATTTGGCTTTCTACGCAACGAGTTGCTGGACGCCAGGAACTTCTTTGCCCGCGGCGATCAGCCCAAGCCGCCCTTCAAGAGAAGCCAATTTGGGTTTGCTATGGGTGGCCCCATTCGCCGGGACAAGACCTTCTTCTTTGGCGATTACGAAGGGACGCGCATCCGGGAATCGCGCACGGTCAACAACACCATCCCGACCGCGGCGATGCGCAGCGGCGACTTCTCCGCGCTGTCGGCCGCCATTTATGATCCCCTGACCTATGATCCGGCGACTCGCACGCGGAGGACGTTTGCAAACAACCGGATCCCAGACGCGCGGATTGACCCAGTGGCGCGGGCGGCCGCGGCTTGGTATCCCACTCCGCAAACGAGTGGCCTCACCAATAACTTTCTCTATAACCCGCCCCAAGTCCAAAACATCGACAAGTTCGACGTCCGAGGGGACCACCTCTTCAGCGCAAAAGACAACGTCTACTATCGCTTCAGCTACCAGCATGATGTTCGGCCCCCTTCACCTAGTCTGCCAGCTCCCGCCTTCGGTTCGGGCACGCAATATGCCAGTGAAACAACGAACGAAGGCAGGAATATGGCGCTGGTCTGGAACCACGTCTTCTCCTCGAAGATGGTCGCCTCCACTCGGCTGGCCTGGAACAGGACTTATACCTTGCAACTGCCGGCCGCCAAAAAGAATCTCAACGCGGAAATCGGCTTGCGGGGTGTGGAGCAGTCCCAGCCGGGCGCGGCTTCGTTTGCTATCGCGGGGTACACAGCTCTTGGTATCGGCGGCTTCCTGCCGATGCTCGCCGATAGCCAGACGCGCCAACTCATGAGCGACGCCACCTGGGTGAAGGGCCGTCACAGCGTCAAATTGGGCGTGAATGTGATGTGGTTACAGCTGTACCTGAACAACGTTCGGACCGCGCCCGGGCAATTCACGTTCAATGGCGCGTTCACGCGGGACAGCCAGACACTGCGGGGCGGCGATGCCTTCGCTGATTTCCTGCTTGGCCTGCCCGCACAGACGCTCTACTCCACCAGCATCTACATGAACGCACGAACGCCCTGGTACAACTTCTATGCACACGACGAATGGCAACTGGGACGCCGGCTCACACTGAGCGGTGGGCTCCGCTATGAATTGCGGAGATCTTGGATCGAGACTCGGAATTTCATGTCCAATTTCGATGTGGATACCAATCCCTCCAATCCGCAGTTCCGGCTCGGCAAGGATGGCAGTCGCTTCGACCGGGCGACGATGGAGCGCCCAAGCGCGAACGTCGCGCCGCGACTCGGATTCTCGTATCAGCCCCGCCGGAATACGGTCCTCCGCGGTGGCTACGGCATCTACTATGGCAATGCGGAGAACCCTATAAACGGCGGTCCATACAATCCTCCCTTCCTGATCACGGTATCGCTTTTCGCCGACGGGATCACGCCGTTGGTGGTGCTGCGGGATGGTCTGCCGGCAGGAATCCTTACCCCTAAGAATGCCGGCACGTTGGGCCTCAGCGCGTTCCAGGTGCGTCCTTCGTTGCCCTACAGCCAACAATGGAGCTTTAGCATCCAGCGCCAACTCGGGCAGAACTGGCTGTGGGAGATCGGGTACTACGGAAACGTGGCCCACCATCTGCAGAAGGAATACAACTGGAACTACGCGCTTCCCGGCCCCGGGGATATCAATGCCCGACGTTTTGTCCAGAGGGCTCTCTGGCCCGGAACGGACACCGTCGTTCCCATCGGCAGGGTCCAGCGCGACGATTTCTTCGGGAACTCTTCGTTCCATTCGCTGCAGACAAAGATTCAAAAGGAGCTTTCGCAGGGCTTCACCTTGCTCGGTTCCTATATGTGGTCGAAGACGATGGGAGACTCTTGCGGCCTGTCGGCGGCCGGACAGACGGCGGGCTGCGGGTTCCAGAACCCGTTGAACCACGCACTGGAGCGCGCGTTGGACAACCAGCATGTTGCCCATCGGTTTGTCGCCAGTCCCATCTGGAATCTGCCCTTCGGCAAGAAGGGCCCGGTGTCGGGGTGGGGCCATGTGGCGAATGCCGTGGTGCAGGGCTGGAGCGTTGCGGGCATCCTTACTCTGACCTCAGGGTTGCCCGCTTCGTTGACCGTCAACGGCGATCCGGCAAACACGGGAGAGCTCAATCGACCCGACGTGGTGGGCAACCCGTTATTGGGTTCGGGTGAACGCACGGTCGACCGCTGGTTCAATACCGCCGCCTTTGTGGCCAACCGGCCCTATACCTTCGGCAATGCCGGACGAAACATCCTGTTCCGACCGGGCACGACCAACGTTGATTTCGCCACTTACCGGCGCTTCCGGATCACGGAAAGCAAAAACGTGCAGTTCCGGTTCGAGGCATTCAACCTTTCTAACACCCCGCCTCTCGCGCCCCCAGTCACAGCGCTGGGCGACCGCAACTTCGGCCGCATTACCTCGGCCGGCCGGCCGCGAAACATCCAAATGGGTCTCAAGTTCGTCTTCTAGTGTCTGCACCACAAACAAGTTGACACTGGCGAAGGTGGAAGGCAGAAGGCGGCGCACCAAGGCCTTGCGGCTTTCTCCCTTCCGCTTTCCGCCTTCCGTCTGACAAGGCATTCTGAAATACTGGACTCGAAGTCATCTCATGAGTGGCTGGCGCCCTGCGCAGCCCGCTGATCGCGTGCGCTGTTTCTTCAGTATGAGTCGGTGCACTTCGCTGCGCTGATTTACTACCTCTGCGTGGGAGAGCCTGGCTCGGGCCGGGTGGCTTCATTGGCAAAATGGCGGCTCGGGGGATCCACCCGCGCTCAAGCAAAGCCACGCGGTGGTGCCGCGGATGCTCGTCCGGGCGCCGATCCCGTTGCCTGTGTGCTCAAGTCCGACCCCGAGGGGTGAACCCCGGTGCCGTAGGCCCCCCCCGGGCGCGGCGGAAGAAATGAGCTTAGGTATGCAGCAGACTAAAATCGACCGTCGGACATTGCTGGGCTTGGGTTTCGCGGCGACGGCAGCCTGGACGGCAGAG
>Ga0315273_10000849_pt1 | contig 33273 bp, 36 predicted proteins | sample YL17G02_0_MG_FD_205753 | JGI IMG/M metagenome (GOLD analysis project Ga0315273, IMG submission 205753) | Sediment microbial communities from Yellowstone Lake, YNP, Wyoming, USA - YL17G02_0 | ecosystem: Environmental > Aquatic > Freshwater > Lake > Sediment | place: USA: Wyoming | collected...
TCGTGATCCTGTTCGACGCCGCCCGCTGCCCGTACTGCGCGCGCGTCCGCATCGTCCTCGCCGAGAAGGGCGTCCCCTACGAGACGGTCGAGATCGACCTCTCCGACCGGCCCTCGTGGCTGTACGAGAAGAATCCGCGCGGCAAGGTGCCGGTGTTCGAGGACGAGGAATTCGTGCTGCCGGAGTCGCCGGTGATCATGGAGTACCTCGAGGAGCGCTATCCCGAGCCGGCGCTCCTGCCCGCGGATCCGGCCGACCGCGCCGCCGCCCGCCTCTGGGTCTTCGACTTCGACCGCCGGCTCGGCGACGACTACTACGCGCTCCGCCGCCGCGAGGAGGGGGCGCACGCGCGGGTCGCCGCACGGCTCGTCGAGCTCGACGCGTGGCTCGAGGGCCGGCCGTTCCTCTCGGGCGCCGCCTACGGCCTGGCCGACATCGCCTATGCGCCCTGGATCCTGCGCGCGCGGCAGTCGCTCGGCGTCGACCTCGCTCCCTTCGGCGCGCTCTCGCAGTGGCTCGACGCGCTCGCCGCACGGCCGGCCGTGGCGGCCGAGCTCGACCTCGTCGCCGCCCTGTGACGGCGCTGCGAGACGAGCTGCTCGCGCGGCTCGACGACCCGGAGCTGACGATCCTCGACGTCCGCCGCCCCGAGGAGTACGCGGGCGCCGCCGGCTCCGCGTGCGACCCACGCCAGGGCCGGATTCCCGGCGCCCGCCACCTCGACGTGTCGGCGCTGTTCGGCGCCGACGGGCTGCCGCTCCCGCCCGAGCGGATCCGCGAGCTCGTCGGCCTGCCCGAGGGCGCCGAGCTCGTCGCCTACTGCCACTCCGGCTCGCGCTCGGGCTTCGCCACGCTCGCGCTCCTCGCCGCGGGGTATCGCGCCCGCAACTACGTCGGCTCGTGGCACGAGTGGTCGCGCGACCCGGAGCTGCCCGCCGAGACCGGCTAGGCGGCGGCGCGGACGCCTTCAGCGACGCCGAGGAAGTCGCCGCAGAGGCCGCGGCCGAGCGTGTTCCACACCGCGATCCTGGCTCTCGTCTCATCGGCGAGGCCAGGCGGCGGGACGTCCGGCTCCTCCGCGATCCACGACTCGACCTGCGCCGCGGTGATCTCGGCGTGGAACTGGATTCCCCAGGCCCGCGCGCCGAGCCTGAACGCCTGCGTGCACACCGGGCTGCGCGCCAGCTCGACCGCACCCGCCGGGATGCCGTGGGTGTATGAGTGCCACTGGAACGCGTCGAAGCGCCGGGGCAGGCCGCCGAGGACGGGATCCCCGGCCGCGGCGGCGGTCAGCTCGACCGGGAGCCAGCCGAGCTCGGGCTCGGGCGCGGGCAGCACCGGCGCGTGCGCGGCGCGGGCGAGCAGCTGGGCGCCCAGACAGACGCCGAGCGTCGGCAGGCCGAGGTCGAGCAGGCGCTGGAGGAAGAGCGTCTCCTCCGTGAGCCAGGGATGGTGCTCGTCCTGATCCGCGTGCATCGCGCCGCCGAACACGATCACGGCGCCGTAGGAGTCGAGCGGCCGGGGGATGGGCGTGCCCCAGGCGAGGCTCCACTCGTCGAGTGAGTGCCCGCGCTCCCGGGCGACGTCGCCGAACACGCCGGCGCGGCAGTTCTCGCCGTGGATCACGCCGAGCACGTCCATCGGCAGAGCGTACCGGGGAGCGGGACCGCGAGGGCCCCGCTCCCCGGTACCGCTTACTTGATCCTGAGGTTGACGACCGGGCTCGAGGCAACGAAGGGCGCTGACATCGCGCTGACGCACTTGGGCAGCGGGGCGCCGGCCGGAATCAGGGCGCATGCTCCGAGTGCCGTCACGTTGCTCTCCGGCGCCGCGGCGGTCACGCGCAGCGAGTAGGAGCCCTTCTTCAGCGTCACGGTGGCCAGGAAGGTGCCGGCCGGGGTGGTCTTCGTGGTGGCGATCTTCTTCGCGCCGCTGAAGACCGAGACCGCCACGCCCGGTGCGGGCTGGCCGCCGGCCGAGACCTTTCCGGCGACTGCGACCTTGCCGCCCTTGCCCGCCTTGGCCGCAGCGGTGACCGTCGGCTTCGGGTCGATGCCGAGCGCGGTGACCGTGCCGGCCGCGTTCGGGGCCGCCGTCCCCGCCGTGTACGGCGTGAACAGGGTGATCCAGGTCGGCAGCGGCGCCGAGGAGGCGGTGAACACGCCGCTGACGGTGAAGTTGACGTCGAGCAGCTTCGCGCACAGCGTCGCCGCGCAGGCGGCGCCGACGTCGGGCGAGGCGAGGCAGGTCTGGAGCTTCGTCGCGCCGAGCGCCGCCTCGGCGCCCGCCGTCGCGTCGATGTAGACGGGGACGTTGAGCGTCTGTCCGGCTGCCGTGAGCGACAGGTTCCAGACGGCCGCGTGCGTGGCCGCGCCGGAGCAGCCGATGTCGGTCGGCGTGTTGTACTTCGACGCGTCCGCGACGATCACGCTGCCGGTGAGCGGGATCACCGCGTCGGGCGAGATCGCCTTGGCGTTGATGCTCGCCGTGACGGTGCCGATCGTCGCGCCCGGCGCCTGGGTCAGCGTCGCGGCGGACGGCGAATAGATCGTGATCTTCGCGGTCGAGTCGTCGGCCTTGGCCGACGTGACGTGCAGGGTCGTCTTCGCGCCGTTCTGGCTGCCGGCGAACGTCGGGACGTAGGCGGCGAGCGCCGAGGCTGCGGTCGCGAGACAGAGAGCGCCCGTCACGACGAGCGCGGCGGGCAGGGAGAGCTTGCGCATGGAGCTCCTTTCGAGGTCGTCGTGTCGGGAGTAAAGCACTACGAGCGCGCGGGAACGAGCGGGCCCATCTGGGTCCAGCGTCCCTTCGTGTAGCGGAAGAGGGCGGCCTGGTCCATCGGGAAATAGTCGTTAGGCGAGGTGCGGAGGACGATCCCGGGGAGCAGGAACGGGTTGTTCGACTCCGTCAGGTGCGTGGCCGCGTTCAGCAGCCCCTCGCGGGTCAGGTTCCGGCCCGCCTTCTTCAGCACGTCCACCATCGTGAACGCGACCGCCATCCCGTAGAAGTTGTAGACGTCGGACGGTCGGCCGCTCGGGTCGTACTTGGCCATGATCTGGCGGTAGAGCTTCACCACGGGATCCTTCGCCCAGCGCGGCGCGGTCGGATCCTTGACGAACGCGATCGAGAGCGAGCCGGCCGTCGTGGCGGGGCTCGTGCTCGCGGTGGCGATCTGCATGATCGTCGGCTCGATCGAGACCGAGCTCACGTAGAACTGCGGCTTCCAGCCGAGCTTGTGCGCGGCGATGAACGTCTTGATCGCGAAGAGCGGCGTCGCGAAGATCATGAACGTGTCGGCGCCGGCCGCCTTCAGGCGGGACACCTGCGAGGCGACGTCGGTGTCGGTCGGCTCGTAGCCGAGCGCCGCCACGATCCTGGCCTTCCCGCCCAGCCCCTTCTTCAGCCCGTTGAGGAGATCGTCGCCCATGTCGTCGTTCTCGTAGAGGACGCCGACCTTCGCCTTCGGCGTCGCCGCGGCGATCTGGCGGCCGTAGATCGCGCCCTCGGCGGTGAAGCTCGGCAGGTAGCCCATCGTCCACGGGTACTGCTTGAAGTCGTTGAACGCGGTCGCGCCCGTGCCGGCGAAGAGGCCCGGCACCTGGAGCTGGTTCAGGAGCGGCTGCACGGCGAGCGCGCTCGGCGTGCCGATCGTGTTGAAGATCGCGAACGCGTTGTCCTGCTGCACGAGCTGGCGCGTGAGCTGGACGGTCTGCGCCGGGTCGTAGGCATCGTCGTAGTACTTGTAGGAGATCGTGCGCCCGTTGACGCCGCCGCGGTCGTTGACGTAGGCGAAGTAGGCGGCGGCGCCGGGGCCGACGACGCCGAAGGCGGCGGCCGGGCCCGTGAGCGGCACCGTGCCGCCGATCAGCACCGACGTCGCCGTCACGCCGGGGACGGCCTGGTGACCGGCGGACGCGGCGGGGATGCCGAGCGCGAGCCCCGCGACCAGGATCGCGAGTGCCCGGGTCATCCCGAGATCGGCTTCTGCAGCACGGGGATGCGCAGCGTGACCTTGCCGACCGTGAGCTTCGACCCGTCCGGCACCCCCGAGAAGTAGACGAGGTTGCCGGGGTCGTACGCCGTGGAGGTCGCCGCCAGCGTCAGGCTCACCTTCGAGCCCGCCGGCAGCGTCGTCGCCCAGAACGCGAGCCGGATTACGACCGGCTTCGGCGTGCGCGACAGCGTGAGCGGCACGCCGCCCTCTCCGATCACGTAGTCGCTGCCGTCCGGCAGGCGGGCGGCGAGCACGGCGACGAGGTGCGGGTAGGAGCTCGTCGAGGAGAGCGTGGCCGTCACGGTCGGCGACCCGAACGTCTCGGTCAGCCCCTTCGGGAGCCGCACGACGCGCACGACCTTGTCCGAGGGGCCGATCGTCTTGGAGCCGGGGAGCACGAGGGAGAGCGCCCGCGTGGGGGGCAGGCTCGTGTACGAGACGACGCCCGCCTCCTTGAACGGCGAGGGCGCGAGCTCGACCGGCTTGCGCTTGTCGATCCCGTTCGGCTCGTTCTTGAGGTAGCGCGCGAACCAGTCGGCCCCCTCGGCGAACACGACCGCGACGTCCGGCCCGGGGAAGGTCGAGGGCGGGTGCCCGAAGTCGCCGATGTAGAGCCGCTTCGGCCCCTGCAGCAGCTTGTAGCCCTGCCAGGCCTGGTCGATGTCGAAGGCGTAGTCGCGGCGGCCCTGGAAGAGGAACATCGGCGTCTTGACCGAGCCGAGCGCCTGGCGGCTCGAGCGCTGCGCCGCGAAGTCCCTCACCGCCGGGGTGATGTCGCTGGCGAGCACCGGGCCCTTCACCGCGAGCACCTCGGGCCCGATGCGGTCGGTCGGCACCGCCTGGAGGAAGCCGAAGATGAGCCCCGTCTTCGCGAGACCCTGCGGCGCGAGCGCCGAGATCAGATCGGTCCACGTCTCGACCACCTCGCCCGCCGCGAACGGGATCCCGTCCACGACCGAGCGCCAGACCGCGCCGCCGCCGAGCGAGATGCCCCAGGCGCCGATGTGCTTGCCGTCGATCTCGGGCCGGGCGGCGAGCCAGTTGAAGAGGGCGTGGAAGTCGGCGAGCTCGCGCGGGCCGTCGAGGGAGAAGAGCCCGCCCGAGGAGCCGTGGCCGCGCGCGTCGAAGGTCAGGACGGCGTAGCCCTCGTTGGCGAACGAGTTCTCGGCGAGGACGTTCATGTCCTGGTGCTTGCCGCCGAGGCCGTGGAACATCACGATCGCGGGGTAGCCCGCCGCCGGCTTCGGCGTGGTCGGCTCGTAGAGCGTGTAGGTGATCGAGGCGCCGTCGTCCATCGTCACCGTGCCGTCGGTGTGCGTGAAGTTCGCCGCGTGGGCGACGCCCGGCAGGGCGAGGAAGACCGCGGTCAGGAGGAGGACGCGTAGACGCACGACGGCGCAAAGCGTAGATGAACGGTGCGCGCCGGGTGACGCCATACAATCGACGCATGGATCCGCGCGCGATCGGCGTCTTCGACTCGGGGATGGGCGGGCTCACCGTCCTGCACGAGTGCCTCGTCACACTGCCCCACGAGGACTTCGTCTACCTCGGCGACGGAGCCCGCTTCCCGTACGGCCCGCGCCCGCTTCCGGAGCTGCGGCGGTTCGGTGCCGAGATCGGCGGCTTCCTCGAGGCGGAGGGCGTCAAGCTGATCGTCGCCGCCTGCAACTCGGTCACCTCCGCGGCGCTGCCCGAGCTGCAGACGGAGCTCGGCGTGCCGGTGATCGGCGTGCTCACGCCGGAGGCGCACGCTGCGGTGCAGGCGACGCGGAACCGGCAGGTCGGCCTCCTCGCCACACAGGCGACGGTCGAGAGCGGCCGCTACGAGGCGCTCGTGCGGACGCTCGACGCGGGCGCGACCCTCACCTCGATCGCGTGCCCGCGGCTCGTGCCGCTGATCGAGAGCGACGACCCGTTCGGGCCCGAGACGGCCGAGGCGGTGCGGGCCTACGCCGAGCCGCTGAAGCGCGCGGGCGTGGACACGGTGATCCTCGGCTGCACGCACTACCCGCTGATCCGGCCGATCCTCCAGCGTGTGTTCGGCCGCGACGTGACCCTCGTCTTCTCGGCCGAGGAGACCGCGCGCGAGGTGGCCGAGTCGCTCGCCCGCAAGGGGATCGAGAACGACCCGGGGCGCGAGGGCGCCTACCGCTTCCTCACGACCGGCGATCCCGCCGCCTTCCGGGCGAGGGGGCAGCGCTTCCTGCAGCTGCCGATCCACGAGGTCGAGCACGTCACGGTCGCCGAGCTCGAGTCGGCCGCCGTATGACGCGCGCCGACGGGAGGCGCCCCGACGAGCTGCGCGTGCTGGACCTCCAGCCGGACTTCCTCGAGCTGCCCCACGGCTCGGTGCTCTACTCGCAGGGGCGCACGCGCGTGCTGTGCACCGCCTCGATCCAGGAGGGCGTGCCGCGCTGGCTCTACGGGAAGGGCCGGGGCTGGCTCACCGCCGAGTACTCGATGCTGCCCGCCTCGACCGGCGACCGCAACGACCGGGAGGCCTCGCGCGGCAAGCAGGGCGGGCGCACGATCGAGATCCAGCGGCTGATCGGCCGCTCGCTCCGCGCCGTGATCGACTTCGACGCGCTCGGCGAGCGCACGCTCTGGCTCGACTGCGACGTGCTCCAGGCCGATGGCGGCACGCGCTGCGCGTCGATCTGCGGCGCCTACGTCGCCGCGCGGCGCGCGCTCGACCGCTTCGGGCTCGGTAAGGCGCTCGTGGGCTCCGTCGCGGCTGTCTCGGTCGGGATCCTCGACGGCGTCCCCGTGCTCGACCTCGATTACGCGGAGGACTCGACCGCCGACACCGACATGAACGTGGTGATGACGGGCGACGACCGCCTGATCGAGGTGCAGGCGACCGCCGAGGGGGAGCCGTTCTCCCGCGCGCTCCTCGACGACCTGCTCGAGCTGGCGGCCGTCGGGATCGAGCGCCTCGCCGTGGTGCAGCTCGAGGCCGCCGGGGCCGACCTTGGTTAGCCTGACCTGGTACGAGCTGCTCGGGCGTCTTGCGCTCGCGGCGGCGCTCGGCGCCGTGGTCGGCTTCGAGCGGGAGGTGCGCGAGCGCCAGGCCGGGCTCCGCACGCACATGCTCGTCTCGCTCGGCTCGGCGCTGTTCACGATCGTCTCGGCGTACGCCTGGACGGCGTTCAGCTTCGGCCACAACTCGGGCGTCACCTACGACCCGACGCGGATCGCGGCGCAGATCGTGACCGGAGTCGGCTTCCTCGGAGCGGGCGCGATCCTGCACCAGGGGCACCTCGTGCGCGGGCTGACGACGGCGGCGAGCCTCTGGATCGTGGCCGCGGTCGGGATGGCCGTCGGAGCCGGGTACTGGGTCGCGGCCCTGATTACGACGCTCCTCGTCCTGTTCGCGCTCTGGCCGCTGCGGCTCGCGATCTACCCCCTGCTGCTGCGTCTCCGTCCCGAGGAGGTGCTGCTCTACGTCGAGCTGCGCGCGGGCGAGGGCGTGGCAGGCGTCGTCGCCGCGCTCGAGCACGCGGGCGGCAAGGTGCGCTCGATCGAGTTCGAGGAGCAGGGCGGGCGGCGGCAGCTCGCCGTCGAGGTCGACTTCCCGCCCGGGGCACGCGACCTGGCCGTGGCGAAGCTGGCCGAGATCGAGCACGTCACCGGGGCCCGCTGGAGCCGGTAGCGCCCCTGATCGCCGTCCTCTGCTCGCGCAACGCGAACAAGGCGCGCGAGCTCGAGCGGCTGCTGCCGGGCTGGCGGATCGGCGTCCTCGACGCCGACGGCTACCCCGAGGAGACGGGCCCCGGCTACTACGAGAACGCGCGCGCCAAGGCCCTCTTCGGGCGCGGCGAGGGCGATCCGGCCGCGTGGATGATCGGCGAGGACTCGGGGCTCGAGGTCGACGGCCTCGGCGGCGGGCCGGGGGTCGAGTCGGCGCGGCTCGGCGGCGACGACCCGGTCGGGTGGCTGCTCAAGGCGCTCGAGGGTGTGCAGGGAGCGGACCGCCGCGCCCGCTACGTCTGCGAGCTCGTCTGCAGCTCGCCTTCCGGCACAGAGGCGAGAGGCACCGGCCGGCTCGAGGGGACGATCGCCGAGGCGCCGAGCGGCTCGGAGGGCTTCGGCTACGACCCGGTCTTCGTGCCGGAGGGCGAGACCCGCACCGTCGCCGAGCTCGGCAACGCCTGGAAGGCCGGGCACTCGCACCGGGCGCGCGCCGCACAGGCTCTGCTCGCGACGCTCCGCTAGGCCACCGGCGGGTCGGCTCCGGTCTCCCGTCGCGCCGCCCACCAGTTCACCTCGGCGCCCATCACCATCACGTTCGCCATCACGTAGAGCCAGACGAGCAGCAGCACGCCGCCGCTGAACGCGCGCAGGGTGGGGTTCAGGCTCGAGAAGCGGATGTAGAGCGGCAGGATCTGGAAGGTCACCTCGAGCAGGACCGTCGCCGCGATCGCGCCCGGTAGCACCTCGCGGACGGTCATCCCGGCGACGTTCGGCAGCAGGCGGTAGACCGAGGCCAGGAAGAGGAAGACGGCGATCGCCGAGATGAGCACCGAGATCCCGTAGGCGGCGACGCCGTTGTGGGTCACTTCCGGCGCGTAGCGCTTGAGCAGGCTGTCGCCGACCGAGGCGACGATGAGGCCGAAGAAGAGCGTCGCGAGCGTGCCGATCATGAACGCGAGCGCGAGCGACTTCCCGCGCAGGAAGCCGCGGTTCGGCCGGCCGTAGACGATGTTGAGCGCCGACTCGAGCACGCTGAAGAGCGAGAGCGAGGTCCAGAGGAGCACGAGCGCGCCGACGATCCCGAACGCGGCCGCGTTGTCCTGCAGCGTCTGCACGATGTTGATCAGCGTCTTCACCGAGCTCTCCGGGAAGGCGCGGCTGAGCTCGGTGACGAGGTAGCTCGACTCGTCGGCGCGGCCGGTGAAGCCGAGCAGCGACAGCGCGAGGAAGAGCAGCGGCACGAACGAGAGCAACGCGAAGTAGGCGATCATCGCGGCCAGGTGCGTGCCGCGGTCGGCGAAGAACTTCGCGACGAGCTTTCGTTTGCGGAGTCGCACCGTGCGCAGTATCGCCCGTGTAGGCTTCGCGTTCGATGGAAGCCGCACAGGCACTCGCCGACCTGACGGAGATCTCGACGCAGATCCAGGCTGCCGCGCTCTTCCGCGCCGACGGCTCGCTCGAGGCCGCCACGGTCGCCGACGGCACGCGCCTCGTCGAGTCGGCGCAGGCGCTGCTCGCGGCCGCGGACGGCGTACGCGCCGAGCCGCTCGTCCAGCTCGAGGTCGCGACCGCGGGCGGGAGCGTGTTCGTCGTCCGCGAGGGCGAGCGCCTGGTCGCCGCGCTCACCGGCCCGGAGCCGACGGTGGGGCTCGTCTTCTACGACCTCAAGAGCTGCCTCCGCGCCAGCGCCGAGACCGCCGAGGCCGAGAAGCCGAAGCGCGCGCCGAAGCGCAAGCCCAAGGAGGAGGGCGACGGTGAAGCGTAAGCTGCTCGTGCTCGTCGCCGCGACCGGCGCCGTCCTCGCGAGTCTCGCCTTCTTCCGGCACGGCGGCGGGCGCGGCCGGGAGCGGGTCGATCTCTACTTCGCCGACGGCTCGATGGTCTCGCTCAGCGAGGGCGCCGACGCCGAGCGGCTGCTCGCGCTGGCGCGCACGGCGCTCGCCGCCGCGCGGTGACCGACGCCGAGCTCCGCGCCGCGATCCGCGAGCACGCCTACCTCGAGGGGGACTTCCTCCTCCGCTCGGGCCGCCGCTCGCGCTACTACCTCGACAAGTACCGGTTCGAGACGCGGCCCGACCTGCTGGCGGCGATCGGCGAGCGGATCGCGGTCTCGGCGCACGAGCACGAGCCCGAGGCGTCGAGGCTGGCCGCGCCGGCTCTCGGCGCCGTCGCGCTCGCCGCTGCCGCGTCGCTCTCGTCTCACCTGCCGTTTCTGATCGTGCGGGAGGCGGCGAAGGGCTACGGGACCGCGAACCGGCTCGAGGGGGTCTACGAGGCGGGCGAGCTGGTGTGCCTCGTCGAGGACGTCGTCACCTCGGGAGGGGCCCTCCTCGAGGCCGTCGAGGCCGTTCGGGAGGCCGGTCTGATCGTGCGCACGGCGGTCTGCGTCGTCGATCGCGAGGAGGGCGGCGCCGACGCGCTCGCGCGCCACGCGGTGCGTCTCAGGCCCCTCTTTCGCGCCGCCGAGATCGCCGGGGCCTGAAAAAGTGCCGCAAAACGGCTTGGTTGAGCGCATCCGAGGCGCCTGTTAGTGTCAGATGCTGGATCTCGACCTCAACCGCAGGAGGGACACGTGACCAAGCAGGAGTTCGTCGATCAGGTCGCATCGAGGAGCGGGCTTACGCGGCGCGATGCGTCGAAGGCCGTCGACGCAATGCTCGAAGCCATCACCGACTCCCTGAGGAGGCGCGAAGACGTCGCGTTCACGGGCTTCGGCAAGTTCACGACGCAGAACCGTGCGGCGCGCGAAGGCGTCAACCCGCGCAACCCGTCGCAGAAGGTGCACATTCCGGCGGCGACCGTGCCGAAGTTCTCTGCCGGCAGCCAGCTCAAGGCCGCCGTCAAGGGCGGCTGAGCCCAGAGGGTCCCTCCGTCCAGCGCGATCTCGACGGGGGCCGCAGCGCGGCCCCCGTCGTCGTTCCGAGCCTCAAGACGGTCGATGCCACACCCGCGCACGTCTGGCTGGTGGCCCAGACACGGCGCTGGATCGTCCGGTTCGCCCTTGACCAGGCCCACCGGCCTGGCCTGCGGGCGACCCGAACGCCCAGCTCGGTCTGAGCCATCCCCAGACGCACTCGAGCATGGCACCGACCGTCTACGCTTGGCGGCTGATGGCGCAGGATGCGCAGCGGACGACCCCGGCGGCGACGGCTCTCTTCGCCGACCGGCTCGTGGAGGCCGTGGGGCGCAAGCGCAGCCAGCTGCTCGTCGGCCTCGATCCCCGCGTCGAGCTCCTGCCGCTCGAGCTGAGCGGCGACGTCCACCTCGGGCAGGCCCACGCCGCCGACGCGGTCGCCCGCTTCTGCCGCGGCCTGATCGACGCGGTGGCGCCGCACGTCGTCGGAGTCAAGCCCCAGGTCGCGTTCTTCGAGGCGCTCGGGGCCGACGGGATGCGGGCCTTCGAGGAGGTCTGCTCCTACGCCCGCACCGCCGGCCTGCTCGTGCTCGCCGACGTCAAGCGCGGCGACATCGGCCCGACCGCGCGCGCCTACGCCGCCGCGTACGTCGAGCCGCGCGGCGACGAGCCCCCGCTCGCCGATGCGGTCACCGTCAGCCCGTACCTCGGCCGTGACGCGCTCGAGCCGTTCTTCCAGGCCTGCCGACTCCATGGGGCGGGTGTCTTCGTGCTCGTCAAGACCTCGAACGCGGGCGGCGCCGACGTCCAGGACGTGACGCTCTCGGACGGCCGGCCGCTGTGGCAGCACGTGGCGGGCCTCGTGCGCGAGTGGGGCGAGGAGCTCATCGGCGAGCACGGCCTCTCGAGCGTCGGCGCGGTCGTCGGGGCCACGCATCCGCGCGCGGTCGGCGAGGCGCGCCGGCTGATGCCGCAGGCGCCCTTCCTGCTTCCCGGCGTCGGGGCGCAGGGGGCGACCCCGGCCGACGTCGCGCGCGCCTTCACGAGCGGCCCGGCGAGCGCGCTCGTCTCGGCCTCGCGCTCGATCATCTACGCGTTCCGCACGGTCGAGCTCGACTGGCGGGCCGCGGCCGGCGCCGAGGCCGCCCGCACGGCGCGCGAGGTCTGGGCCGTGTCGGGCTGGTAGCGCCGATGGCTCCGGAGACCCGCAGGCGCCTCGTCACCTGGGGCGCGCCGATCGCGTTCCTCGCCCTGGCCACGCTCATCGTGCTCCTCGTGCGGGCCGCTCTGGGGTGAGCGGCGAGTAGGGGTAGCCCTGGAGGAAGGAGGGCCACCCCTACCCAACATCCCGCAGTCGGCATGCCCTTCGCGCGTCTGCGGCGCGCGCGTCGGGCGGGTCGGAGCGGAGGGGTGCGCCCCGGTTTGCCGTGCTGTCTCGAGTAATCGCACACGAACCGCGCCGCGTCATCACCCTCCCGGGTGATCCCGATGACAAAAGTCGTGCGCGTGGCAGGTACAGTGCGCCCGTGCCGCTCCGGCTCCTCGTCGCCGCCGTCGGGATCGCGCTCGTCCTTCCACTCCAGGCGCTCGCTGCGCCGCCCCACCCGGAGGCCGGCTCGTACCTCGTCGTGAACGCCTCCACCGGGGAGGTGCTGGCCGCGCGCAACCCGCATGCCCGGGTGCCGATCGCCAGCATCACGAAGCTGATGACCGTGCTCGTCGCGCTCGAGCACGCGCGGCTCACCGACGTCGTCCGGGTCGACCGCGCCGCCGCCAAGGTCGGGGAGTCGACGATCCGGCTCCGGGCGGGCGAGCGGATCACCGTCCACGACCTCGTCGCGGCCGCCCTGATCCAGAGTGCGAACGACGCCGCGGTCGCGCTCGCACGCCACGTCGGCCACGGCTCGACGCCGGCCTTCGTCGCGCTGATGAACGCCAAGGCGCACGAGCTCGGCCTCCGCGACACGCACTTCGTGCGCCCCGACGGGCTCGACGCGAGGGGCGAGTTCTCGAGCGCCGCCGACGTCGTCAAGCTCGCCGAGGTTGCGATGCACGATCCTACGATCAGGCGGATCGTCGGGGAGCGGACGGCGACCATCGCCGGCAACCGCCGCCTCGTGACCTGGGACGACCTGCTCGGCACGTTCCCGGGGCTGATCGGCGTGAAGACCGGCCACACGGACAACGCCGGCTGGTGCCAGGTCGCGGCCGTCCGCGGCATGGGCCTGACGATCTACACCGCGATCCTGGGCAGCCCGAGCCGCAGCCGCCGGAACGCGGATCTCGCCGCGTTGCTCGCCTGGGGGCTCTCGCGCTACCGGGTCGTGCCCCTGGTGCAGGCCGGCCGCACCTACGCACGCGCCGAGATCGGCTACGGCAGAGCGCCCGTTGCGCTCGTCGCCGAGCGGCCGCTCATCCGCTCGGTCCGGCTGGGGCAGCCGTTCGTGGAGCGCGTCGTGGCGCCGGCCGTGCTCTCCCTCCCCGTCAAGGCCGGGCAGGCGCTCGGCGAGGTGCGTGTCTACCGGAACGGCGAGCTCGTCGGCAGCCGCCGGCTCGTGGCAGCCGGCTCCGCGCGGCGCCCGGGCCTCACTGGCCGGGTCGGCTGGTACGCCGGACAGACCGTTCACCACATCTGGGGGTGGGTGACGTGATCGTGACGGTGACGCTCAACGCGGCGATCGACCGCACGCTCACCGTGCCGAGCTTCCTGCTCGGGAACCGCCATCGCGCGAGCCAGGGGCTGACGCTCGCCGGCGGCAAGGGGATCAACGTCGCGCGCGCGTTGAAGCGGCTCGGCCTGCCCGTCGTCGCGACCGGGCTCGTCGGCGGGCGCACGGGCACGCGCATCGTCGAGGAGCTGACCGCCGAGGCGATCCTCAACGATTTCGTTCGGATCGCCGACGAGTCGCGCACCTCTACAGCGGTGGTCGACCCCACGAGCTCCACCTACACCGAGATCAACGAGTGGGGCCCGGCGGTGCTGGAGAGCGAGCTCGAGATGCTGATCGAGAAGATCACCTACCTCTCGCGAGGCGCCGACTTCGTCGTCTTCGCCGGCACGCTGCCGCGGGGCGTGGGCGACGGCTTCTACGCCGAGGCGATCCGTGAGCTGAACCGGACGGGGGTGCGGACGGTGCTCGACTCGGAGGGGCTGGCGCTGCGCCTCGGCGTCGAGGCCGAGGCGTTCCTCGTCTCTCCCAACCAGGAGGAGGCCGAGGGGCTCGTCGGGCAGGAGTTCGCCGACGGCGAGGACTTCCGCATGGCGCTCGAGACGATCGCCGAGCAGGGGGCGCGCAACGTCCTGATCAAGGGCGAGACCGGCTGCTTCGCGCTGCTGCGGGAGGAGCGCCGCACAAGGCTCCTCCACGCGTCCGCGCCGCGCCTCGAGGCCGTCTCGGTGGTCGGCGCAGGCGACGTCCTCCTCGCCGGCTTCATCGCCGCCCGCCTGGCCGACCGGCCGGCCGAGGAGGCGCTGCGCGCCGCGGTCGCGACGGGGGCCGCCTCGATCCTCGAGGTCGGCGCCGGCCGCTTCGACCCGCGTGAGGCGGCGCGGCTCGTGGCGTCTGTGCGCGTCGACGAGCTGCAGCCGGTCGCGGCCGAATAGGACCGTCCACGGGCGGTGCTAGGATTGCCGTCCAGTTGAGAGTCGGTACGAACAGCGGAGATTCGTGAGCCCAGGCGAGAACAGCGCGCCTGGGCTTCGTGCATAGAAGGGAGCCTTTCGTGGACGTCGAGCGCGGACTGACGATGGAGGAGGGAGCCCAGGGCTGGGCCCCCAAGTTCGCGCGGGAGGGCCTCACGTTCGACGACGTCCTGCTATTGCCGGCCGAGTCCGCCGTGCTGCCGAACGACGTCTCGACGGCGACGCGCCTCACCCGGGGGATCCCGCTCGAGATCCCGATCGTCTCGGCCGCGATGGACACGGTGACCGAGGCCCGGCTCGCGATCGCGCTCGCCCGCGAGGGCGGGATCGGGATCGTGCACCGAAACCTGTCGATCGAGGCCCAGGTGGCCGAGGTGGACAAGGTCAAGCGCTCGGAGTCGGGGATGATCGTCGAGCCCGTCACGCTGCGCCCCGACGACCGGATCGCCGAGGCGCTCGAGCTGATGGAGCGCTACCACATCTCGGGCGTGCCGATCGTGGACGAGCACGACATCCTCGTCGGGATCCTGACCAACCGAGACCTGCGCTTCGAGGAGGCGCTCGACCAGCCCGTCTCGGCGCTGATGACGAGCCGCAACCTCGTCACCGCACCGGTCGGCACGACGCTCGCCGAGGCCGAGGAGATCCTGCACCGGCACAAGGTCGAGAAGCTGCCGGTGGTGGACGCCGACGGGAGGCTCAAGGGGCTGATCACCGTCAAGGACATCCAGAAGAAGATGCAGTACCCGCTCGCGACGAAGGACGAGCGCGGCCGGCTGCGGGTCGGTGCGGCGGTCGGCGTCGGCTCCGACGCGATCGAGCGCGCCGAGGCGCTCATCGCCCAGGAGGTCGACGTCCTCGTCGTCGATACCGCGCACGGCCACTCGCGCGCCGTGCTCGAGATGGTGCGGACGGTGAAGTCGCGCTTCGAGATCGAGGTGATCGCCGGCAACATCGCCACCGCCGAGGCGGCCGAGGCGCTGATCGAGGCCGGCGCGGATGCTGTGAAGTGTGGCGTGGGGCCCGGATCTATCTGTACGACGCGCGTTGTCGCCGGGGTCGGCGTCCCGCAGATCACCGCCGTGTACGAGTGCGCCCAGGTCGCCGCCCGCTACGGCGTGCCGGTGATCGCCGACGGCGGCATCACCTCGTCGGGCGACGTCGCCAAGGCGCTCGCGGCCGGCGCCGACTCGGTGATGCTCGGCTCGATCCTCGCCGGCGTCGACGAGACGCCCGGCGACATCGCCCTCTACCAGGGCGAGCGCTTCAAGGAGTACCGCGGGATGGGCTCGCTCGGCGCGATGAAGGCGCGCGGGTTCTCGAAGGACCGCTACTTCCAGGGCGACGTCGAGGACGTCGAGAAGCTGATCCCCGAGGGGATCGAGGGGCGGGTGCCCTACAAGGGGCCGGTGGCGACCACATTGCACCAGCTCGTCGGCGGCGTCCGCCAGGCGATGGGCTACTGCGGCGCGCCGACGCTCGAGGAGCTGAAGCAGGCGCGCTTCGTCCGCATCACCTCGGCGGGGCTGCGCGAGAGCCATCCGCACGACGTCGTGATCACGAAGGACGCGCCGAACTACCGGCGGCCGTGAGCGCCGAGGTCGTCCGCCTCCCCGTCCGCGAGCCCTCTCCGGAGGAGCGCCCCGTGCTGGTCGTCGACCTCGGCGGCCAGTACTCGCAGCTGATCGCGCGCCGGGTGCGCGAGGCGCGCGTCTTCTCGGAGCTCGTCTCGCACTCGGTCACCCCCGACGAGGTGCGGGCGCGCAACCCCTACGCGCTGATCCTCTCCGGCGGCCCCGCCTCGGTCTACGCCGAGGGCGCGCCGCACGTCGACCCGGCGCTCTATGAGCTCGGCGTGCCGACGCTCGGGATCTGCTACGGGATGCAGCTGATGGCGCAGGATCTCGGCGGCCGCGTCGACCGCACCGGTGTGTCGGAGTTCGGCAAGGCCTCGCTCGAGACGGAGGGGGAGGGCGCGCTCTTCGCCGGGCTGCCGGCGCAGCAGACGGTCTGGATGAGCCACCGCGACTCGGTCGTCGCCCCGCCCGCCGGCGCGCGCGTCGTCGCAGGCTCGCCCTCGACGCCGATCGCCGCGTTCGAGGACCCCGAGCGCGCGCTCTACGGCGTCCAGTTCCATCCCGAGGTCGTGCACACCCCCTACGGCCAGGACGTGCTGAAGAACTTCCTCTACGGGATCGCCGCCGCGCCGCCCGCGTGGACGCCGGCTGCCGTGATCGAGGAGCAGGTCGAGCGGATCCGCGCCCAGGTCGGCTCCGACCGCGTCCTCTGCGGGCTCTCGGGCGGGGTGGACTCGGCGGTCGCCGCGCTGCTCGTCTACAAGGCGGTCGGCGAGCAGCTGACCTGCGTCTTCGTCGACCACGGGCTGATGCGCGAGAACGAGGGCGAGCAGGTCGTCGAGACCTTCGGCGGCCACTTCCACGTCCCGCTCGTCGCGGTGCAGGCGCAGGAGCGCTTCCTCGCGCGGCTCGCCGGGATCGAGGAGCCCGAGGAGAAGCGGATGATCGTCGGCGAGGAGTTCATCCGCGTGTTCGAGGAGGAGGCGGCGAAGCTCGGCGATGTGCGCTGGCTCGTGCAGGGGACGCTGTACTCCGACGTGATCGAGTCGGGCGGCACCGAGGGCGTGGCGGCCAAGATCAAGTCGCACCACAACGTCGGGGGCCTGCCCGCGGACATGAAGATGGGCCTCGTCGAGCCGCTGCGCCTCCTGTTCAAGGACGAGGTGCGCCGCGTCGGCGAGGAGCTGGGGCTGCCCGAGCGCTGGGTCTGGCGCCAGCCGTTCCCCGGGCCGGGCCTCTCGATCCGGATCATCGGCGAGGTGACGCCCGAGCGGCTCGAGATCCTGCGCGCCGCCGACGCGATCCTGCAGGAGGAGGTGCGGAAGGCCGGCCTCTACCGCGAACTCTGGCAGTCGTTCGCCGTGCTGCCGGCGATCAAGTCGGTCGGCGTGCAGGGCGACGAGCGCACCTACGCCTACCCGATCGTGATCCGCGCGGTCACGAGCGAGGACGCGATGACCGCCGACTGGGCCCGCCTGCCCTACGAGCTGCTCGACACGATCTCGAGCCGGATCGTGAACGAGATCCCCGGCGTGAACCGGGTCGCGCTCGACATCTCGTCCAAGCCGCCGTCCACGATCGAGTGGGAGTAGCGCCGCGCGGCTCTCGCGCGGATCTCGTCACACTTTTGTCTCGGGGTCTGACCCCGCAGTGATGCCCGAAACCGGTCGGGAGCAGGGCTTTCCCCGACGCGCCCTTAACAATTGGGGTCAGACCCAGGGCTTGACCCAGGGCTTCGTCGAGGAGCTCGCTGCCGCCCGGATCGGGGTGACCTTCAACCAGTACGCCGACTCGCCGCTTCGCCGCGTGCGGCTCGCCGACTACCTCGACTCCCGTGCCGCCGCTCCGATCCTCCTCGTCGGCGAGGCGGCCGGCTACCGCGGCGCCCGCGTCTCCGGGATCCCGTTCACCTCCGAGCGGCAGCTGACGGGAGCCGGCCCCGCCGAGGCGACCGCGACGGTCGTCCACCGCGTGCTCGCCGAGCTCGGGCTCGAGGAGGACGTCCTGCTCTGGAACCTCGTCCCGACCCATCCGCACCGGCCCGGCGACCCCGCCTCGAACCGGCCGCCGACGCGCGACGAGATCCGCGCCGGGGCGCGCTTCGTCGAGGCGCTGGCCGCCGGACGGCGCGTCGTCCCGGTCGGCCGCCTCGCCCACCGCGCGCTCGGGGGCGACTACGTGCGCCATCCCGCGCACGGCGGTGCGGCTGCGTTTCGCCGCTCCCTGCTACACTTCTGCGCCGGCGGACAGGCGTCCGCCACCCCCTTGCTATGAAGACCTGGAACGCAAAACCGGGCGAGGTCGCCCGAAACTGGTACGTCGTCGACGCCGACGGCAAGACGCTCGGTCGTCTCGCCACGGCGATCGCGATCACGCTGCGCGGCAAGCACAAGCCGCAGTACACGCCGCACATCGACACCGGCGACTTCGTCGTCGTCGTCAACGCCGAGAAGATCGCGGTCACGGGCCAGAAGCTCGACCAGAAGCTCTACCACCGCCACTCGGGCTACCCGGGCGGGCTGAGGACGCGCACCCTGCGCGAGCAGCTCGACCGGCAGCCGACCGAGGTGCTGCGGAAGGCCGTGAAGGGGATGCTCCCACGCAACCGCCTCTCGCGCGCGCAGATCACCAAGCTCAAGATCTACGCCGGCCCGGCGCATCCGCACGAGGCTCAGGCGCCCAAGCCGCTTCCCCTGGAGGACTGACCCGAATGGCAGAGACAGCCCAGTACCTCGGCACCGGCAAGCGGAAGACCTCCGTTGCGCGCGTGATCCTGCGCCCCGGTGACGGCAAGACCTGGTTCAACGGCCGCACGATCGAGGACTACTTCCCGCGCGTCGCGCACCGGCACCTCGCCACGGCGCCGCTGCGTGTCGCCGGAGCGGAGGGCACCTACGACATCCGCGTCCGCGTCCACGGCGGCGGCCCGAGCGGCCAGGCCGGCGCGGTGCGCCACGGAATCGCCCGTGCGCTCGTCGAGGCCGACCCGGAGCTGCGCATTCCGCTCAAGCGCGAGGGCTTCCTCACGCGCGACGCGCGCATCGTCGAGCGCAAGAAGGCCGGCCTCCACAAGGCCCGCAAGGCGCCGCAGTTCTCGAAGCGCTAGAGCGCTTGGCACGCCGCCACTTCGGCACCGACGGCGTCAGGGGCGTCGTCGGGGAGGACTTCACCGCCGACCTCGTCGAGCGGCTCGGCTGCGCTGCGGCCCTGTGGTCGGGGCGTGGGCGCGTCTTCGTGGGACGGGACACGCGCGCGTCGGGAGTCGAGCTCGAGGAGGCCTTCGCGCACGGCGTCGTCCGCGCCGGCGGTGTCGCCGTGGTCGCAGGCGTCCTGCCGACGCCCGCGGTCGCCCTGCTCGCGCTCGACCTCGGCGCCGTGATCTCCGCCTCCCACAACCCGCCCGAGTACAACGGCGTCAAGTTCTTCGACTCGAAGGGTCGCAAGCTGACCGACGCGGCCGAGGAGGAGATCGAGGCGCTGCTCGACGCGGACGGGCCGGGCGGCGGCGAGATCGACCGTGTCGGCGTGGCGACCGACAGCTACCTCGAGCACATCGTCGAGCGCTTCGGCTGCGACCTCTCCGGGCTCCGGATCGGCGTCGACTGCGCCAACGGCGCCTACGCGGCGATCGCGCCGAAGGCGCTCGCGCGCCTCGGCGCAGAGGTGACCGCGATCGGCGTCGAGCCCGACGGCACGAACATCAACCTCGGGTGCGGCGCGACGGACCTGCGCGCCCTGCAGCACGAGGTGGTGGCGCGCGGGCTCGACCTCGGGGTCGCCTTCGACGGCGACGGCGACCGCATGCTGGCGGTGGACGAGCGCGGCGAGGTCGTGGACGGCGACCAGGTCATCGCGGTGCTCGCGCTCGACCTCGGCGTCGAGCTCGTCGCGGTCACCTCGATGGCGAACCTGGGCTTCCACCGGCTGATGGCCGAGCGCGGGATTCGCGTCGTCACGACCGACGTCGGCGACCGCTACGTGCTCGAGGCGCTGCACCGCGAGGGCGGCCTGCTCGGCGGCGAGCAGTCGGGGCATGTGATCTACCTGCGCGACCACGTGACCGGCGACGGCCTGGCCGCGGCGCTCCAGCTCTGCCGGGCGCTGCGCGGCCGGACGCTCTCCGAGGCGGTGGCCGTGATGCCCGTCTACCCCCAGGTGAAGGAGAACATCACGGTCGAGCGCCGCGAGGTGCCCGAGGCCGTGCGCGTCGAGGTGGCGCGGCTGAACGCGGAGCTCGGCGACCGGGGACGCGTGCTCGTCCGCCCGTCCGGTACGGAGCCGCTCGTTCGGGTGCTGGCCGAAGCGGAGACGGCGGCCGAAGCCGAGGCCCTCTGTGCTACCATCGCCGCGCTGGTAAAGCAAGAGCTCGGCTGACCGCTCCGACGCGGGGGCGGACCCTAGGCCGGGCTTTCCGCGTTTTCGAGAGAGGTCTTGGTGTGTGCGGGATCATCGGATACGTCGGTGAGCGAGACTGCAGGCCGCTCCTCATCCAGGGCCTGGAGCGGCTCGAGTACCGCGGCTACGACTCGGCCGGCCTCGCGTTGTGGGAGGAGGGCGGGCTCGACTACGTCCGCGCGGTCGGCAACCTCCAGTTCCTGAAGGACGCGTCGGAGGGCCACGGCTCGCACTCCCGGCACGGCCTCGGCCACACGCGCTGGGCGACCCACGGTGCCGTCGTGGTCGAGAACGCGCACCCGCTCACCGGCTGCGACGAGTCGAAGCTGGCGATCGTCCTCAACGGGATCGTCGAGAACTACCGCGAGCTGAAGCAGGGCCTGCTCGCCGGGGGCCATCGCTTCAGCTCCGAGACCGACGCCGAGGTGGTCGTGCACCTGCTCGAGCGCAACTACGACGGCGACCTCACCGACGCGGTGCGCAAGACCTACGCGGAGCTCGAGGGCCACTTCTCGTTCGTCGTGATCCACCACGACCACCCGGACCTGCTCGTCGGCGTGCGCAAGCAGACGCCGCTCGTGGTCGGGATCGGCGAGGGCGAGATGTTCCTCGCCTCGTCGGTGACGGCGTTCATGCGCGAGACCCGCCGGATCAAGTACCTCGACGACGGCGACATCGTCACCGTCACGCCGGCGGGCGCCACGTTCATGCGCCCCGACGGAGAGTCGCTCGAGAAAGAGATCGTCGAGGTGGACTGGGACGACGAGGGCGCGGAGAAGGCCGGCTTCGAGACCTTCATGCTCAAGGAGATCTACGAGCAGCCGGACGCCGTCGAGGAGACGATCGGCGACCGCGTCCGCCATGGGAAGCTCGAGCTCGACGAGCTCGGCCTGACCGACCGCGAGATCCGCAACCTGCGCCGGATCGTGATCCTGTCGTGCGGCACCTCGTACCACGCGGGCGTCGTCGGCCGCTACGTGATCGAGGAGTGGGCTCGGATCCCCGTCGAGCCCGACATCGCGAGCGAGTGGCGCTACCGCAACCCGGTGCTCTCGAAGGACACGCTCGTGATCGCGATCTCCCAGTCGGGCGAGACGCGCGACACGATCGAGGCGATCCGGCTCGCCCGCGAGAGCGGCGCGCACACGCTCGCGATCACGAACATGATGGGGACGCAGATCGCGCGCGAGGTGGACTCCGTCCTCTACACGCGCGCGGGGCTCGAGATGGCGGTCGCCTCCTCGAAGACCTTCACGGCGCAGGTGGCGCTGCTCTATCTGGTCGCCCTGAAGCTGGCGCAGGTGCGGCGCACGCTGCCGGACGAGGAGATCGCCTCGCTGCTCGACGAGGTGCACGGCCTGCCGGACAAGATCACCGAGTTCCTGAACGGCAGCCATCCGATCGAGGAGATCGCCCAGCGCCACTTCGACAAGCCGTTCTTCCTCTACCTGGGCCGCCACATCGGGCTGCCGGTCTGCCTGGAGGGCGCCCTGAAGCTGAAGGAGATCTCGTACATCCCGACCGAGGCCTACTCGGCGGGGGAGATGAAGCACGGGCCGATCGCGCTGCTCGACGAGAACACGCCCGTCGTCGTGATCGCGACCGACTCGCACGTGTACGACAAGGTGGTCTCGAACATCCAGGAGACGCGGGCGCGCGGCGCCCAGGTGATCGCGATCGCGACCGACGGCAACGAGGACATCCAGCACCACGCCGACGACGTGATCTACGTGCCGCGGACGCACCCGTTCCTCCAGGCGCCGCTCGCGGTGATCCCGCTGCAGCTCTTGGCCTACCGGATCGCGCGCCTGCGCGGGCTGAACGTCGACCAGCCCCGCAACCTCGCCAAGACCGTCACCGTCGAGTAGCCGCGTCAGCCGGCCAGCGACGATCTGAGCCTGATGCTGTGAGCATCAGCGTTCCGGGACCGTCCGACGAGAGCAGCACCATGACGCTGTGCAGCGGCTTCTTCCCCGGCGCCGAGAGGTGCCTGCGAACGCGTTCGCCGCGACGCTCATCGCCGTCTTGCTGGTGCTGCTCGTCTCCCCGCCGACGGCAGAGGGCGCCGTGAGCTGCTTGTTTGCGGGTGCGACTGCGACGGTCTCGATGAGCGCGGCCGGCGACACCGCCTCGATTGCGGTCGGGACGGGTGCGAACGCGGGCCGGATCATGGTCGGCGTCACGGCCTGTGGTGCGGCGACCGTCGCGAACACCGACACGATCGTCGTCGGCGGCAACACCGGTGCGGAGAACGTGACGATCGACCTGAGCGGCGGCGCGTTCGCACCAGGCGCGACCGTCGAGGGCACGGGAACCTCCGAGATCGAGTTCGTCGTCGACCTCGGAACCGGCACGCTCGACCGAGTGACCGTGACCGGCGGTCAGGGTAGCGACACGATCGGGTTCGGCACGCTCGGCGTCGCTCTCAACGCCGACGATGACGCAGACGTGACGCTGACCGGGGTCGAACTCGCGACGGTGAACGGCAGCGACGGTGCCGACACGATCTCGGGCGCCGTGAGCGCAAGCACGGGAGGCCCGTCGACGCTCCTGCTGACCCTCAACGGCGACGCCGGAGACGATACGGTCTCCGGCGGCTCGAGCGACGACACGATCACCGGGGGCTCAGGGTCGAACGCCCTCTCTGGCGGAGCTGGAGACGACACGATCACCGGCGGTTCCGACAACGACACGCTCACCGGCGGGAGCGGCGGGGACACCCTGACCGGCGGACTCGGCAACGACACCTTCGACGAAGAAGCAGCCGTGAGCGGCGGCGACACGATGGCGGGAGGGGGCGGCATCGACACGGTGACCTACGCCCAACGAGTGGGCGCGGTGACGGTGACGATGGACGGCGTCTTCGACGACGGAGAGCCGGGAGAGGGGGACAACGTCGCGGCTGACATCGAGAACGCCACCACCGGGTCCGGGAGCGACACGATTGTCGGCAGTGCGAGTGCGAACAACCTTGCCGGGGCGGCGGGAGACGACTTCGTCGACGGTGGCACCGGCAACGACGCGCTCAGCGGCGGCTCTGGCAACGATCGGCTGACGGGCGGCACCGGGAACGACTCGGTCAGTGCCGGAGACGGCACGGACACGGTCGTGGAGGGAGCAGGGAACGACGCCGTCGATGGAGGGGCAGGTGGCGACACGATCGACTACTCGGGGATCGCCGCTGCCCTCACCGTGACCCTCGGGTCGTCCTCGGCCCAGGACACGGTTGCAGCGGGGACGGACACGCTCGTGGGCCTCGAGAATCTCGTGGGCGGCACGGGAGCGGACACGCTCGGCGGCGACGCGAACGCGAACGTGATCTCCGGGAACTCCGGGAACGACACGATTACCGGAGACGCAGGCAGCGACACGCTCGAAGGCGACCTGGGAACCGACACGATCGACTACTCCTCCTTCACCACGCGGGTCACCGTCGTTCTGGCACCGGCCACGGGCGCGACGGTGGGCTCGAGCTCGGGCGCGGCCGGAAACGACTCTCTGATCGGGATCGAGAACGTCACCGGCGGCGCCGGGAGCGACTTCCTGACCGGCGAGCTCGGCCCGAACGTGCTGACCGGAAACGGCGGCGACGACACACTCGCGGGCCTCGACGGCACCGACACCCTCGACGGGGGCGGAGGCGCAGACACCCTCGACTACTCGGCCGCAACAGCCGGGGTGACCGTGAATCTCACGACGACCGCGGCGCAGAACACCGTCGGCGCCGGAACCGACACGATCGCCGGCGCCGAGAACGTCACCGGGTCACCGTTCTCCGACACGCTCACCGGCAACAGCATTGCCAACACGTTGCTCGGCGGCGAAGAGGACGACACGCTCGCCGGATTGGCCGGTTCCGACACGTTGACCGGCGGGTCAGGGGTGGACACTGCCGACTACTCGGCGGCCGGTCTGGGTGTCAGCGTCGACCTCTCGCTCACCGGTCCGCAGAACACAGGCGGCGCAGGATCCGACTCGCTTGCCGGCATCGAGAACCTGACGGGAGGCGCGGGGCGCGACTCGCTCCGCGGCGACAGGAACGCGAACTCGCTCGCCGGTGGAGGCGGCAACGACACACTCGCGGGCACAGGCGGAGGCGATTTCCTCGACGGCGGCGCCGGGGTCGATCTCGCCGACTACTCGGCCGAGACCAGCCGGGTCGTCGTCAACATCACGAACGGCTCGACGTCGCACTCCAAGGGCACCGACACGCTCGTCGGGCTGGAGAACGCGACCGGCGGAGCGGGAGCGGACTCGCTCACGGGCGACGGTGCCGCCAATGTCCTGGCGGGAGGCGGCGGGAACGACGTCCTGCAAGGGTTCGGCGGCGACGACACGCTCCTGGGCGGGAGGGGGAACGATCGCCTCGCAGGCTTCGCCGGCAACGACCGGCTGAGCGGCGGCGCAGGAACCGATACGGCCGACTACTCCAGCGTGTTGCCTGCGAATCTCCGGGCGGGGGTCGTCGTCGACCTGGCGCGCGCCCAGGCGACCGGAGACGGTGGCGACTCGCTGAGCGGGATCGAGAGCGTGATCGGATCGAGCTTCGACGACCGGCTCTTCGGCGGAAGCGGCCCCAACGTCCTGACCGGAGGCGCCGGGAACGACGTGATCCAGGGACGCGACGGCAGAGACACGCTGGACGGCGGCGACGGAAACGACGTGCTCACCGGTGGCAGGCAAGCCGACTCGCTCTACGGAGGACCGGGGAGCGACGTCCTCTACGCCCGAGACCACACGCGCGACAAGGTGGACGGGGGGCCAGGTCCCGACACGGCGCAAATCGACCAGCGGCTCGATCGCGCGGTCAGCGTGAGCAGGCTCCTCCCCTGACAGGACTTCGCTCCGCGCGGAGCGTCTCGCCGGCCCTCGGCCACCGCATCGTGCGATTGGGCCGCTGCGGTCGAGTAGCCCGCTAGCTCTGGTTGGAGCCGCAGTCGCGGAGGCCGGCCGCGTCGAGGCGCTTGTTCAGAGTGGCGCCGACCTGGCCGATCTTGGTGAGCTCGGCGCTCAGCCCGTTGGCGTCGCCGGCGGCGGCCCTGGCGATGGCCAGGCGGGCGTGGCCGTCGACGACCTTCAGCAGGCTCAGGATCGGAGTCATCTGGGCGCGCATCGCGGCCGGGACGGGCGTGCCCTCGATCTTCGCGTCTTCGGCGAGGCCGAGCCCGAGGAGCTGGCCGATCGCGACCCCCAGCGCGCGCCCGTCGTTCGCCTTCTGGGCCTTGCTCAGGGCGGCCTCGGCCTTCCTCAAGCTGGGCGTGTAGCTGCGGCACAGGGCGTTCACCTGGGCGCGGTAGGCGTCCGGGCTCGTCGCGGCGGCGGCGCCCGCGGCCAGCACGAGGCCGGCGGCCGCGGCGACCGCGGTGGCCTTGCGCATCAGCGAGGTGAGGCCGGACGTCTGCACGAACCTACTCATCGTCGGGCAGGACGCCCACCTTTAGCGCGAGTTCTAGCGTGCGAGGAGTGCCCGCAACCGCGCCCAGAGCCGCGGCTGCGTTCCGGTCCCGGGCGCACCTGCCTCGGTCTCGGTCGACTCCTCGACGGCGAGCGTGATCTCGCGCTCGGTGTGGCCGGCGCGGACCATCGAGTCGATCATGATCGCGAGGGTCTGCTGCTGCGCCTCGTCGACCGCGTTGATGCGTCGGGCTGTCGTGACTGTCGGCATGAGAAACCTCCTGGTTTGGGCAAAAAAAGACCCCAGGCTCTGTGCCTGAGGCCATCGGCGACCTTCGGTCCGCCAACGGCGACGGACAACCTCCACGGTACCGGCACCCGACGAGGCTGCGTCGGACGAACCGGTCTGGATCCGGGAACAATCCGGGAACATGGTCCCCGTGGACGGGCACAACTGGGTAGCGCTCCTGCGCGCGGTCAACGTCGGCGGCCGGAACACGGTCCCGATGGCGGAGCTGCGGCGGCTGTTCGAGGAGCGTGGCCTTCCTCGAGCGCGAGCCCGACCCGGCGGGTGTCCGCAGCCTCGAGGAAGCGGATGTCGCCCCCGACGAGTTCAGGGTCGTCGGCAGCGACGTCTTCCTCCACTACCCGGGCGGGACGGGCCGCGCTCGCCTCACCGGCGCCATGCTCGAGCGCCGCCTCGGGGTTGCCGGGACGGTGCGAAACTGGCGCACCGTGACCCGCCTGGCCGAGCTCGCGCAGGCCCTCGTCTCCCCGTAGGCTACGGTTGCGGGTGACGGAAACGATCGGAGGGTGCGGATGGCCAGCTCCAAGAGACAGACGACGATGGCGAAGATCGCGCGCGAGCAGGCGGTCAGGGAGCGTCGTGCACGGAAGCAGGAGAAGAAAGACCACAAGAAGCTGGTGGCCGAGGCGCACATTGCGAACGCTGCGGAGGCCGGGGCCGGGACCGAGACCGAGGCCGAGACCGAGGTCGACGAGACCGCTACCGACTAGCGAGCCGGCGGTGGGTCACATGGGCGCAGAGGAGCTCCAGGCCGGCCTCGAGGAGGTCCGTCGGTCGCCGGCCGACGAGGGTACCTTGGAGTTGATCGTGCGCCGGCCGGCAGTGGACGAGCGAGACGTGGTCGAGGAGGGCATGCTCGACCTCGACGAGGGCCTGGTGGGCGACAACTGGCCTGCCCGGGGGAAGGTCGATCCCGATGCGCAGGTGACCGTGATGAACGCGCGCCTGGTCGCCCTCGTCGCAGGCGGCCGCGAACGCTGGCCTCTCGCCGGCGACCAGCTCTACGTCGACCTCGACCTGAGCGCCGCCAACCTGCCGCCCGGGACACGGCTCGCGGTCGGCTCGGCCGTGCTCGAGGTGACCGCCGCGCCGCACACCGGCTGCGCGAAGTTCAGCCAGCGATTCGGCTCGGACGCGCTCCGGTTCATCAACTCGCAGGAGGGCAGGGCCCTCCGCCTACGCGGCGTCAACACCCGGGTCGTGGAGCCCGGCGCGGTCGGGCAGGGGGATCTCGTCCGCAAGCTGTGATCTCTGCGTCGTCTGAAGCAGGACGGCGAAGACGACCACGATGCCGCCGACGATCGTCGTCGGCGCCGGCCGCTCGGAGATCGAGATCCACACCCAGAGCGGGCCCAGGACGACCTCGAGCAGGGTGATCAGCGCGACTTCCTGGGCCGGGATCAGCCGCGCGCCGATCACCAGGAAGGCGAGGCCGAGGCCCATCTGCCCGACGCCGAGCAGCACGAGCAGCGCGAGGTCCTGTCGCGTCACGCTCGAGGGATCGGCGAGCGGGGCGAACACGAGCACCACGATCACCTGCGAGAGGCAGATCGCGGGCGCCATCGACACCTCGCGCCGGTGCCGCGTGATCACGATCGCCACAGCGAACGCGAGCGTCATCAGGAGCGAGACGCCGATGCCGAGCGCGCCGCCGCTCCCCGGGCCGCCGACCATCAGCCCGACGCCGAGGATCGCGACGGCCATCGCCAGCCAGGCCCGGCGCGTGATCGTTTCGCCGAGCGCGACCCAGGCGAGCAGTGCGGCGGCGATCGGCGCCGCCGCCTGCAGGAAGAGGACGTTCGCGACTGTCGCATGGTTGAGCGCGACGATGAACGAGGCCGACGCGATCGCGGTGCAGGCGGCCACGGCGAGCCCGGCGATCCCCATCGTCCGGAAGGCGGCGACCGGGCGGCCGCGGTTCGAGACCGCGACGAAGCCGGCCAGGAAGATGCAGGCGAACAGCGCGCGCCCGGCGAGCTGGGTCGCCGTGTCGATCGTCAGCTCCCGCTGCAGCAGGCCCGCGGTCGACCACGCGAGGGCCGCGAGGGCGACGAAGAGCTGCCCCCGCCGCCGGCTGTGCCCGTCCTCGATCCGCACGATGGGCGCCGCCACGAGGGCAGTCAATCACGCCGGGGAGTAGTGTGGATTCTCCGGCAGGATCATCGACGCAGGCGCAGGAAAGGGTTATCAGATGAGATCCACGCTGCTCATTCCATCCGTCCTCGTCGCGGCGGTCGTGCTGATCGCGGCGGGCTGCGGTGGCTCGAGCAAGAAGAGCTCGGCGCAGCCGACGACCGCTCCGTCCGCAGCCACCACGACCTCGACGACGGCTCCCGCGGGGTCGGCGTTCGCATCGTCGAAGAACTGCAGAGAGCTCGCCGCGCTGGGAGCCAAGATGTCCCAGGCGATGCAGGCGACCTCCGGCAAGGGCGGCTCCGACCTCGAGAACCAGGGCAAGGCCTTCCAGGCGATGGCGAGCGCCGCGCCGTCGGAGATCCGCGCCGACTTCGAGACGTACGCGAGCGCGTTAGACGTCTATGCGCAGGCGTGGGCGAAGGCAGGCTTCAAGCCGGGCACGGTCCCGACCGCGGCACAGGTCGCGCAGATGGCGATCGCCGTCAAGGCGTTCAGCTCGCCGAAGCTACAGGCGGCAGTGCAGCACCTGACCGCCTGGACCCAGAAGAACTGCACGGCCACCGGCTAGGGCCCAGCGGGCGGGCCTCGACAGCTGGGTCGGGCCGCACCTCGATAAACTCGCCGCATGTGCCGGAACATCAGAACGCTTCACAACTTCGAGCCGCAGACGACCGACGACGAGATCCGCTCGGCCGCGCTCCAGTACGTGCGCAAGGTGAGCGGTATGCAGAAGCCTTCGCGGGCGAACGAGGCCGCGTTCGAGCATGCCGTCGAGGCCGTCGCGCATGCGACCGAGCACTTGCTCGCGGAGCTCGTGACGTCGGCTCCGCCGCGGGATCGCGAAGCGGAGGCCGAGCGGCGCCGGGCCCGTGCGGCCGAGCGCTTCGGCCGCGTCGCCTAGAGGGTTGATGGGTAATTCGGCCGCAGTCGGGGGCGCTCCAGACCAAGCTGGGCAGTGCGGTTGGTCGTGGCGCGTAGCAGCGCTACGCGTCGCGGGCGAACGTGCTGAGCCGGCGCCGTGTCTGGGGCGTCATCCGGCCCGGCCGAATTTCACATCAGGCCTCTAACCGGCGCCGACGTCCCACCGTCTCACGGGCCCATGGGAGGCGCCGGTTCTTCCTTGCCCGCCATGAAGGGGCTCTCCCAGCTCGGGCGCGCGGGTTGCGTGCCCCTGTCGAGCATCGCGCGCCAGGCGGTGTCGTCCAGGCGCTGACCGGGCGGGTTCGTGAACTCGTAGTACGAGTAGACGCCGCCGAGCGCCACCTCGAACGCGCCCTTGCCGTCGGGCACGAGCACGTAGAGCCGGTCGATCCGCCCGGTCGCGACCTCGAGCACCCCCTTCGGGCCGCTGCCGAGGTCGGCGACGATGGCGTCGGCCTGGTCGGCGAGGGCGGGCCCGTTCACCGGCAGGTCGCTGGTACGGAACCACAACGCCTCGAGCTCGCCGCCGATGTTCGTGAGGCGGTCGTTGTCGGCCGTCGAGATCGGCTTCGCCGCGAGCTCCTCGTCGGCGATCCGCTCGAGGAACGTGAACAGGCTGAGCTCGTCGCGAATCAGGACCGACGCGCGCGGCGTGAGCAGCTTGCGCTCGCTCAGGCCCGCGCGCAGCAGCTCGGCCGCCGCCGCGATGCGTCCGAACGCGACCGGATCGGGCTCGACCCAGTTGAGCCGCGGCGGGATCGACTCGCCGCCCCCCTCCGCGACGAACTGCTTCGCGAAGAGGACGGTGTCGTGCTTGAGCTCGGCGTACGAGCCCAGCCCGGTCTGCTGGTCCTTCCCCGCCCAGAGCGGCGTGCGCATGTAGTCAGGGAACTGGTTTCCGTGCTGGACGAACATCGGCTGGAGCGCGTAGAGCCACGCGTCGTAGACGGTCGAGCCCCAGTCGGCCGCGGGCCGTGCAGCGACCGCCTGCGTGAGCTTCGCGAGCTGGCTGTCGTAGTTCGCGTAGCTCGTCGCGCCCGCCTTCTTCTGGAGCTGGTAGGCGAAGTCGGAGCCGAGGACGGCGGCCAGGTCGAGCGCCGACGGCATCAGCCGCGGCTTGTCCGAGGTGCCGACGTACGGGTAGACGAGCTGGTCGAGCACGTAGGAGTCGATCACGAAGCGCGTGCCGAGGTAGCGAATCGCCGCCTGCTCGGAGTTGATCTTCACCGGCCGGGCCGCGACGAGCGCTGCGTTCACCTTCTGAACGGTCGCGTCCTTCGCAAGCGGCGTCGGATCCAGCAGCCAGGTCGGGTCGACCGTCTTGGCGGCCGCGGCCACGTCGAGCGGCGTGTAGTCGTCCGAACGCCCGACGAGGAACGCGGTCGGGTCGTAGAGCGAGCGCCAGAGCGAGACGAGCTCCGGATGGGCGACCAGCGTGCGCGAGGCGAGGATCCCGATGCGCGCCGGCTCCACGCCGGCGGGGCAGCCGGACGTGCCGGGAAGGCAGAACGGCAGCTGTCCGAGCACGGACACGGCGACGAAGAAGCGCGTGAGCGCTGCGTTGCGCGTGTAGTGGCCGCGCGGTGTGAAGAGCGAGTAGTCGACCTTCACGCCGAGCAGCGGCGAGGGCTTCGTCGCGCTGTGCGCCTCGATCAGCGCCTGCTCCTTCTGCGCGAGCGAGCCGAGCTCCACCGGCATGCCGAGCTCGGCGGCGGCGAGGGCGAAGACCTGCTCGACGCGCGAGGCCGCGTCCGCGAGCGGCGTGCCGGCGAGCTCCAGGCTCTGTGCGTGGGCGGCCTCGATCGAGCCCGAGACGAGCTGCTCGAGCTTCGGCAGGAGCACGTCCTGCTCGAGGCTGCGAAGGGTCTTGTCGTAGAGCTGGTGCCACTCGTGGTACGCGACATCGGTCGTCACGAACACGGGCCAGCCCGCGTACACGTTGCCCTCGTAGGCGTGCTGGAACAGACGGATCTCGGCCGGGACGACGACGAACCCGTTCTTCGCAAGCGCGTCGGCGACGCCCGGGTTCTTCAGGTCGTTGCGGACCGCCGGCACGATCTGCACGCCGGTGAGCGAGTGCGGCGTCGCAGGCCCGGCATACGGCGGCGCACTGCTCCCGAGCAAGGGCACGACGCGATAGGTGCCGAAGCGCACCGCCGACGTCGGGAGCGCGAACGCCGAAGGCTTCGTCGGCGCCGTCGTCGTGGCGCCGCCGTGCTTGCTCGAGCCGCAACCGGCCGTTGCGAGGGCGAGCCCGGCGCCGAGCACGAGCAGGGAAGCGGAGCAGAGCCGGTGCCTCGTCATCGTGAGCTCCTGTTCAGCGCGACCGGGTCGAGCCGCCCGTCGACGTTCGCACATGCCGCGACGCCGTGACCGGGGAGCTCCGGAAGCGTGAGGAAGCCGAACCCGCCCCAGCGCCAGGCGCCGGTCGCGACGGTTGTGCTCCCGTTGAGCCTCGAGTAGGCAACGGCAATCGCCCCGTCGCAGGCTGCGACGGCGGCGACCGGGCGCAGCAGCGTGCCAGCCACCCAGAGCGGTCGCAGGTCGCGCGGGCGGTAGAGGCCGACGTGAGCCGTGAGCCCGCGCCGGTCGACCAGTTCGCGCCGCGACACGAGCGCGCTGATGTTGGTGGGACGGAAGGGACGCCGGAAGGCGACGACGAGCTGCCGGCCCCCGTTTCCTTGGGGGTCTCCGATCGCCGCGTCGGCGACCTCGCCCTTGAAGCCTGCGAGCGAGCGCGGCCGCTTCGCCGCGAGCGGCTTGACGGGCCGCGCGAGCGTCCACCACTCGGCGCCGAGTGCGACCGCATCCCCCCGCGGGAGTCTCCAGCCGAGGAACTGCACGGGCACGGCCGCGCGCGCCGACCCGATCCGGAAGGCGCGCACCCCGTCGGCGCCCACGAGCACCTCGAGAAGCGCTCCCGTTCGCGTGCCGGGAATGTGCTGGTCGAAGAGGAGGTTGCCGAGGCTGGTTGCGACGATCGTGGGACGGCCGTCGTGACGGGCGCGGATGACACGGATCGGTTGGACGACGTGCGGCCCCTGGCCCCACACGATGTCCGCACCCCAGGAGGCGACCTCCCGTGCGAGGTGCATGAGGTGGGGATCGGTGGCCGGCACGTACTCGGTGCCGCCGTGGATGCCGACCGCGACGACGTCCGCCTCCGAGCGCGCGCGCAGCACGGCCGCGCGCACCGCCTGCTCGTCCCAGGAGGCGACGCCCGCCGTCTCCCGCCCGGCGGGAGGGCCCTGTCCGGTCGCGTCGAAGGCGAGCAGCGCGACGCGGACGTGGCCCACCTCGATCATCCTCGGCTCGTAGGCCCGGGCGGCCGACGAGCCGCCGCCGACGGCGACGAGCCCGGCTTTGGAGAGCGCCAAGATCGTGTCGGTCACCGTGTGTGGGCCCGCGTCGCCTGCGTGGTTGTTGGCGACCCCGACCGCGTCGAAGCCCGCCGCGGCGAGGAGCCCCGCGGACGCCGGCCGGGCCTCGAGCGCATTCGGACCGGAGGCGGGATCGTGCCGGCGCAGGGTCAGGGGAGACTCGAGGTTCGCGACTGCGAGATCAGCCGAGGACACCTCGAACCGGATGCCCGTGAAGAGCCCTCCGGGATCGGCCCCCGCGGACGCCGCCACGCCTCGTCCGAGCATCACGTCGCCCGCGAAGAGCAGTCGGACCGTCGGGCCGCTCGGAGCGGTGGCGGGGGCCGCCGCGGCAGCCAGACCAACCAGGCCTGTCGCCGCCACGGCGAATAGCAGCAACCGTCTCCACGAATCGATCTGCATCGGGCGTCCTGGGAGGACTGCGGAACTCTCGGCAATCGTACTCCCTTCCATCTCGCCGGCGGCACGGCGAGCCGACTCGCGCGGCAGAGCGCAGCAGTTCTCGAGCCGTGTGAGCCGGCGCACCGTCCCGGCTCCCACAGTCGCATGGTTCAGCGAGCGAGCGAACGGTATCCACGCAGCGGCCGCTGTTGGCCGACGCGGCTTCGGACTTCTAGAAAGTCTCGTCAGGTACGACGAACGCTGGACGTCTCGTGTCAAACGAGTGAGAATCGCGTCGAACGGCCACCTGGCTGATGCCGAGTCGAGAGGAGCAGGCGATGAGCGATAGCGTGTATCGCGTCACCGAGGTGATCGGAGCGAGCCCGGACTCGTGGGAGGCGGCCGCGCAGAAAGCGGTCGAGACCGCCGCGCGTTCGATCCGCGACCTCCGCGTCGCCGAGGCGACCCGATTCGACGTGACGATCGAGGACGGGAAGATCGCCGACTACCGCGTGCGCCTCGACATCTCGTTCAAGTACGAAGCCGGAGACTGATTGCCGCGACGGCTCCGGTACCGGCGCCTACGCCGGTCTCACCG
>Ga0315273_10000852_pt1 | contig 33228 bp, 32 predicted proteins | sample YL17G02_0_MG_FD_205753 | JGI IMG/M metagenome (GOLD analysis project Ga0315273, IMG submission 205753) | Sediment microbial communities from Yellowstone Lake, YNP, Wyoming, USA - YL17G02_0 | ecosystem: Environmental > Aquatic > Freshwater > Lake > Sediment | place: USA: Wyoming | collected...
TAAATTCGATTACTGATATATTATAAGGACTATCAATAGAATGTCAAGAACAAAGTAAAAGGAATATAAGCATGATAGCAGTACCGTCTAAAAAAGATATAGTCTATGAACGCATCCGCCAAGCGATCATCACGGGTGTCCTGAAACCTGGGGAAATCTTGAACGAAGCAGAAATTGCTGCAAAATTTGAATCGGGCAAAACTCCCGCTCGTGAGGCGCTATTGTTGCTCACACATGCGGGCTATCTGGATTCCCTGCCCCGCGTCGGCTATATGGTCACCAAACCAACTTTGCAAGATATCCTGGAGACCTTCCATTTACGAATCATCCTGGAAGTGGAAGCGATAGGTCTGGCAATCGGCCGATTATCTCCCGAAGACATTCGACGGTTGCAGGAAAACAACGAGGCAGAGGAAAAGTTAACTGCTTCCATGATCCCTACTGATAAATCTGCCTCCTCTGCCCTCAACCGAGAATTTCACCTTACCATCGCCCAACTCTCCGGAAATAACCGCCTGGCCACGCTCATTCAGCAATTAATGGATGACATGGAAAGGATGCTTATCAACGACCCCTACCTGACCGATCCAAGCCAGCACAAGAAGCTAATGGATGCACTTCTTACACATGACAAAGGACAAGCGCAGGAAGCCATGCGCTTCCACATCGCAGAAACTCACAACCGGATTGTAAATCGCTTAAGTGGATAAGAAAATTTAGACACGAAGAAGAGTTTCGAAAAGATATTCTTTCGGAAATACAATACCCAAGCGAAATCAAATATCGACCATTAAAAAGAGTTATTTCATTGAAAATGGTCTGCGAAAAATGGTAGAAGGACTTGTATTTAAACTCTCTACTCGTTACAACCTCAGAATTCAAGACCAAGGAGATTACTATGGAAAAAGAACTCTTTCAGAAAATGGCGCAGAGTGTCCTGGATGGCGATTCTGATACTGCTAGTGCCCTTGCTAAGGAGGCTGTTGACGCCGGCATTGACCCGCTGGACGCCATAACCAAAGGTTTTGTAACTGGTGTCAACAAGGTCGGCGAAAGTTTCGCCTGTGGGCAGGCTTTTCTCCCGGAACTAGTGATGGCAGGAGAAGCGATGAAGGCTGCGGTCGCCGCCCTTGAGCCGGAAATGCAAAAACGCGGTGTGCAGCCAACGATGCTCGGGAAGGTTGTACTGGCGACAGTGGAAGGCGACATCCACGAGATTGGCAAATCCTTGGTGGGAACAATGCTCTCGGCATCTGGTTTTCAGGTCTATGACCTGGGCGTGGATATCCCAGCAGCCAGGATTATTGCTAAAGTTAAGGAAGTTGATGCTGACATCGTCGGCTTGAGCGCCCTTTTAACAACCACCATGGTCAAGCAAAAGGAAGTGATTGACGAACTGGATAAGTTGGGCTTACGCAAGAAAGTTAAGGTAATGGTGGGTGGTGCGCCTGTGACTCGTGATTGGGTCCAGAAGATCGAAGCGGATGGATATTCCGAAGATGCCATTGGCGCTGTCGCGGTCGCCAAGCAAATTCTTGGTTTGTAAATCGGTGCTCATCCCTGGAATATCCGATACCTCATTCACAGAAATTATTTTTCAAAGGAGCCTGATATGATATGTCCAAAGGTCGAATTACTTGATATCGATCTGGTCAATCAAATTATTTCTGAAGGGATTGCAATTTTGGAAAATCCCGGGATTCGGGTTCATAATCAAGAAGCATTGGAAATATTAGCGAATGCTGGAGCAAAAGTAGACTTTCAGGCTCAGGTGGCTTGGATTCCTGAAAAGATCACCCGCCAGGCTTTGAAAACCGTCCCACATGAGTTTACTCTATTCGACCTGAATGGTAATCCCGCGGTTCACTATTTTGGAGATAAGATCCATTTCGATCCAGGGTCGGGAGGGCTCACCATCATCGACAGTCAGACTGAACGACCTCGTTTACCTTTAACGAATGACTTAATTAAATTCGTCAAACTCGTAGAAACCCTTCCCCAGATTGATGCTCAAAGCACGGCTTTTGTATGCTCGGATGTCACCCCGGAAATTGGCGATCTCTACCGTTTATATTTGGCTCTGATTTACATGAATAAACCGATTATCACCGGAGCATTTCGTAAAGATACCTGGTGGACGATGAAAGAAATGCTTTCAGCCGTTGCTGGCGGTGACAAGGCTTTGGCATTAAGACCTACTGCCGTTTTTGATGTCTGCCCGTCCCCTCCCTTGCTTTGGAGTGATACAACCTGCCAAAATTTAATCGATTGTGCTCGTTTCTCCATCCCTGCGCAACTTATTTCTATGCCTCTTGCCGGGGCAACTGCACCGGTTACACTTGCTGGAGCAGTCGTTCAGCATACTGCTGAAAGTTTAAGTGGAGTAGTAATCCATCAATTGGTCAAAGAGGGTGCGCCTATTGTCTGGGGAGGCTCACCAGCGATATTTGACATGCGGGAAGGATCAACACCCATGGGGGCGGTTGAAACCTGGATGATCAATTCAGCTTGTGTACAAATCGGGAAAGCATTGGGGTTACCAACGCATGTTTACATGGGCATGAGCGATACGAAGATTATCGATGCCCAATGTGGATTGGAGTCCATGGGTAGTAATTTTGTGGCAGCCGTATCTGGAGCTAATATGATTTCGGGTTGTGGTATGTTGGACCTTGAATCGTGTTTGAGCTTTGAAAAGTTGGTCATCGATGCTGAAATGATAGGAATGGTTAAACGCTTTGTGAAAGGAATTGAGGTTCGTGACAACCCAATTGCGCTTTCCTTGATGCAAAAGTATGGGCATAAAGGAGAATTCTTGACTTTACCGCATACTCGCAAGTGGTACCGGGAGGAACAGTACCTGCCCTCTGAAGTAATTGACCGGTGTTCATATGAAGGTTGGAAAAGTCGAGGAGAGAAATCAACTTTTGAGCGGGCGAGAGAACGGGTGGAAAAGCTAATAACGGGTTACCAACCGACAAAGGTCACCGAGGAACTGCGTCAGGAACTTCGAGCGATCACATTACGTGCAGCACAATCATTTGGTATGCAATCCTTGCCGCCTCTACCGCAAGGAGAGTAATGATCGCTCAATTATCGAAAATGAAATAAATGACTGGAACCTTCATAAACGTCACAGCCATCATTATTGGTGGTCTGCTCGGTATTTTCTTTGTAGCGCGGCTCTCAGATAATATTAAGAACACCGTTATTGCGGGCATGGGTATATTCACAGCAGCTATCGGTTTTGAGATGTTTTTATGAACCGAGAATCCGCTCATTGTGCTGGGTGCATTAATTGTTGGCGGGCTTCTGGGAGAGGGGTGGGGACTAGAAAACCGCGTACAATCACTAGGAATTTGGTTGGAAAAAGATTAACAGGCAGTTCCGAAGGAAGTTCCAGCCGTTTTGTACGCGGTTTTCTCAGTGCCTCATTGTTGTTTTGCACTGGATCGATGGCAGTTCTTGGCTCGATTTGCGACGGATTGCGCGGCGATTATCTCACCCTATCAATAAAATCAGTTCTCAATGGCTTTATTTCCATAGCCTTTGCCTCCACGCTAGGGATTGGGGTCGCATTCTCAGCCCTGCCAGTATTCGCTTATCAGGGAAGTACAAGTCTTCTGGCAACTCAATTAAATAGCATTATGAGCAATTCAATGATGAACGAAATGACAGCCACTGGTGGAATACTTTTTATTGGAATTGGTATCAGCAGCTTATTGGAGATTAATATAATTCGGGTAGGGAGTTTTCTTCTTGCACTAGTCTTCGCACCACTGATCAGTTACTGACCTGCCAGTTGCACTCATCAAGACGCACGAATTACAGTAATACCACTTTTTATCAAAGTCGGTGACCAAGAATATCGGGATGGCTTTGACCTATCGAGGCAGGAAATTGTTTAAGAAATATCAAAATTCAGGACGGCCTGCCGGGTCGCCCTGAATTTTCTATTCCTGATATTCCAGCTCGTACTCCCCGATGTAGACCGTATCCCCCTCCTGCGCTCCGGCCTCCCGGAGCGCCTTATCCACACCCAGGCGTTCCATCAGTTTCTGGAAGCGGCGCACCGACCCGGACTGATCCCAGGGGGTCATTTCAGCGGCACGTTCGATAGATACCGATTTTACGCGATAACCGTCCGGTTCGCGTAGAATGGTGAAGGCACGCGGGTCTTCAACGGGACGATAAACCGGCATTGGCGTTTCAACAGCTTCCAATGAAGGCGTCTCGGCCAGCGTGGCAGCGCCTTTTAACAGTAATTCCCGCACTTCAGTGCGAGCCAGGGCAGAAACCGCCATGCAGGCATAGCCGCGCTTCTTGAGTTCTTTCTTGATCTTCGGCCAGCGTTCCTGGACCTCGAGCTGGTCTATCTTGTTAAGGGCCACGATCTGTGGTTTCTTAGCCAGGTGCGGGTCAAAGAGTGCCAGTTCGGTGTTGGTCTGGTCGAAATCCTCGAGCGGGTCGTCGGCCAGACCATCCAGGAGGTGGATCAGCACCCGGGTGCGCTGGACGTGGCGAAGGAAATCATGTCCCAACCCCACGCCCTGTGCCGCGCCTTCCACCAGGCCTGGAATGTCGGCCAGCACGACGGTCGTATCGGAGTCGACTTCTGCCACGCCCAGGTTCGGTTCGAGGGTCGTAAACGGATACGGGGCAATCTTGGGCCTGGCATTGGTCAGGACAGACAGCAGAGTGGACTTGCCCGCATTGGGCACCCCAACGATGCCAATGTCGGCGATGAGTTTTAGTTCGAGACGCAGACGCTTCTCTTCGCCAGGTTCACCGCGTTCGGATGTGCGCGGGATCTGATTGATGGAACTTTTAAAATGGGGATTGCCGCGCCCGCCGCGCCCTCCCTTGCAGACCAGCAGGCGCTGGTCAGGTGCAGTCAGGTCGCCGATCAGGTCTCCGGTGTCGGCATCGTAGACCACGGTGCCAGGTGGGACAAGCACGATCAGGTCGTCCGCAGATTTACCGAACTTGTTGTTGGTCCCACCCCCTTTACCTTCCTCCGCTGCGTAACGTGCTGTATGGCGGAAGGCAGCCAGCGTATTTAGCGTGGAGCGCACTTCGAGAATAACGCTCCCGCCGCGCCCCCCGTCACCGCCATCGGGTCCGCCACGCGGGACATATTTTTCGCGATGGAAGTGCACCATCCCGTTGCCACCTTTGGCGGATTGTACGAGGATCTCTGCCTGGTCAATAAACATAGTCTTATTGTAACAAATAGACCGGGTTTCCCAAAGGTCCCCCGAAGAAGTGTGAGAAAACCTGCTTCTAATTTCTCGATTAGCCCTGCCCGCCAACCTTGACTTGCGCCAACCCTTCCTGGACGAGCACACAGTACTTGTAGGATTGCAGGTCGCCTTTTCCCCTCCCTGCAATGGATCATCTCGCTAGGCTGAATTCCAACCCCTGATCCCTGCAGACCTGGTCCACCTGCCGGATGGTCTCGTCGGGGGGAAAGGCTAGACCATCACCGGACACCCAGGTGACAAACTCTCCGGCAGGGATGGATTCCAGAACGGGGTGGAGCTCTTCCATACCCTTCAAGGTCGCCTCGGGCGATTTGATCTCGTCCAGGGTTTTCTCGCGATTCGTCCCGACCAGGATGGAAAAGAACCACTGTCCCTCCTTCTCCCAACTGTAGATCTCATACCCTTTCATCGAGACTGTATCCGGCTGCGGGACCAGCGGGTTGGCTGGCCGGCAGGCGGTTCCGAAGACGGCAAGCAGCACGGACAAAATAACAAAGCGGAACGGCTTCATAATCACCTCACTTCAAACTGAATGTGACGGACACCTCGGCACGCACCGAGATCTGGCCCAGGCTGGCCGGTTCTGCGTCACCTTCGGAGCCCATCCCGCCACTCGGATCGGCGTTCTGGACGGTGTTCTGTGTCCACAGGTTACTGCTGTTTTGTCCATACCACCCGCTGTTGTAGTACGACCACGAATTCTCGTCGATGTGCAGCACACAGCCGGCCTCAGCTCCTGCCGTGGTAGCCAGATCCCGGGCTTTTTCAGCCGCGGCTTTGACCGCCAGTTCACGGGCCTGGTCTCTGTGGGTCCGCAACTCGCTGGTATACAGCTCCACATTCACGACCTGGTTGGCTCCAGCCTTCAGGGTCGCTGCGATCAAATTACTGACCTTGCTTGCGTCGCGCAGGGTGACAGCGAGGAGGTTGTTGATGCGATAACCTTTGATATAGAGCGAACTGTAATCATCGTAAATCGGTTCAATGATGTACAAGTCGGTGGCGATGTCCTTTGGCTGGACCCCCATGGCCTGCACCACCTGGACTACCTTCTGCATGGCAGCCGCGTTGGTTGCCTGGACGCTATCCACGGTGACACCATTCGACTGAATCCCGAGCTGGACCAGGACCCGGTCCGGCACGACGTTGACGACCGCTGACCCGGTCACATTGATGGTGCGGCTTGAATCGCACACGGATTGGTCCGTCTGCTGGGTGGGGGTCGGTGTTGCCGCCCGGCCGCTGGCATTGGGAAGGACTGATGCGACCGCGACCAAGGCCAGGACGCCGGCCAGGACCGCATTGAGAAGGGTGGGAAACTTATTCACGGAAACCTCCTGAGGGATTGAATGTTGTCCCGATCATAATATTTTCCCCTGTCAGGAAGGTGTCAGGTTTCAGGCAGTCCGATGGCATTCCGCCACGGGCAGCCGGAAGGTGATGGTCACTCCCTCCGACTGCACGCTCCGTGCAGTAATCTGCCCCCCCTGCGCCAGGATCAGGGCACGGACGATGGCCAATCCCAGACCGGCCCCACCGGTATTGCGGTTGCGGGAGGAGTCAACCCGGTAGAAGCGATCGAAGATGTAAGGCAGGTGTTCGGCCGGGATGCCGGGGCCCCGGTCCTCGACCGAGCACAGGATTTCCTTCCCCTCCCAACACACCGTCACAGTAACCGCCGAATTCTCCGGGGCGTGGTGGATGGCATTATCGAGCAGGTTGTCGAACACCTGGGCCAGCCGGTCGGGGTCACCGAGCGCGCAGGCCTGCCCCTCCTTGCAGGCTATGCGCAGCTCCACCCGGCGGCGGGCAGCCAGAAAGGTGAGCTGCTCGCAACGGGAACGGGCCAGCTCCGCCAAGTCGAGTGGATGGAGGTCGAGCTGTAGCGCGCCAGCGTCGGCGCGGGTCAGAACCAGCAGGTCGTTCACCATCCGGATAAGCCGGTCGGTCTCCAGCTGCATGGATGCCAGCAGGGCAACCCTCCCATCAGGATCGTCGATAGCGCCGTCCTCGAGGGTCTCGGCCGTGCCCTTGATGACCGTCAACGGAGTGCGCAGTTCGTGGGTGACGTCGGCCAGGAAGGCATTGCGGGCCTGTTCCGAGCGCTGCAGGTTGTCAGTCATGGTGTTGAACGCCTCGCCCAGTCGGTTAAGTTCGGAGATGCCGCCCTCTGTCGGGACGCGCTGTCCCAGATCCCCGCTGCTGACAGCCTTTGCAGCGAGCACAAACCCTTCAAGCGGACGGGCGATATGATGCGCCAGTAGCACACCCACCCCGACCGCCAGCCCGACCGCCAGGAGCACCGCCCCGGCAAACTGGATGATGACCGTCGACGGCAGGCCGGCGGGTGGCAGCGGCATGGCAAGGTAGACGATCCCGGTGATCTCCCCATTTTCCCCAGTGATCGGGGCGGCGGCGTAAAGCACGTTCCGTCCAGCAGATGGGACCCGGCGGACGGCCGCGGCGACCTGTCCTTGCAGGGCTTGTTGGACCTCGGGACGTTGCGATAGTCCTTCAGGGGAAACTGAACCCACCGGTTCGGCAGATGGGACCTGGACGCTCGCTTGCCCTGCAGGAAACGGGAATGCGATGGCCACCCCGCCCTGTTCAGTGAGCAGTCGCGTGTGAATCCCGGGCAACGCATTGGTGGTCTGAATGTAAGGAATTGCCGAATCTACTGGAAGCACCACACCCTGCAGCGCCATCGCCGTCAGGCGTGCCTGGGCCAGCAGGTTCTCTCGCTGGGTAGACAGGTACAGCTGTTCGACCGCCAGCCAGGACAGGATCGCTGCCAGAGTCATACCGGCCAGCAGCACGGCCAGGGTGTTCAGGAATAGACGGAGGCGGAGGGAAGTTTGCATCAACCTACTGCCTGATCCGGTAACCGACCCCGCGCACTGCTTCGATTGCATCCGCTTCGGGGGCGCTGAGGCGCAGTTTGGCGCGCAGACGTTTAACCGCACTGTCGACAGCGCGCGTATCCCCGGAGAAATCGAACTTCCAAACTTGCTCCAGTAGACGCTCACGGGTCAGCACACGCCCGGTATTGGCCAGCAGGCGCTCCAGCAGGTCGAACTCCAGGCGGGTGAGCTCGAGGGACACATTCCCTACCATCGCTATACGACATTCGAGGTCCAACCGCAATCCGCCGGGACCCTGCAGGATGGGGGTCCCGGCCTCATCCGACTTGCCTGGCGCGAGGCGGCGCAGAACAGCCTTGATGCGTGCCATCAGTTCACGCACGCTGAAAGGCTTGCAGACGTAGTCGTCGGCGCCCAGTTCCAGGCCGACCACCCGGTCGGTCTCATCACCTCGGGCAGTGATCATGATGATCGGGACAGCGCTGGTCTTGCGCAGTTCGCGGCAGACGTCCAGCCCGTCCACTTCGGGGATCATCAGGTCGAGCAGGATCAGATCGGGCTGGGATTCGCGCACCAGGCGCAACGCTTCCCGCCCGTCAGCGGCAGTTAATACGTCGTAATGGGCCTTGCGCAGGTTGTAAGCCAGGAGGTCGGTGACCGTAGGTTCGTCATCCACGACCAGAATACACGGGGACATGAGCGAAGGATATCATAATTTTGTGGCAGAATGGTGTCAGCAACAAAAGACCGGGGGCGGACGGTTGTCCGATCTATTGCAGTTCGTAGCGTACGCGCTGGGGCGGCTGGATAATTTTACAATGTTAGGATTGTACTAAACAATGTATGCCAGACCGATATTCAAGCGTGAATGAGCGGTTTGGTTTTCGTACAAGCGATTATCGTATCAACCGTTCATGGCTGAACTCCCCATAAGCGAATCGATCCATCTCCCCACGCTGAGGCGAAGATATTTGCATCCGGCGAGAAGGCCACACTCCATACTGGATCTGTATACCCATTCCCTCTTAGTGCGCGGATTTCTCTGCCGCCGGCCACATCCCACAGTCTTACGGTTCCATCATCATAAGCCGATGCCAGGAGCTTACCATTCAGCGAAAGGGCCATGGAAAGCACACCCCACCCTTCACTGTTGTCCAAGGAGCGGATTTCCTGCCCGCTGGCCACTTCCCATATTTTTACTGTAGCGTCCTTGGAGCCAGAGATCAGTGTTTTACCATCCTGCGAGAAGACGATGTTATGCACAAAATCTGTGTGACCGTTGAAGGTGCGAATTTCAAGACCGCTGGATACATCTGAAAGGATTACGTTCTTCCCGATCCCCAATGCCAGCATTTTGCCATCCGGTGAGAAGGCTAAACCATATATCCAATCATCACTCCAGGTGCGAAATTGAGCACCGCTGGCAACGTCCCATAGATCAACGTAAAAAAAGAAATTGTTGGTGGAGGAGGAAACCGTTTCAGCCAAGGATGCCATTATCCTTCCATCCGCTGAAAAGGCGATGTCCAGCACGCCGTAACTATTAATGTCATCAGGATGATTCGCACGAAGTGTGCGTAATTCCTGCCCGCTGGCAACGTCCCAGAGTTTTATTGAATTATCCCCAGACACCGAGACCAATATTTTGCTGTCCGGTGAGAACACGACCTTTTTTACCCCACCTGTATGCCCGCTCAAGGTGCGGAGCACCTGCCCGGCTGCCACGTCCCATAGTTTCACTGTCTTATCCAAAGATGCCGATGCCAGGAGCATGTCATCCGGTGAGAAAGCGATGCTGGTCACCCGGTCGGTATGCCCACTCCAACGTACGATCTCTACAATGCTATTTGCATTGTCAGGAGAGAGGATGTGATTGGGTTGTTGCATCGGCGTGCTGGTTGAAAACTCTGTCGGTGGCAGGGGCGAGGAAGATGAGGACTCTGTCTTTTGCGAAGGCGGAACCAGTCCAGGATCGGCCGTCGTCACTGGAGCCGGGCTGGCCAGGTTGCAATTAGTCAGCAGCAGCATGATCACCGAGAAGGATATGAGAACCACATTATTTTTCATTTTTCGACTTCAATGAGAACTGCCCAGCAAGATGAGAACAGTCGTACCCCCATCGCCGGCAGTAAGGAGCACTGAGAGCCGTTGATCTCCCTGGGTAAAATCCAACTGCACTGTTTTTTCATTAATTGATGGATCGCCCAGTGGCTCCCAGCCCAAGTCCGGGATCTGCGCCTGAAAGAAGGCTGTGGCATCCGCCAGGCTGGAGTCACTACCATAGGTCATCCCATCCGGCAAATACTGCACATTGTAGGCATCCGGCAACAGCGGGGCATTCACCTTCCCGGGAGGGCAATCCTCAGGCAACTGGATGGCGACGGTTTGGTTGACGTCGGTCAACTCATAATCCCAGGTAAGTGTGCCATCAATACCTTCGCCAAAATAATTCGAATCCCCTTTGGTGGTGAGAACATACTTGATGATGTACCCCCCCTGTGAGACCACCAACAGCTCGCCGGTTGATTTTACGATTTCCACCTGCCCAAGGGCACTCTCATCAAGAGTGTAATGATCCGCTGCCACCCCGTTGACCGTTTCACTGCCAGCTGCCTGCGCGCCATGGATACCGGTCAGGAATCCGGCCGGTTCCAACAGGAGCCCGAGAGAATTTTCTGTATCGATCACGGTTGCCAGGCAGCCATTATCAGCGCCAAGCTCATAGGCCGCCCCATGCGCTTCCACCAACCACAGTGGAGCGAGATCAGAAAGATCGCCTGTCTTCTCGATGGTCAACTGGCGCGCCGCAGGTTCTTTTACGGTCAGCATTACATAGGTCTTTGACCATTGTTCGGTATTCCCAGCGCGGGTTCCATCAAAAGAAAGAGTCAGGGTAGCTTTATAGCTGGTAAGATCCACAAGACCTGCTTGCGTGTCCGGAAAATTGAAGGCACCAGGGCCAAAGACCACGTCTCCCTCTGGAGCTTGGGTTTGTATTGGAGAACTACCTGTCAAGGTCAAGCAGGCCGATGAGACGAACAAGGAGACAATGACGATCAAGGCGATCGTCCAGCGTCTGGAGAACAAGTGTGTCAATGGTCTATTCCTTATAGTCGACGCGCCAGCCAGCGCAAGGCAGCAAGCGTTTCATCTGAATGGTTCCTGGCTTTGATAATAATTGCAGAAACACAGCTGATGGTCAATGTTGAACCACGCGCGTCACGTCAACATTCACGAAACCGGACATATCATATTCTTCACACATATAACAGGGGGCACTAAGATTCTGGTCTTTCCCAAATATGTCCCCTCCGGAGACAGGTACGGTGACAGAAACCGGATCTGGGATAACTGGAGGATGTATTTCAACAGACCCCGGGATACAATTATATAAGTGACCAAGCGTCGTCTCATGATAAGTAACATCCACTATTAACTGTTCGCCGGCCTGCTCGCCGACCAGCGTGGCCTGGCCGGGCGCAACCTCCATCGTTCCATTGCAACCTCCAAGGGTAACGGGTCCCCCGATCCAGTTCACAGCGGCTGTGCCTGTTAAGTTGCCATCCTCATTCTTTATCAGCACCCCGTCCATGATGGCTAAGAGTTTGACACCTGCAGTAGAGAAGTGAGAGATCGCCATGACCTTATACTGGCATTGCTCTACCGTTATCCCCACCTGATCAGTAACAAAGTCCGTCCTATCGGTCAAAGCGGGAAGCCCGATCAAGTATTTTGATGCCCACCATATATGGTTAATCGTTCCCTTAAAAGAGATGGAGGTCGTGCCGACTTTGTCTGCATGAAACTGAAATTCAGCTCCTCCCGGGTCAATGGAATAAAATCCGGTACGGATTGATGCCGGCTGCAGTGTGCCGACGCTCACATTTGACACGGAACCTGTGACGAGTGCACCTGGCAGGTTTTGTATGTAACCCAAATTCCCCGGGCTGATCACCACTTCCGCTCTCATCACCTGCACTCGGATGCGTACATTGTCCCCGACGCAGATCGCTGCATTCCCTCTAACTTTTTTGGCGGTCATAAAAAAACGAAATTCTGTCGCAGCCGTGGCTGCCTGAACCGGCAGTGAAAAGCCTGTGCTCCCAAAGGTGAGGACCAGAACAAGCGCCATGAATATGCGGTGCCGTCGATGAGCCGGGTTGACCGCCCGAAGCCGCCGCCTGGCGTTTGTGTACAGGACTTTAACAGAATCGAAATTTTTATCGATGGCCTGCAATTCCATTCTCCTGGACAAGGTTTGAAAAGGACTCCCGTCTGATAAAAATCAGAATTATTATATATTTCATCTTATTGGTACTAATTAATTATATCATACCTCCCCCCCTTCAGCTATGATATCGATCATCTATACAGAGTATTGCATGATGGGTAGACCCATAGTTGCGGGAATAACACGTATTTCGGGCGTTCAAAGTCCACCAATTTCTGCAAATGCTGTGAGCCCTTTTTCCCCTGGAACCCCTTTTTTATTTTCATATCTCAAAACGAACCAGCCATCCCAGTCCTGCAGGCAGATCGAAGAATGCCAGAAGGTCCGGGACTTCGGTCAGCTGACCTCTTCAAAGATGACGGGGATTGACCAAGTCCTGGGATGATAGGATCACAAAGGGGGGACCCTAGTCCGCTTCTTCTTGATCTGCGAATCAGGATTTTCTTCTTCAAGAATTCTTTCCTAATAATATCTTCCAGGGATTACTTAACAAAATCAAATAGGATAGGAAAAACCGGAATCCTAATCCCTAATTTCCAGGCTACATGACATCCGGGGCAGTGATGCCCAAAAGCGCCAAAGCATTTGCAAGAACAATTTTCGTTGCGGCCACCAGGCGCAGGCGTGCCGCGCGGACCGGCAGTTCGGCCTGCACGACCGGGCAGGCATCATAGAACCCGGCGAAGGCTTTGGCTATATCGTAAGCGATCGAGGCAATGGCAAGCGGTTTGTACTCTGCCGCGGCGCGCTGGACCTCGGCCGGGAAGCGGGAGATCATATCTATCAGTTGGATTTCGGCGGGGTTCAGTTTATAGTCGAAAGTCGAACGTCCCACCTCAGGCAACCTGCCAGCCTTCCGCAAGATCGAATTGCAGCGTACGTGGGCATATTGAATGTAGGGTGCGGCCTGTCCATTGAAATCCAGCGCCGTCTGCCAATCGAAAGTGACCATTTTCGTATTCTCGCGCGCCAGAATTGGATACTTGAGCGCGCCCAGCCCGACGGCTTTCGATACGCTTTCGAGCTGAACCTTGGTCAGCAAGGGGTTCTTCTTGTGGGCTTCTGTCCTGGCGCGGGTGGTGGCTTCCCGCAGCAGATCTTCCAAGAGCACCACCGTCCCTTCGCGTGAGGAGACGACCACGTTCCCGGGGAGGGTTACCAGTTCGTAAGAGACATGGCTGCATTTCTGCGCCTGGGGGTGCCCGGCCATTTCCAGGATCTTGAATACCTGCGTAAAATGCAGACTCTGCCGCACATCCACCACGTAGACGGATTTCGCCAGGTCGGGATAATCGCGGAATTTGTGCAAGGTCAGTGCAAGGTCTTCCGTGGCGTAGAGGGCGGTCCCATCCGAGCGCAGGACGACCGCAGTTCGGAACTGCTCTTTGTTCAGGCCCAGCACTTCGTCGATCTTGACGATCACCGCCCCACCCTGCGAACGTTCGTCGGTGGCAATACCACGGAGGACGAGCTCCTCAACCACCTCCTTGCCGGGCTTTTCTTCCTGGCTATTGAAATAGTATACGTCAAAGCGCACGTCGAGGGCAGCGTACATCTGGCGGAAGCCTTTCAGCGACCAATCGCGGGTCCGCTCCCAAAGCGCCACGATTTCAGGGTCACGCTGATCCCAGCGGGCGTAAAGTGCCCGTAATTCTGCTTCCAGGTCAGGATTCTCTTCGATGCGGCGGGCGGCTTCGGCGTAAACCTCGCCCATCCACCTGGTAATGTCGGTGGCAGGCTCTTCACCGTTGTGGAACTTCAGGTAACTCCACAGCCACTTGATGACGTGCATGCCCATGTCGCCGGGATAGTTGGCGCGCACCACCTCGTTCCCGGCGAATTCAAGGATGCGGCAGAGGGCATCGCCCAGAATGGTACCGCGCAGATGCCCGACGTGGAAGGCTTTGTGCGTGTTGGGATGAGAAAACTCGATCATCACCCGCTGGCCGGTGGCGGGACCACAACCGAATCGGTTTTTCTGTTCCAGTACGCTGTCTACGACCCGGCAGGTATATTCCTGCGTATCGAAATACAGGTTGAGATAACCCTTGACTGCTTCTACGTGGCTGAAACCCGGCACATCAATTTGACCCTTGACCTGCCCGGCAATTTCCTGGGCACGCTGCGCAACGACAATTTTTTTCCCAAGGTGCGCCTCGGCGGCAGCGGTGGCGAAAAAGGACGTGGATATGCCCCACTCCCCACTAAAAGGAATCGGCTTCCACTCCAGCACAGCCAGGGGGATCCCATTCGCAGCGCAGAAGATTTTGATGCTGGCTTCGATAACCGATTGTTCAGCGAGAAACATAAACTATCACCTCGGAAATTATATCATTCCAGACCCGAAAGGTTTGTGAAACCTTCAGGGTCTGATAGGATAGACTAGGATTAATAAACGGGAGGCCCGTCGTTCCGGGCACTCCCGCTCAATGTTTTGCAAACCGCCAACCATAGACTATTTTGTCGCGCTGGTTTTCTTCTTGGTGGCAGTTTTCTTTGCCACCGGTTTTTTTCCCTTAAGGGACGTTGTTGTTTCAGTTTTTTTGGCTACCGGCTTCTTCCCCTTCGGGGATGCTTTCGCAACCGGCTTCTTGGCAGTTACCTTCTTCGGTTCAGCCTTGGATCCTACCGCGGCTTCAACCTTGGCATCTTTCACCTTCTTCCCCTTCGGAGACGAAGTGGAAGACGCCTTACCCGGGGCAGCCTTCTTCTTCCCGGCTGCGGGTTCGAGGACCGATTCTCCTGCCACAGTCTCAGGTTCCACCTGGACAGGTTCCATCTTCGCAAACGCCTTCATCAGGCGGCTCTTTCGCCGGGCAGCGTTATTTTTGTGGATCACGCCTTGTTCGGCAGCCTTGTCCAGGGCGCTGATCGCTCCCAGGAGAGCTGCTTTCGATTCAGGTGTGCCTTCTTCTATGGTGGTCCGGGCATTCCTGACTGCAATACGGGCTTCACCGCGGTAGACGCGGTTGCGCAGACGCTGCTTGTCGTTCTGCCGATTGCGTTTGATTTGAGACTTGATATTAGCCACTTACTTCCTCCAAATATTTATACAATTTCACGGCGCATTATTTTACAGCACGGCAGGGAATCTGTCCAGACCGAATTGACGGGCAATTGGGGGAAAGTTCGAGGAGGAGAGATTACCGGGCAATGGAGGCCTGCGTTCATTTGCCGGGGTTGGCCAGGAGAACTCGCTCAAATAGAAGAAGGCCCAATCAATTTGTAATGCCAAACAAGAATCCATACCATTGGGTTCGATCTACGAGACCCTTCAACGAGTGTACGCATGAGGTATGTCCCGCTCAATGTTGATATTCGTTCCGCATAAATTTAGGGAAGCAAATCATTTTCCAGAAAGGAAACCGGGCTGGAGGATGACTCCATGGAATTCCGGTATCATCTGGCAATGAAATTATTCAAACACATCATCAGTGAGAATATCATATGAAAACTTATTTCCGCCTAAATCACCGGCAATCAGTTCAATTTGGTGGACAATAAAAAATCTACCACTGTGAGAGAGAACAGAAAATTCCCCGAAATTTCACCATCACTGCGGCGATTCCGAAAGACACCCAAAAACATCGCGACAATTTATGCGGTAAAATACTCCCATGCATTCATCCATCGAAAAACTTCGCAAATTTTTCCGTCTCGAACACGAAAACGGTTACTCCAACAAGGCCGTCATAGGCGGGTTGGAGAACGTCTTGAGTCTCTGGGAAGGCGAGGCCCGCAACGATAAACTGCCCGAGGAGGTCGTGCAGGCTACCTCCGCCACCCTGCACGCCTATGCCGACCTGAGCCCCACGGAGCGGCTCGAATCCCTTAAAACTTTATGGAAACAAATCGTGGAAAAGGTACCGGAAGCAGCGCTATTGAAGAAAAAGACCTCCGTCAAACCAGCCCAGCCACCGCATCCACAACATGCCCCTCAGCCAGCCCTACAGCCGGTACCGGAGCTGGTGCCGCTCGAGCCGTTGCCCGTCCCGGAACCAGAAGCTCCTCCTGCCATGCCAGAGGCGGAACAAGGGATCGAAAGCGCGACGCAGGAACAGAGTTCGGCGCCTGAGCCGACCCCTAAGAATATTACTCCTGGGCCAGCCCCGGTTCCATCCCCGACTCCCCGGCCACAGCGGACGGTGCCCGGCCGCGCCGAGAGGAGTCCCGGCGGCATAACCAGCAAACGCCCCATCGCCCTGAACGCCTCGCTGACCGTCCTTGCGGGCGTCGGACCGCGGCATGCGGCCATGCTCACCCGCCTGGGTCTCCATACGCTGGGTGACATGCTTTATAACTTCCCGCACCGCTACGAAGACTACAGCCAGCTCAAGCCCATTCGGGACGTGTTCTACGGCCAGCAGATAACTGTTATCGGCGAGGTCAGCATGGTGACCTCGCGCCCGCTGCGTGGGGGAAAAATGAGCATCACCGAAGCCGTCATCAACGACGGCACTGGCGGCCTGCGTCTAACCTGGTTTAACCAACCCTGGCTGACCAACCGGCTGAAGATCGGCGAGGCAATCTCGGTCTCCGGCAAGGTCGACCAGTATCTGGGTCGCCTGGTAATGAACAGCCCGGACTGGGAACCGGTGGAGGCGGAAAATCTGCACACCAACCGGATCGTGCCGATATACTCACTGACCGCCAACGTCGTCCAGAAGTGGCTGCGCACATTGATGAAGCAGGTGGTGACCTACTGGGCGCCTAAACTGACCGACCACCTGCCCGAGACCATTCTCCAGGCCGCAGACCTGCCAGACCTGGGAACGGCCCTGCTCCAGGCACATTTCCCTGACTCGGACACGAAACTGCAAGCTGCCCGCCAGCGCCTGGCCTTCGACGAAATCTTCTTCCTGCAAACGGGCGTCCTGCGCCAGCGTCGTGACTGGCAATCAGCCCCCGGGCGCATTTTCGAAGTGGAGGAGACCTGGCTGGAAGCACGCCTCGGCGCTTTGCCCTTCGCCCTGACCAATGCCCAGAAGATGGCTGTTGCTGACATCCGCGCTGACCTGAAATCCGGCCTTCCGATGAACCGCCTGCTGCAAGGCGATGTTGGCTCCGGGAAAACGGTGGTGGCGGCTTTAGCGGCGGCCATGGTGAACGCGTCTGGTGCGCAGGCCGCCATCATGGCGCCAACCTCCATCCTGGCGGATCAGCACTTCCACACTTTCCTGAACGTGCTGGCGGGTGAAACCGGGCTGCTCAAAACTGAACAAATCCGCTTGCTGGTGGGGGACACCTCCGCCAGTGAAAAAGAAGAAATCCGGGCCGGTCTGGCCAGCGGGGAGGTCAAGATCGTGATCGGCACACATGCCTTGATCGAAGACCCGGTCACATTCGCCGACTTGCAGTACGTGGTAGTGGACGAGCAGCACCGCTTCGGGGTCGAGCAGCGGGCGGCCCTGCGTTCCAAGGGAACCAACCCGCACTTGCTGGTGATGACCGCCACGCCCATCCCGCGTTCGCTGGCTCTTACCCTATACGGCGATCTTGATCTTTCCATCATGGACGAACTGCCGCCCGGTCGTCAGACCATCCCCACCCACATTCTTTCACCACAGGAACGCGAGCGCGCCTACGCCCTCGTTCGCGGCCAGATCAAGGACGGGCACCAGGCATTCATCGTATATCCGCTGGTGGAAGAGAGCGAAAAGAGTGAATTGCTGGCCGCCAAGCAGGAACATGAGACCTTGCAGAAGGAAATCTTTCCGGACCTGAAACTTGGTCTGCTTCACGGACGGATGAAAGCCCACGAGAAGGACGTCACCATGCTGGCCTTCCGGGAGAAACAATACGACATCCTGGTCTCGACCACCGTGGTCGAGGTGGGGGTGGACGTGCCGAACGCCACCGTTATGCTGATCGAGGGTGCCAACCACTTCGGGCTGGCCCAGCTCCACCAGTTGCGTGGACGGGTGGGACGCAGCGAAGCCCAGTCCTACTGCCTGCTGGTCCCCGACCACGAAGATGCGGCCGAGAATGAACGCCTGAAAGCGATGACTGAGACCAACGATGGATTTGTGCTGGCCGAACGTGACCTGCAGCAGCGCGGCCCCGGCGAATTCCTGGGAACGCGCCAGGCCGGTTACGCCTCGTCGCTGAAAATGGCCAGCCTGAGCGACATCCCATTGATTGAAAAAGCGCGCACGCAGGCACAAGCACTTTTTGCGCGCGACCCGGACCTGAAAGACCCCGAAAACAGCCTGTTGGCCGAGGCGCTCGGCCGCTTCTGGGGCGCTGGAAAAGGAGATGTAAGCTAGGATGGTACGCGCAATGTTTCCCGGAACGTTCGACCCCGTTCACTACGGCCACATTGACATCGCAACACGGGCTTCGCGTCTGTTTGATGAACTGGTCATTGCCGTTTATGACCGGCCGCTCAAGAGCTTAATGTTCCTGCCAGAAGAACGCATCTCCCTAGTGAATGAGACCTTCAAAGGCCACCCGAAGATCAGCATTGTTGGGTACAGCGGTATGACGGTGGAGTTCTGCCGCCAGATAGATGCCCAGGTGATTGTGCGCGGCTTGCGTGTCTTCTCAGATTTCGAGTACGAATTCCGTATGGCGCTCGCCAACCATCGCCTGGCACCGGATATCGAAAGCATCGCCTTCATCACCGACGAGGACCACACCTTCCTTTCGTCCACAACCGTGTGCGAGATCGCCTCGCTGGGTGGAGATGTTTCCAGCATGGTCCCCCCGCACGTCGAAGCCGCGCTCAAGAACAAGGTTAAGGATTTGAGCGACCAGCCGGAAGGTACATCCCTTCGGGATTAAAGTATAATTACAGTGTTCCACCCTCGTTCATGCGGAGGAGCCAATGGATATTCTTCAACTGATTGACCGCCTCGAAGAACTCTTCAATAACAGCCGTCCCATCCCATTGACACACAACGTCATCGTGGATGAGGATAAGTTCCTGGACATCATTGACCAGATGCGCATCTCCGTACCGGAGGAAGTCAAGAAAGCACAACAGGTTTTTTCACAAAAAGACCGGATGATGGCGCAGGCGCAGGAAGAAGCCAACCGGACCCTGCAACTGGCGCGCGAAAAAGCCGATGCACTGGTCGAGAAAGAAGCCCTTGTCCAGGATGCTCAGCGGCGCGCCGGTCAGATCATTGACCAGTCCCGGATGGAGGCAGAAAACATCAAAACTGGCGCAGACCAGTATGCGCTCGATGCATTAATGGGTCTTCAGAAAGAATTGGAACGCCTGACCAACCAAGCCCAAAATGGCGTGCAGGTTCTGCTACAGAAAAGACTGCCGCCGGAAATGATGTCTCAGGAGAAATAAAAAAATCAACCTCCGAAAAGCGGAAGTTGATTTTTTATGAACAGGTGGTTTTCAAACAGCGACACTTCCCACGCTACGGATGACCATCACTACTTTACCTTTAATTTCCAGCGGTTCGGTCCTGTCAATAATGATCGGTTTCATGGTCGGGTTGGCAGGCTGGAGCCGATAGCGGTCTTTCTCTTTGTAGAAATATTTAAGGGTTGTCTCGTCACGGTTCGGAAGCCAGATGGCAACCATCTCACCGTTGTTGGCCTTGATGGCCGGTTTCATAATGATTATATCGCCGTCGTTAATCATGGCATCAATCATGGACTCGCCTTTCACTCTCAGAGCGAAGAGTTCACTGCCCTTTTCTCCCGAAGGAAGAAGGCTGCGGGCCACGTCCACTGCGTCCATTTCGTTGCCAATGCCGAGCCAGGTGGCACCTGGCGCAGGGACCAGCATAGGCTCACCAGCAGCAATCGGGCCGAGGATGGGGATTTTTACAAGTTCTCTGCTGACCGGATCAGTCAATCGGACGGCGCGAGAGAATTTTGCATCCCGTTCGATCTTGCCCATTTCAGTCAATTGCTTTAGATAATACGTAACAACGGAAGTTGAGGTAATCCCAACTGCCTCTCCGATTTCGCGAATGGACGGGGGATATCCCGTGCTGATCCGTTCATTGAGGTACTCGATGATTTTCTGATGTCGTTCGGTCAAGCCTCTGCGAGTTCTGACCATCTGAACCTTCCTTTCTTTTTGTCTTATCCAAACATTTGTGCTAATTATAATACGAACACCCGTTCTATGTCAAGCGCGAATTTTCGATTCTTTGAGAATACTCTTGTTAGATGAAAAGACTCTCCTTCAGCATTTTTAACCCTAAACCATCAACCTTGATACAATCCAGGCCCGTCGGAATATCGTCAAGAAGCGGAAACTCGACATTGAGGGAGGAATGCAGATCATTATTATGAACAGGATTTTTTCGGCTATTTGCAAACTTCTGTCAGGGCTCAGGGTCGGAATCCTGTTTCCTGGATCCCGAATTCGACTTTTCCAAATGAAACCAGCCTTTAGGACTGGAATTCCCTTTGAATTTCGGGCGACACTTGATCATTTCCATAACTCAATGAACCGCACGTATAAAAGACTTCAGTCGGTTGGTTGGTGGCAATTAATTGAAGTGGGCACTACCAACCACCTTGGCAAAGTATCCACTAGGTTTTTCGGGTCGGTGGGGGAAAAATATATTATTAGATTCAATATTATTAATGTATTTATAAAATATTTTCAATATTTACCATTGACAATAATAAATATTTATATATAATATCATAATGATTGATTTGGCTTATTCCCTTTAAAAATGAGGCCGAAATGAAATCCATCACCTATGCTTATCAAATATCCGGGAGAGGGCAGTGAAAACAGCCCTGAGCAAATGCCCCGTCTGTGAAGGCGAACTGACCGTCACCCGCCTGCACTGCGAAACCTGCGACACAGCCATCGAAGGCCGCTTCGCCAATGGCGCTTTCGCGGGCCTAACCGGGGAGCAGTTGGACTTCATTGAAACTTTTATCCGCTGTGAAGGGAAGATTACTCGCATGGAAGGAGAGATGGCGCTATCCTACCCCACCATTCGCAACCGGCTTCAAGAAGTCATCCGTGCCTTCGGTTACGAACCGGGGAAGGAAGAAGGTAGTGAGATTTCTGACGAGAAGCGCCGTAGCGTCCTCGAAGAACTCGATTCCGGCAAGATTTCTGCCGAAGAAGCCATGCGCGTTTTGAACGGAGAGGAGTGAGTATGCAACAGCAAACCGTATCTGTCAGCTCTACACCGAATCTTGTGGTCGAGTCCATCCCTGGCGATCTTCGCGTGGCCGGTTGGGATCGCTCCGAGATCATGGTAAAGACGGATGGAGACGAGCTGCAAATCTCCATCGAGACCGACCCCATCGTCATCAGCTGTGATGAAGATTTGATCCTGTACGTGCCGCGCGGGGCCAATATTAAGGTGGTAAAAGTTGCCGGTGACGCCATCCTGCAAGCCCTCCACGGCCCCGTCACACTCGGACCCGTGGCGGGTGATCTGACCATGACCGACCTCGGCCCGGTCACACTGGGGACAATCGCCGGGGATGCCTCTTTGCGGAACATCGGTGCCTTGAACGCCGAGACCATCTCTGGTGATTTCACCTTGCGCGGCGGGCACGGCATCTGCGCCTTGGACAATATTGGCGGAGATGGATCCATTCGTGACGTGGACGGTATGCTGACGATAGAGCGTGTCGGTTCTGACCTGTATGTACGCAACGTTCAAGGCGCAGTGACCGTAAAAGCCGGGGCAGATGTGGTCTTCTACGTTTCCCCTCTGCCCGGTCAGATCTACGATGTGACCGCTGGAGACGACTTGATCGTGCGTCTTTCTCCGGATGCCAACATCACCCTCCACCTGACTGCCGGTTCGCCTGAGTCAATCCAGGTGGATTTCCCCGGCGTTGAATTGCCTGAAGATTGTGCTTCCGGCAAAGTGACGATCGGTGAGCAAACGGAAGGTATGGCTGAGATGCTTTTGACAGCCGGTGGCGATCTGCTTGTCACCAGCCAGGCCGACACATGGGAATCCGCCGCCGATTTTGATAGTGGCGACTGGCGCATCCCACCCATTCCTCCCCTGCCTGCTTTGCCTCCGGGTTTCTCTGAGCGCATCAACCGGCGCGTCCAGGCTTCAATGCAACGGGCTCAAGTTCACATCGAAGCTGCCAGCCGCCGGGGCGAGGCCAAGCTCCAGGCTGGTATGCGCCGGGCTGAGATGAAAGCGCGCGCTGCTGAAGTACGCGGTCGGCGCGGTCCACAATTCAATGTAAATGTCGGTCGCTGGAACTGGGACCTGTCCCCGCGTGGACCCACGGAATCAGGTGAAGCCGTCTCAGATGACGAACGTTTAATCATACTGCGCATGTTGCAGGAGAAGAAAATCAGTCTTGCAGAAGCCGAGAAGTTACTGTCGGTGCTGGAACGTAAATGACATTGTCTTTCCCCTCACCCCAACCCCCCCGTCAAGGCTGAGGGGCAACGGGAGAAGGATATGAGGAATGCTATGACTGACCAGGAACGCCAACAAGTTCTTAAAATGATTGAAAACGGCAAGATCTCACCGGAAGATGGGCTGAAACTGATTCAAACCCTCGACCAGACTCCGGCTGACGACGAAGGGACAGATTTTACAAAGGAAACGGAGGCAGAATCCGAACCCGGATCGGCCGATGACAATAACGGGGCTGATGCACAGGCTGACAAGTCCAACTTCGAAACGGACCCGCGCATTGCCCGTGTCAAATCCACAGTCCGTCGCCTCTGGCAAATCCCCTTGTGGATCGGCGTGCTCATCACCATCATGAGCTCCTGGAGAATGCACACTCTGGTGCAGGCTGCCAGGCTGAATTTCTGGTTCTATTGTTTGAGCGCTTTGCTTCTGTTGGGAGTGCTGGTGATCGTCGCTGCAATTGGAAGCCGCAAGGCGCGCTGGATCTTCGTGGATGTTCATCAGAAACCCGGTGAAATGCCAACTCGCATTTTCCTGGGATTCCCATTGCCGCTAAAACCGGCTGGCTGGTTCCTGCGCACGTTTGGTAAATACATCCCCAATCTTGAAAAGACTAATGTGGAAGAGGCGATTCGGGTTGTTGAAGCGGGTTTCACGGGCGAGGAACCTCTGGTGATAAACGTGGGCGGAGGCGGCGGTGAACGCGTGCATGTTTACATTGGATGAGACATCTTCCAAAGATTAAGGAGGCTCATATGGCTACAACAGAAGAACGCATGAAGATCCTGAAGATGATTGAAGAAGGCAAGGTGAGCGCAGAAGAGGGCGCCAAGTTGCTGGCAGCACTGGCGAGCGCCAACCATCCGTCAGGCGGACTGTCTGCCAGCGGCGCCAAATGGCTGCGCGTGCGTGTCACCGAAGTCAACACCGGACGCTCGAAAGCCACGGTACAGATTCCCATCAGCCTGATGGAAGCCGGGATGAAGATCGGTGCGCATTTCGCCCCCGAAATTGACGGAGTGAACATGGACCAATTGATGGAAGCCCTGCGCTCCGGAATGACAGGCAAAATCATTGACGTGGTGGACGATGAAGACGGCGAACATGTCGAAATCTTTGTAGAATGAAGGGTAATTATGTTTGGGAACATCGAGAAGACATTCTACGTCTCCTCCCCGGTATTCTTGTCCGTCAGCAACATACGCGGTTCGGTAGAAATCCACTCTGGTGAGGATGGCATCCTCCAGGTGACAGCGATCAAGCAACCGCTCAAGCGAGACGAAAAGCGCACCGGGATAGGAATATTCCAGGAAGCGGGAGGAACCTTCAAGGCTATCACTTACTTTCCCGACTCCGGAAGGATCGACTGTTCGGTTCCCAGCCCTGCGAAGTGGATTACATAGTGAATGCGCCGCGGCAGTGTTCGCTCAAACTGAACGGGGTGAGTACCACGATCCTTGCCGAAGGGTTCGATGGGGAGGTCAATGTGAATTCGACCAGCGGTGAAATCACACTACGCGACCTGACAGGTTCCGTGGGAATTCATACCATCGGCGGGGTTGCCGAAGGAATACGCATAAACCGCTTGCTGGGCCTGGATATGCTTTCCGGTGATATAAAGATAATGAAATCCGCCCTTTCATCCATCAACGCCAACAGCGTGAGGGGTAATATGCGAATTTACACTTCATTGACAGATTGTCCATGTGATTTCAAATCGGTATCAAGCGATGCCGCCTGACAGTGCCTCCCGACACGCATTGCACAGCTGAATTGCTCTGTCTGAGCTGCGATCTGGTCTCAGCCTTCCCGATCACATGTACATCCCATCATCTCGGATCCAAAATGATCCACATGCAAAAGGACGGCGTAAAAATCTCTTTGCACAGCGTTTCGGGTGACCTGTCGATGGACTGCTGGGGGAGATTCCTCCCGCTCCTGAGCCGTTGAAAACCACCTCCAGAGAAGGGTGCCGGGTGGTGCCGGAACACCTCGAACATGGCGAAATGACACTTGAAGCCACGCCGGGCCGGATACATGTTTAGATCGCGCTTCTTCGTGTTGGTTTTGAGACAGGGAATATGTTCAGACCCTAAAATGTCATTTCGAAAATCACCGAGTTTAGGGGATGACTTATAATCTAATTTCGAATATATGAAGCATACGTCCTGCCTGCTCTGGTGACATCTGACATCACTTTTCTAATATCAAATGGATAATTCATCACCCCACCACCCTGAACGTCCTGCCGGAATGCCCGGGTTCATCATCGTCTGGATCGGCCAGATCATCTCCATTCTGGCTTCCGGTATGAGCGGATTTGGCCTGTCGATCTGGATGTTCCAGCAAACACACTCGGTCACGGCCATGGGCCTGATGCAAGTCTCGTTCATGCTACCCTTCATAATCCTCTCCCCTATAGCCGGGGTAATGGTAGACCGCTACAACCGCAAGTTGATGATGATGGTCAGCGATTTTGCAGCCGTGACGGCCACATTCGCGATTCTCATCCTCCAGGCCAGCGGTCATTTGCAGTTCTGGCATCTCTATGTTGCGAATGTGTTTTACGGACTGGGCAACACCTTCCAGTGGCCGGCCTATTCGGCGGCCATAAGCACAATGGTCAAAAAAGAACAATATGGCCGCGCCAACGGGTTGATGTCTCTGATGCAAGCCGGACCTGGTATGCTGGCGCCACTCCTGGCAGGTGTAGTGCTGGCTACATCAAAAGCAAACGGCCTGACCATCATCCTGACCATCGACGTGGTCACTTTCTTTATCGCCCTAGGTGCCCTATTGATCGTCCATGTGCCACAGCCGCAGAAGACAGTAGAAGGCCAGAAAGTAAAAGGCAGCATCTGGAAAGAGGCCGCCTTTGGGTTTACGTATATTTTCAAGCGCCCCAGCCTGCTCGGCCTGCAGATGATCTTCTTTTTCGGCAACCTGTTTTCCGGGATCGGTTTTACGGTCTTCGCCCCGATGATCCTTCTGCGCACCGACAACAATTCAGTTATTTTCGGCTCAGTTAGTTCGGCGGCGGCCGTCGGCGGCGTAGCAGGTGGGCTCATCATGAGTGCCTGGGGCGGGTTCAAGAACCGCACCCACGGAGTACTGGCAGGCTGGATCGCGATTGGCATCTTATCCGCGCTGTTTGGGTTTGGCACCGGGCTGGCTTTCTGGATCCCCTTCATCATTGCCGTGGATCTCGTCGGCCCACTTGTTGACACTTCCAACCAGTCCTTCTGGCAAGCAAAGGTGGCCCCTGATATCCAGGGACGCGTCTTTTCAGCCCGCGGCCTGATCGCCTGGTTCACCCAGCCCATCGCTCCCATCATCGCCGGGGCAATGGCCGACAAATGGCTGGAGCCTTCAATGACCTCCGGCACAACCAGTCTGGCATCCATCTTCAACAGTTGGGTCGGTACCGGACCCGGGTCCGGGATGGCACTCCTGTTCATTTTCTGCGGCCTGGGGTCAGCGCTGGTCGGTCTGAGCGGATACTTCATCCCCATCATCCGCAATGCCGAGTCGATCCTGCCCGACCATGACCAGTTGAAGAAAGTGGCGGAAACCCCTGCCTAGTTCCCATAGCGAAAGACACGAAAATCACAGAAGGTTTTCCTTTGGGTTCCGTCGGGCACCTGTGATTAAAACTGATAAAGGAGATTGATATGCGAGACCGTATTCAAGAAGCTTTAAAACACAGCAAAGCCGACTACACCGAAATCCGCATCGAAGAAAAAGAAACCACCCGTGTGGCCTTCCGCGGCAAAGAATTGGAGGTGGCCAATGCAAATATCGATACTGGCGGCATCGTCCGCTGCCTTATCAAGGACAAAGGCTGGGGCGTGGCCTCCTTCAACAACCTGGACGACCTGCTCACCAAAGCGTATCTGGCCTACCAGTGCGCCCAGGTCGGTTCCGTCCCCGAGCCGATCGAACTGGCCTCGGTCGAGCCGGTCGAAAAAATCACAACGGTTGTGATGAAACGCGACTTTCGCGACATCTCGCTGTCCGAGAAAAAAGCCCTGGCAGAACACTACAACCAGGTCCTACTGGGTCACAGCGACAAAATTATTGACACCCAGACCGCCTATGCTGACTCTTTCACCCATCTCATCCTCGCCAACTCCGAGGGCACCTACATCGAGCAGGAAAAACCATCCGTGGTGATCAGCGCTTTCGCCACCGCCCGCGATGGGGACAACGTCCAGCAGGCGCACGAGAGCCTGTCGAGCACGCAAGGCTTCGAGTACGTGCTCGATAAGGATGAACTGGCGTGCAAGGCTGCCCAGAAAGCAGTCGACCTGCTGGAAGCCAAACCGGTCCAGGCCGGGCAATACCCGGTGGTGGTGGACCAGATGCTGGCGGGCGTCTTCATCCACGAAGCCTTCGGTCACCTCTCCGAAGCAGATTTCGTCTATGAGAACCCGAAGGCGCGTGAAATGATGACCCTGGGCCGCCGCTTCGGCAAGGGCTTGCTCAACGTCTACGATGACGGCTCCATTCCGAACCTGCGCGGTACAACCCTCTACGACGACGAGGGCACCCCCGCCCGGTGTAACTGGCTCATCCGGGATGGCGAACTGGTCGGGCGCCTGCACTCGCGACAGACTGCCGCCAAGATGGGTGAGAAAGCCTCCGGCAATGCGCGTGCCATGAACTACCGCTTCGCCCCCATCGTGCGCATGACCAACACCGCCATCGATAACGGCACAACCTCCTTCGAGGACATGCTCAAGGGTATCGAACTCGGCATCTACGCCTGCGACGCCTACGGCGGCCAGACCCAACTGGAGAACTTCTCCTTCAGTTCCGGCTACGCCTATATGATCCGCAATGGCAAGTTAGCGGAGATGGTCAAGGATGTCATCCTGGCCGGCAACTTATTCAGCACGCTCGAAAACATCGACGCCATCGGGAACGATTTCAAATGGCTGAACACCGGTGGCGGCTGCGGCAAGGGCAACCAATTCCCCCTGCCAGTCGGCATAGGCTCACCCCACATCCGCATCCAGAACGTCGTCATCGGCGGCGAGTAATCGGAGTAAACCATGGAACTATTAACTCAACTCAAAGAACAGGCCGAACAGATTGAAGTCCTCACCTTGCAGAATGAAAAGACAACCGTCGAATACGAAGCAAATCAACTGAAGACCTGCACCGTTGCCGAGACCAATGGCACCGCGCTACGCGTCATCCGAAAGGGAAAACTCGGCTTTGCCGCTTCGACCAATGCTACTGCATTGGACAAACTGGCCGCCAATGCGCTAGAGTCCGCTACACATGGCGACGAAGCTCCGTTCTCCTTCGCGGACCCAAAACCTGCCCCCATCGTCCGCACCTATGACAAGGCTGTGGCTGACCTGCCCATCGCGCGGCTGGTGGAGATCGGCCGGGAGTTGCTCGAACTGGTTTTGCAAGTCGAACCGGATGCCCGCTGCAATATCAGCCTGGAACGCAGCCTGGTCTCCGCCAGCATCCGCAACCAGAAAGGCCTGGATGTGTCATTCAAGACCTCCCCTCTCTCGCTCGGTCTTGAAATTGACCGGATCGAGGGTGATGACGTGCTCATTCTGTACGATCAGTTGGGCACGACCGTCTGGGAAAAAGACTATCTCGCCTTCGCCCGCCGCCTGGTGGAAAAACTCAAAAAAGCTTCCATCATCACCAGCATCAAACCCGGGAAGATGCCCGTCCTGTTCGCCCCCACCGGTACGCTGGCCCTCGTCCTGCCGCTCAGCCAGGGCTTGAACGGCAAGGAAGTCCATAAGGGCACCTCCCCGATGGCTGGCAAAATTGGCAAGAAACTCTTCGATGAGAAGGTCACCTTCATTGATGATGGCACAATTGACGGCAAGTTTGCCAGTGCCTCGTACGACGACGAGGGTGTGCCCCGCCGCCGTAACATGCTCATCGAAAAGGGCGTGCTCAAGAGCTTCATCTATGACCTGAAAACGGCGGCCCAATCCGGGGTCGAATCGACCGGCAATGCTTCACGCGGACTATTCAATCCGCCCGAACCATCGTTCACCAACGGCGTCATCCAGCCGGGTGAAACTCCGCTGAAAGACATTCTCACGAGCATTGACAAGGGTATCATTGTCGAAGACCTACTCGGTATCGGACAGGGCAACATCATCTCGGGTGCATTCTCCAACCCGCTGGCGCTGGCTTTCAAGGTCGAGAAGGGTGAGATCGTTGGGCGCGTCAAGGACCTTTCCATAGCAGGTAATGTTTATGACCTGCTCGAGAATGTGAGTGCAGTCAGCAAGGAAGCAGAGTGGGTCTACAGCACCTTCTACGCCCCTTATATACTCATTCCCGAGATGAACGTGGCAGGAAAGAGTTAGTTGCACATAACCAGAGTGCCTGATGTAACAACCTCAGGCACTTTTTATCACACTGCGGATAAGAAACAGGAAAACACAACCAACAACACCCTGATTCCCGAAAAATGAGCATTGCGCTTTTTCAGCATGTGGGGCGGACAGGCCGCCTCGCTGATCGGCAGCAGCCTGGTTCAATTTTCCCCTGATCTGCTGGATGACCAGAACAACCGGCTCAGCCACTGTCCTGGCTACGGCAACCCTGATTGCAATGCTGCCGCGCATCGTGCTGGCACACTTCGCCGGAGCCCTGGTGGATCGCTGGAACCGCAAAGCGGTCATGATCGTCGCAGACAGCCTGATCGCCCTGGCGACGCTGGTATTGATGTTCCTCTTCGTAACGGGGCGGGAAAGCCTCTGGGCTGTATATTTCATCCTGCTTATTAGGGCAGCAGGCGATGCTTTTCATAAGCCTGCACAGTCTGCTTCGATCTCGCTGATGGTCCCATAGACTCATCTGGCGCGTATTGTCGGTTTGAACCAGACCATGCATGGCACTATCAACATCCTCTCGCCACCTCTGGGGGCACTAGTGATCAGTCTGTTCACCATGCAAGGTGTGCTGGCGATCGATGTGGGTACGGCAGTCATTGCTGTATCCATCCTGGCGTTCATCGCGATCCCGCAGCCGCCGCGCCTGGTGGCACAGGCCAACGGCACGGCCAGGAAACCAAGCTACGGGCAGGATTTGCGCGAGGGTTGGTCTGATATTGTTGCCTGGCCCGGACTGATAGGCCTTGCAGCGATGGCAATGGCCATTAATTTATCACTGACACCAGCCGCTTCACTGATCCCCCTGGTTGTCACCAAGAAATACCACGACGGCGTACTGCAATTGGGACTGGTCGACTCGCTCTTTGGAATTGGTGTCATACTAGGCGGGTTGGTGCTCAGTGCCTGGGGGGAATTCAAGAAACGCATCCTGGCTTGTTTGCTGGGCGTCATCAGCATGAGAGTCGGGATCCTGGTTTTTGGTTTGCTTCCCTCCAGCTGGTTCTATGCTGCGCTGGGTGGGATCTTCTTACTCTGCGCCATGCAAGTATTCGTAAACGGGCCGCTGGATGCCATTTTGGAAGCGGCCGTCGACCCGGATATGCAGGGCCGGGTCTTTTCGATGCTTGGCGCCGGTGCGACCGCCATGTCTCCGCCACCAGCTTGCTGGTGGCGGGACCGGTATCGGATTGGCTCGGGATCCGCACCTGGTATATGATCGGAGGATGGGCGTGTATAATCATGGCCTTGTCTTGCCTCTTCATCCCGGTGATCATGAAGATTGAAGAGAACCAACAAAAGAAGTCAGCCAATACGTATTCGGAGAAAATCCCTCGATAATACATTCAAATGACCGATCAGGAATCTCCCAGATGTTCGTGTGAACTTCCCGGGACTCCTGTTTTCATCTGGTTCGACATCCGTTCTTGGTTTTTATCTTTTTAAGCAGCAGCGGCCCGACCCGGTCGATGATCCAGCCGAACGCCAGTTCCGCCCAGGGGACCACCCGCAGCCAGTCCGGGACGTAGATCACCCGCCGCGGACGCAGTATTAGGTTCCAGATATGCCAGGCCACATAATCTGCGGTCACACCCAAGTGTTCGGTCGGGACATGCCCGCCGTTTTCCTGTGACAGGGCCGCCTCTCCGAACTCGGTCCGCACCGGACCGGCGCGTACTACGCTGACATGGACGCGCGTCCCGGTCAGTTCGCGGTACAGGGCAGTTGTGAAGTTATCCAGGAAGGATTTGGTCGCGCCGTAGAGGGCAATACCCTGGCTGGGAATACTGCCCGAAATGGAACCCACGTTGATGATATGGCCGGCATCGCGCTGACGCATTTTTCCCAGGAAGCCCAAGGTCAACTGCACCACCGCTTCCACGTTGACCTGCAACATCTCCCAGGCCGTCTTCCACGGCATTTCGTCCCCGTAACCGTACCAGCCCAGCCCGGCATTGTTGACCAGGATATCGACATCGCCATAACGTTCGGTAACTTCCTTGAATAAGTGGGACCTGTCGGACTCCTGCATCAAGTCGGCGGCAATTGTATAGGCTAGCCCCCCGTCCTGCTGGATCTCCCCGGCAAGTTCTTCCAGCCGGTCAAGCCGGCGCGCCACCAGTACCACACCCAGACCTTCGCGAGCCAGGCGTCTGGCGGTCGCCGCGCCAATGCCGGAGGAGGCGCCTGTCACAACTGCGATTTTGTTTTTCCAGTCCATAATTTCCTCAGCATCAGGTCGAGACTCATCAGCCCTCGTCTGGTCTCGTCAATAGGCGAGCATTTTCCAGGAACCAGCGCACTGTATCCGTAATCGTCTCGTGGAGAGGGCGCGATTTGTAACCCAGTTCGCGCGCGGCTTTGGCGTGACTGATATTCGAATTGCTTTGCAGAACTTCCAGTGAATAAGGCGTGAAACGCGGTTTGGCTTTTGTCCGCTGGTAGTACCAGGGTGTGAACCTGGCGGCAAACTCGGCCAACGAGAACGGGATCTTGATGCTGGCAAAAGCCTTACCGGTCACTTCGCGCACGGTTTCCAACATATAGCGCACGGAGAGTCTCTGCCCGCTCAGGATGTAACTCTCACCCCGGCGGCCATGTGCATGGGCAGCTATCAATCCATCGGCCACATCCCGCACATCCACGAAATCGTATGCGCCTTCGACGTAGAACATCGTCCGGGCTTCAGAGGCGCTGCGGATGACCTCGCCCAGTTCTGAACCGCGGAAGTCGTACGGACCGATGACGCCAGTCGGGCAGACAATGACCGCATCCAGACCCTCTTTCGCAGCTTTTTGGACCTCGAGACTCGCGGCGGCTTTCGAACGGTCATATTCGCCATATGGGTTGTTCTGGTCGAACCCCAGCGATTCATCCATCGCCACCCCATGCGGGGAGCGGGCAATCGCATGGATGGAACTGGTATAGACCAGCCGGCAGATGCCGGCCTGGCGGGCGGCCTCGAGCATGTTGCGCGTCCCTTCCACGTTTACCCGCCAGACAAACGGATTGCGTCCCGGCATGATGGAAATGATGCCTGCCAGATGATAAACGGTTTCCACACCCCGCATGGCGGGTCTAAGCGAAGCCAGGTCAAGGACATCCCCCTGCACCTGTTCCACCTTCAGCGCTTTGATGGGCGTGGTATCTTCGCCGCGCCAGACCAGAGCACGGACTTTTTCACCCTGTTCCAGTAGTTTACGGATAAGAACATTGCCAATATGCCCTGTTGCACCGGTAACCAAAATCATACAATTCTCCTTTTCTGCCTCTCCTAAATAGAAAGGGCTCATTGTTATAGTTATTTTACCAATCCATTCAACAAAATATGCATGCTCTGGCGAGCCGTCTTTTCCCAGTCGGCGCCGTGCGGATCAAGAACACCTTGAAGAACCAACCCCACCGCCAGGGAAACAATAACTTGCGCGGCGACCTGCGAGTCGACTGGTTTAAGAGAACCTTCGGCAATTCCATCTTCAACCAGCCTGGCAAAATGCTCCTGATAATGGCGATAAGGAGCGATGACCGCTTTCCAGATCTTTTCGTCGCGGCTGGCTTGCAACCAGAATTCAAGGAACATCGGCAGGCGGTCTTCGGCGGCCGCAAAAACTCCCGGCAGGAGATTGGTCATATGTACCAGAGTTTCCGGGACAGTGTCCTTGCGAGCTGCTCCCATCCCCATATCAATCATCATCAGCCAACCTTGCATCAAAGCCAGGAAGATAGCCTGCTTGGTCGGATAATGGTGGTAAAACGCTCCTTTGCTGACCCCGGCCTCGGCGCAAATATCATCCACGCTGGCGGCATCGTACCCGGCGATGGCAAACCGTCGGACAGCAGCATCCAGGATGCGGGCGCGCGTCTCTTCACTGCGTTGTTGGGGCATGATAAACTCCATATTTCATAAACATACCGACCAGTCGGTATGTTTAATATATCCTGTTCCCCATTGAATGTCAATGCAGGCTGATTAGAATTTGCTTACAAGATTCTCAAAAAACCGAACCTCGATCAGATCCTCCAAATTTTGCAAGATTTTTACCCTCCAGGCTCTCTTTGCGTATTCCGGTGCATGTCGACCAGTGATTCCGATTGATGTCGACCACCGATTCCGGTGCATGTCGACCAGTGAATCCGGAGGATGTCGTCCACCGA